>MDSX01100656.1_pt1 | contig 11208 bp, 9 predicted proteins | sample 811141 | NCBI WGS metagenome assembly MDSX01 (sample SAMN05326642, study PRJNA326480) | marine metagenome | isolation source: seawater | place: Atlantic Ocean: South East | collected 2010
CAGCCAACTGGTTGACTCTAGCAGTGGCATTCACGCTCGTCACTCAGCCTATTATATTCGCACTGTACGTGGAGACAACAAAGACCCGTTGACACAATTTATGAAGGATCAAGGCATACCTAATGAGCCAGACGTAATGAAGCCTGATCAGACTACTGTGTTTAGCTTCCCTATGAAAGCTCCAGAGGGTGCAACAGTTACCGCAGACATGTCAGCTATAGAACAGCTAGAGATGTGGTTAGCCTATCAGAGATCATGGTGTGAACATAAACCATCTGTTACTATTAACGTAAAGAATAACGAATGGTTTGAGGTAGGTGCATTTGTGTACAAACATTTTGATGAGATGTCAGGTGTATCATTCCTACCATTCAATGAGCACACATATCAGCAAGCACCTTATCAAGATTGTTTAGATACAGACTATCATATACTTTTAGATAAGATGCCTGATAGTATTGATTGGGATAAGCTATCTGAGTATGAACAAGAAGACAACACAGCAGGAAGTCAGACACTAGCATGTAGTGGTGACAGCTGCGAGATTGTAGATCTCGTTTAATGTGGATAGTAATAACTAGAAACGAATGTAACTTCTGTGATGCCTCATTACAATTACTACGAGGTGTTGCAGGAAGTCAGGTAACAACATACAACGTACAATCGCCTAGTAGCAAATGGTTACTAGCGTTAATAAAGAAAGCAGGTTATACTACAGTACCACAAATATTTAAACCAGATGGCACTCACCTTGGGGGCTATACAGAACTAAAGGAATACCTAAGTGACAGCAGTAAGAAAACAGTTTAATCGTGCATTGTATCAGGCCTACGATAAGAAGGCTAAGGATACACTAGTAGAGATACTAAAATCAAAAGGCCATACTATAGTTAATACCGAAGAAAACTATTTTGTTGATGTCGTCTCTCAGAAAGATGGATATACATACTTCAACGAGGCTGAAGTCAAAGTAGCTTGGAAAGAAGAGTGGCCTACACATTGGGCTGATATCCGTATCCCTGAACGTAAGCAACGCTTACTAGATAAGTATGAAGGTGTTAATGGTGTACTAAACTTCTATGTCTTTCGTGAGGACATGAAGCAAGTATGGCGTATAAAGGATACACTACTCACTAAGGAAAGTTTAGCTGAGGCTAAGGGCAGATACATACAGAAGGGCGAGTTATTCTTTCACATTCCTTATACATCTGCAGAGTTAGTTATAGCATGAAAGAGATAACCGTATCCAAAGACATGGTTAATAAAGCTCGTGCTAAGGCTACTGAGATGGGCAGACTAAACAATAGTATCACAGGAGGTCAGGGTAGTATCGCTGGCTTCTTAGGTGAAGAAGTTGCTCGTCTTATAATGGGTGGTAGTGAAGAGAATACATACGACTACGACCTTAAGTTAGACAATGGTTACACTGTTGATGTAAAGACTAAACGAACTACTGTACCACCCAAGCGTTACTATGAGTGCTCAGTAGCTGAACTTAATACTAAACAGAAGTGTGACTACTATGCATTTGTACGTGTACATAAAGATCTACATACTGCGTGGTTCTTAGGTGTGTATCCTAAGAGTGCATACTATAAGGATGCTACTTACTTGAAGAAGGGTGATGTAGATCCTAGCAACAACTTTACTGTAAAGTCTAACTGTTATAACCTACCAATAAGTGCATTAGAAGATGCAGTAACCTAGAGAGAAAGCCTGTGAAACTAGAACAAGAAGCACAAGAACACATCAAGTCAAGACGAACAGCATTCCTGAACGTGATGACAGATCATATGGAGAGTATGGAGGTGTTACTACGTGACAATCTATGGGAGAGCACTGAAAGAGATCACTGTCTAAAGGCCTACACGAGTATGTATCTGTGGGCTAGGCAATGTGCTGAGAGGCACGGAGTTAAATAACAATAAGAGGGGCGGCTTGTGTCGCCCTTTTCTTTTATCTAGTGCCTAACATCTTAAGCTTTTTAACTTCGTCTTTCTGGGCTTCTAAGTAATACATTAAGAAGTCTAGTTGGTTCTCGTCTAGCTCTGTTATGTCTACATCTATGTCTAACTTTGTTAACGCCTTGTCTACGTCTTCTTTAGTTACACCACTACCCTTCTTACTTATCTTGTACAACTTATTAGTACGGCTATCTTCAGGTGCTAGGCTACGCTCAAGTAAACCTGTTGTTTGTTTCTTAGCTTTCTTAAGCACCTCACCTAATAGTTCCTTACGTTGTTTGTTTGTACCATTCTTCCAAGCAGGTGTAGCTAAGGCGTACTCAGCTTGTTGTTCTAAGAAATGAAATACTATCTTATTAATATGATTCTGTGTCTCAGGTATGAAGGACTTAATCTCAGTACGCCATTGTGGTTTACCTATTTGGTTAAACATCTTTTGTATATGAGTCTGTCCGGGGTTCTCACGATAACCAAAGATACGTCCTATAGGTGCTGTACCCTTAGCGTCAGTCAGTGCGTTAAACTTCTCAGGTGATAACTCTGCACCACTAAGGGCAGTATATATCTGATCAACGTATCTTGTAGAGTTGTTAAGCCATTTAGATCCTTGGTTACGATCTACAGCTACGAAGTCTTCGCCTCTACCTAAAGCTATAGCTGTGTTCACAGGATCAAACGGACGACTGTAACCACTAAGATACATAGAAGCTGTGTCTTGTACTAGTTTACCTAGTGCGTCTCTAACTGCACGGTCTTCTTGTGAAGCTGCATCTACTAATAAGTCAAAAGATATCTTAGCTGAATCACCTAGTTGTCTTGTAAGTTGTCCCGGCCCGAATAGTGTTACTAACTCTTTTACTAAATCCTCAGGTACTTCTCCATCTCTGTAAAAGTGTGCGCCCATACGACCCATTGCTTTGTAGAAACTAAAAGGGAAGTCATACATACGGTTACGTATAGAACCATCATCTCTACGTTCTTCAAACCAAGCTAAACCTTCTTCCATATTATCATATTCACGAGCCGTTGTTACACCTATAAGAGACAAACCTATGGCTGACTTAGTGAGAAGATCTAACGGGTCACGAGTAGTACCTGCCGCATACTTATGTACAAGACTGATGCCTGTATGATCAAACATATGACCTAGTGTGTTATTAAAGAATTGTCCAAAAGGAATCATTGCACCCACTACAGGATACTTACGCATATCTTCTATAACTTTAGCACCGAAGCTAAGTAATCCTTTAGGGTTCTTACCAAAGGGTTTAGCATATACATTACGTAGTGCATCTTCTACAGCTATAGTTTGTATCTCTGCATAGGTGTCACCCTTCATTGTCTTATATAAGTCAGGGTCTTCTAAAAACTCAGAGTAAGTCTTACCGTATTTAATACGTACTTGTTTGTCTAAGGCATACATAAATTCTTGTGTCTTAGTATACATGTCTTGAGCTTTTACACCGTACATAGTCTGAGCAAAGTTCATCACCTTCTCTGCTGTTGAAGGTTTACCTATGTCACCTATTTGAATACCTAATTGTTTGTACACGTCATCTAACTCTATACCGCCTGACATATACCTAAACAATTCTTTTTGTGCTTTAGGATTAGCCGCTAAGAAGTCTAATGCTGATTGTTGTGTAGCAAAAGGGTTTACTAAGTTCATAGCTTTTTGTTTTTGTAGTGTGAACATAAGCTTAGATTTGTTAGCAAACTCAGTAGCATTTGTATTCCTACCAATAGCCATCTCAGCTACAGAACGTCCTCCATAAAGAGCACCTCTTAGTATATCAGTTACAGATTGCATACTTGTAGCATTAGCCCAACCAACTACGTTCAATGCAGTTGTACCCGGATGTGTAATCAACATACGTATAAGGTTCTGTTGCATACTACTAGTACCATCTACTATTTTATCTCTAACTGTTTTTGGTACAGGATTAAGTGTAGTATTTACTACAGTGTTTAACTTCTGTGATGCAGTCTTGTCTGGAGCAAACCTATTAGCAAAGTCTAAGTCTTGGCTTAATCTAGATAACGTCTGCCCTGTACGACCCCACTCACTAGCCATACTAGATAGCATAAGTAACCCATCATCTAATGATTTGTTCTCAAACTCAGGTAAACGAGCCATTGTATTTTTGTATAGCCCTGCTACTTCTTTCTTAGCACCTTTAGGTAAGGTCTTTATAGTCTCTGTTAAGAAGTCTGTGAAGTTACTAAAAGTATCTCCGTCATTAGCTAACTCAATATTAAAGTCTTCTAGTATGCTCTTAATACCTTTAAAACCACCACTAGCATCTCCGTGAAGGAACGCCCCAAGGAATACATCTCTTCTTGGGTCAGGCATATTATCACCCAACCTACGTATAGTATCTCCTTTAAGTACTTTCTTAGCCCAACGTTCAGAGGCAGTAGCACTCTTGTTAAGACTCTTTTGTAAAGCCTTAGCGTTTATATTCTTAAGTGTAGCTTTATTAGATTTAGACTTAGCAGTACGAGCTAACTTCTTAGCATTAGCTTCAGCTACAGCTGCACCATCAAAGAAGCTCATAGCTAAAGGCAAAGAATCCTCTGTGTGCGGAGCTTTATTAAGTAAGCTTAGACCATAAGCTAATGACCCACCGAATACACCACCTATGCCTGTAACAGCACCTTGTACAACATTGTAGTCAGTTTGTACTCCACCCTGTTGTAATGCTTTCTGATAGACTGCATCTATAGTAACAGCAGAAGCAGAATCAAAAGCAGTAGTAGCAAGTATCTCTTTCTTGGTAGACTTCTTAACGCCTTCTGCAAATGCACCTTTAGCTACGCCTCTAACCTTCTCACCTTTAATTATCTTACCTATGATACGGCGTTCTATTTGTTGGGCTTGAGCCTGAGCAGTTTTAGATGCGGTATTCTTTAGAGTTTTCTTACCTAACTCCTTCTTAACTTGCTTTATAACAGCATCTTTAGCTAAGTTAGCCGCAACTTTAGTAGCTCCACCAGTGATTAACTTACCGAAACCTAGAGATAAAACGTTAACAGGATCTACTATTAGAGCACGAGCATAGTCACCTACTGCGTCAGCCTTTTGTGCAAAGGAATACTCTTCAGAGAATGCACCCTTCATGTTGTCAAACAGTTGATAAGCTTGACCTGCGGCTAACTTATTAGCCTCTTCTGCTTTGTTTAAGTAGGCTAACTCTGTACCTGTCGTTACTGACTGACCAAAGTTAAACTTTCTCATGTGGTTTACAAAGCTATCTATAACTTCTTGCCTACCATGTGTGTCTTCTGTCATGCCAAAGCGTTGCTTCATGTAGTTACCTACAACAGCATAGTTATTGTCTTGCATCAGATCATTGATAGTCTCTGCGCTAGACGTAGGTTGTAAGGCTTGTATGGTTTGAGATACAGGTTGTGTTTTGGTTTCTCTTTGTTCTGTAAATACAGGAGTAAAAGTAAACTTTCCACTAGACTCTGGTTTTTCTTTTTCTTCCACATTAACAGGATCAAGCCCTAGATCAACTGGAGTAAAGGTAAACTCGTTCATCTATTAATCTTTCTCTATTTTACTAGGTTTTAGATCTTTCCATTTTGGATTAGTCCTTCTTACCCTATAAGCTATCACTGTTGCTATGTCGTTAGGGTCTGTGTCTGGTTTTAATAGAAGTCTATCTGCAACTTGTTTTCGTATTTCTTTATCAAACGCCTCTTGATCTGTATCGACTATAGAACCTGTAGCAACTGATACATCAGCCGCTTGAGCTTGTCCTTCTAGTAATAGCTTTCTTTGATCTATGTAATACTGCTCTCTCTTTCGTTTATGTCCTACCTTTACTCTGCCTGATGGTTCAGGATTCTCTTTATCCCACTTCTTCATTATAGATTCTAAAGCTTGTGATATTTCAGATTCAGACTTTGGTGCTATTGCTATAGCTGTTATCTTATTAGAAGAAAGACCTGCAGTAGTTAGTTGTCCTCCTATGATAACATAATCACCGGCTTCTAAGTCTTTACTTTTATTGGCATCTTCTGCGTTTTCAAACTCAGGTAGTAACGAGAAAGGAATAGCATCCTCCTCTCCACTTGTTAATGCACTGTATTGATCCTCTAAGCTAAGGTCTTTCATTAAATTAGTAGGACGTAGTTTAGGTTGTAGTGATGTATCTTCCCCTGTAACCATAGGCTTTGCATCATCACCAAAACTAAAGTCCATATACTTTGTAGTCCAGAATGAGTTATTAGTTAAGCCACCGGGGAACATTTTTTCATAATCCAATACTGCCTGAGCTGTGTCAGGTAATAACCTAAGTAGCTCTTTAGTATCCTCCGCCTCTACTGCTGACTCTATCTTATCTCTAAATAGCTTTTCTTCATCCGACATTTTTGCTAACTCATCCGAAGTAACACTAGAAGCCTTACGTGCTATGTTTAATATTTGATCTTCCATGTAATTAAACATCTCTTTGTTTTCCGTAGGGCTATATACCTTAGGCAACAAGCTTCTATCTACAGGTAGAGGGCCTTTCAAGGACGGTGTAGATGATGACATGATACGCTTCAAGTCATACCCTGTGTAACCGCCTATGTAGGAGTCTGTCATAGAGGAGTCTGCCGCATTTGCATCTAGACCTAAGAAAGACCATATGCCTCTCTCTTCGTTCTTCTCTGGGTTATCTGTCACACCATTCTTATACAGACCGAAGGACTTCTTAATCATATCATCGTATGTAGTACCGCTAGGTCTATAATCTTCAGCCATTTTTACGTACTCGTTAAGTTGTTTCGTACTTAATTCGTTAGGCTTGAAGTCTTTTATAGTGTTGTACAGGATAGCTAAACCTTGAGGGCCAGATGTATCTACTACAAAGTTTATATTGTCTTTAGTCATACCTCTGCCTTCTAAAAGCTTACCTATAGTGATAGCTTTGTTGGCTTCTTCTTCTGTCTTCTTAACAGCCTGAGTCCCGTAGGTCATGAGGTAGTCACGATCTTTAGCTCTCTTATCTCTTATGTATTCTTTACGTGCCGTTATTCTATCAGCCGCTGTACTAAAAAACCCTGTTGCAAAACTCATATCATACACCTCTGCTCATTAGGCCTTGGCCTCTATCAATAGGATTATCATCCATTATCTCTTGTTGTTGTTCTTCTTGTTCAGGAGTAGCTTCATCTTGCATAGTCTCTAAGTCTGACTCTTGAGATGAACCTAAGGCCTCTGTAGTCTCACGAATAAAGCTCTCGTCACCTTTGCCTAGCTCTTCTTCTAGTCTAGACATAACTACATCTTTTAGTTTCTTCTCTTGTATCTCATCGTCTGTCTCATCATTACCAAAGGTATTCTTAAACTTAACACCTGCAGTAGTACCCATGTAAGCTATCTCTTCTTCTATAACAGGAGATATAAGTAAACTTACGTCTATGCTATGCATACCGCTACCTACTGCACCAGTAAGGATACTACGAGTTAGTACATCTACAGGGAAGCCCATCTGTAATAAGTGTAGAACTGAATCTACTATAGGTTTCTCTGATAGCCTATCTAAGTGAAACACTACAGCCTCGTCTGGATCTGTAATCTCAGGAGGCCTCTCCCACGCAAAGTTGTTAGGTTCATCAGTTAAAGATTGACCGGGGATTGGTGCTAGTAGTGCCATTATATTATATACCTTTTTGGATTATTGATAGTAGCTAATTATGCTACCTTTGGTGATAGCTCCGTTACCTGCGCTACGCCACCCTTTGTTCTTCTTCCATGCAGGAGATCCTTTAGCATAGATTATTGTATCATCACTCTGATCTTTTAAGTTAGATGCTAGGCCGGGTGCGGCTTGATACAAACCTAAAGGAATACTACTATCGTAGTTCCATCTAGTCAAGTACGTATCATACAAAGCCAGTTGTTCTGTAGGAGATTTGTTAGCTATAGATCCATAGTCTATACCTGCTTCTTCTGCGGCGGTCTTACCTATTTGAAACAGACCTTTGTAGCCACCTTTGTTTGTCTTGTTATATGCCCAGTCTTTGTTTTCACCATTGATAACTGCATACACTTCGTTAGGCGTTATATCAAACTTCTCAGCAAACATTTCTACAGCTTCAGGAAACTCGTCATCACCTGATGCTTTAACTAACCCTGATACTTGTTTACTAAAGTCTTTTGTGGATGCAGGTCTAATAAAGAAAGAGTTAGCAGATGACTCTTCTTCTAACTCACCACTTACAACTTTAGGGTTTACGTCTGTCTCTTTACTGTAAGATACCTTAGTCTCATCAGGTATAATACCAGAAGCTTTGCCTACAGTAGATACTGTATTATCTTTAGCATCACTACCTAACTCAGATATCCAACTCTTAGCAAAACCAAATAGATCAGAGGCTAGACTAGAAGAATCCTTGTCCTTGTCTTTTCTGTTTCGTATAACACCAGCTTTAGATCCTTTGTCTACATCTGACTTTAGTTTATCTACTTCTCCTTGAGTATCAGAGATAATTCTTTGCCCTAGAGAAAAGCCTCTACCCTTAGTAGCTGATACAGAGGATGTCATATCTGAGTCTATCTCAGCCGCTATCTCATCTGCTATTGAACCACGAGTATTCTTGCCACCATATGCCATTATTTATTTACCTTTAAGTTGTCTATTATTAACCAAAAATCATAGAGGCTAAGAAGCTACCAAATGCACTAGACTTTTCTGCAGAAGCCTGTAAAGCTAATGCTTCTTTCTGTGCAGTTACTGTCATCTGTGTAAGTAAGATGTTGTTAGCTCTATCTGCTGAACTCTCTGATGACTTCCATGCCATAGACATTAGATCTCGTTCTCTTTGCCATATCTGATCCATAGTAGATGCAGTAAAAGCATTAGATATCTTAGCCGCTTCTTGGTTAGCTAGGTTCTGATTGTTTGTGTTTAGTGTGGCTACGTTCTGTCTCCACTGTGCGTTAGCTTGAGATACTACAAGTTGATTAGTAGCATTAAACTTTTCTCTTTGATTCATCATGTCTACGTTAAACTTAGACATAGCATTCTCTTCAGTCACAGCAAATTGCTCCATAGCATTCTTTTGAGACGCATTAAACTGTTGGACTTGCGCTTGCATGTTAGCCATGAATTGTTTTGTCTGGTTCTCTGACGAAGCATTAAACTGTTTAGCCGCATTCTCTGCCGCCTGATCAGTAAAGATAGATTGTATTACGGATTGAGCTTTGAACATTTCTGTTTGTTGGCGGTTGCCTAAGTTAGCCATATCCATTTGCAAGAAAGACTGTGCATTCTGTACAGCCGCTTGTTGTTGGTTAGATAAGTTCTGTTGTTCTAATGCAGAGATAGCCGCCGCTTGTCCCATAACCATAGCTTGAGCATTAGTTAAGTTAGCCAAGTTCATAGAGTTAGCGTTACGTGAGTTCTCTAGTGCTACTTGTTGATCAGCAGTAAAGTTCATATTAGCTATCTCACCAATACGAGCAGAGTTTTGTACCCTTGCTTGGAAGTCCTGCGTGAACTCCATACCCATGAACTGTGCCCTTTGTTCAGCGGCAAGCATAGCTCTAGCCTGACGGTTAGATAGGTTAGCCATCTCAAACCCTGCAGTAATCTGAGCATCTTGTGCGGCTATAGGTATAGCTGATTCCATTGCCGCTTGTATAATAGCTTGACCTGCCATAGAAGATGCACCTAAGCCACGAGCCGCCATCTGTGCATTAGCATTACGCATAGCTCCAGCCGCCCATACAGGTGTAGCTCCACCTTCAAAGTCTTGCATAAGATTGTCTAGTTGACCTTTAACTGTAGCCTGATCAGAAGGCGTAGCTGTAGCCGCCTGTATCTGTTCAGTGAATGTAGCCGCTTTAGCCGCATCAGCCGCACCAGAGACAATCTCTCCTGCTTGAATCTCACGTTGTACAGGGTTATTCATTACTGTAGCTGTACCTTGAGCCGCAGTTAAGTCCTTAACGTCAGTAGTCGTAGGATCTTTTGTAGCCCCCTCTAGTATAGCCTGTGGTGTCAGTTGACCTTGAGCCGCAGTTGTGGCCTCTGTAGCTGTCGTAATAGCCGGCTGAGTAGCTCCTGTAGTAGCTGTAGCAGTAGTTATAGGGTCTACACCTGCCGCTGTTGCTGTAGGTGCTACATCTGCAGTTGGCGTAGCTGTTACATCAGAAGAGAGTTGTCCTGTTTGTTGAGATAGAGTAGCACCTAACGTATTAGGATCTAGTTCAGCTACCTCTGCCTTAGTAGTAAGAGATGCAGGATCTATTACAGCCTTCTTCACTAAGCCACGAGTAGCAGATTCCACCTCTGTTTGACCTACTTGTTGGGCACTTTGTAACTTAGTATTGAGTGCTCTAACCTGATCATTAAATGCCGCTGTAATCATACCGGAGTTATACGTAACTGCAGGTTTAGCTACAGCTTGTACAGCTTGAAGCTTGAGTTGTAGAGATCCTATCTCGTCTGTACCCTCGTTACTTGTAGCAGAAACAGATTGAGCTATAGCCTTCTTGTATTCAGATATTGCCGCATTGTCTTTGTCTACTACAGCTTCAGCTTGATTTAGTAACTCTTGAGAGGCGTATTCTTGACCTGATAGCTCTGGCTTAGATGACTTAAACACAGGAGGAGCAGGTTGTGCAACACCGTTACCGCCTCCAGAACCGCCGCCACCGCCAAAAACAGCCTGATCTCGGAAGTGAACACTTGGCATAAGAGGGTTATAAAGATGTCTGCTCATAATTTAAACTTTCTTGATATGTCTGGTGGCTGGATCATGCAGTCTACGCCAGTTGATCTTTTCTTTTCTTGGGTAAGTATTGTGGTATTCTTTACGTAACATAGTCATGACTTGTCTTGTATGACCGTAAGGTGCTATAAACTCTATACCCCAAAGCTCTTCTTTATTATCTGATACGTAATCTTGTTCTGTAATATAGTACTCGTTATTCAAGAAGTCTTTACCTGCTTCTCTATCTAACCAACACCATGTTATTAAACCTATAGGCTTGTCAGCTTGATAGTATATACGAATACGATTGTATTTAATTGGGGCTACTAAGTATCTGTATATATCATCTACATTATATACTGTGTGCCATTTACTTTGTCTAAATAACTCAAGCCCATCAGCCAGAGCCTTATTATTATCTATTTCCATTACTATAGTTAAACTCAAAACAACTAAAAAGTCAAGCTAATTCAGTCTGCTAAAGGATTATCTAAGGCTCTTTGTAGCTTGGCATTGAGTCTATCTTCTA
>MDSX01050524.1_pt1 | contig 11202 bp, 9 predicted proteins | sample 811141 | NCBI WGS metagenome assembly MDSX01 (sample SAMN05326642, study PRJNA326480) | marine metagenome | isolation source: seawater | place: Atlantic Ocean: South East | collected 2010
AGTCTTATGAGCCTTTTAATCAAAGAAAACGGGACCGACGAGACTCGAACTCGCAACTTCCGCCGTGACAGGGCGGTGCTCTAACCAATTGAACTACGATCCCTTATGTACAACAGATTGTACTTTTTTTTTTTTTTTTGTCAATATTTTTATTATATGTCTAGGAGAGGAAGAGATTCGAACTCTCGGTACAATTACTTGTACATCGGATTAGCAATCCGACGCTTTCGACCACTCAGCCACCTCTCCTTATTTTTTAATATAAGAAAATTATTGATTTAACCTTTATCATTGGCTCAGGCGGGATTTGAACCTGCGACCTTGGGCTTATGAGTCCCCTGCTCTAACCACTGAGCTACTAAGCCTTGATATTATCAATAATCATATCATCTTAAGAACATTGAATCAACATAAAAAGTTAAAAAAAGAAAACTTATACTATAAAGAATACATTTCTTAGAAACCAAAAGCATATTGATGATACTATATTCATTCGTTTTCATTGAAAAATTGCATATAGCTTCTAGTATTTATAAATTATTTTATGATTAATAGTTATAATTCTCATTTAAAATTGCAGTGTGCTTTTTTTTAATGTTTTTTTTTTAGTAAAATATAAAATATATATTCTGAAGTAATTTAATTAGCAGTATTTTAAGATAATAAATTTCTTGCACAATAGAATGTATCTAAAATTATAAACATTAGTATTTAATATGCCTGATTTTTGGGAAAATGTACTACGATTTCCGAGATTTTTTATTTCTAGTGTAATAGGGCTTCTGCTAACTATACTAGGGCCATTTTTAAATTTGCTTAAACGGCCAAAAACAACGGTCATTTTTGTAGTAGTATCTATAGCTAGTATTGGCTTCATAACGCTAACGTTGAAATCAATGTTAGGAATTAGTACTTAATATGAAAAATATTATTTAAAAAAAAAGATTTTATTTCAAAACAAACACTTATATTTTTATATAGTCAATCCAAAAAAATTTATCGAGACAATAAGTTAATGCTTTCAAACACTTTAAAACAAAGGGATACAACAGGAGCTTTCGCATTAGTAGATAGTTTAGTACGGCATGGTGTCAAACATATTTTTGGCTATCCAGGAGGTGCTATTCTACCTATATATGATGAACTGTATGTATGGGAAAAAGAAGGATTAATCGAACACATTCTTGTTAGACATGAACAGGGAGCGGCACATGCAAGTGATGCTTACTATAGAGCTACAGGCAAAGTAGGAGTGTGTTTTGCAACTTCAGGACCAGGAGCAACTAACTTAGTTACTGGTATTGCTACAGCACAAATAGACTCTGCCGCGATGGTAATTGTAACAGGACAAGTAGGTAGGTCATTCATAGGAACTGACGCATTCCAGGAAGTGGATATATTTGGTATTACACTACCCATTGTGAAACATTCGTATGTTGTGCATCAAGCCAACAAAATGTCGCAAATAGTAGCCGCTTCTTTCTTCATAGCTCAATATGGTAGGCCTGGTCCAGTCTTAATCGATATTCCTAAAGATGTAGGATTGGAAAAATTTGATTATACTCCAATAGAACCAGGACAGGTTAATTTACCAGGATGTCCAGACATAGTAAAAGATAATACTAAGCGAATAAAACAAGCTGTTAGTTTAATAAAACAAGCTAACCAACCATTACTATATGTGGGTGGTGGCGCTGTTATATCTGGAGCATATGAAGAAATTAATGAGTTGGTTAAATTATTGCAGATACCAGTGGCTACAACTCTGATGGGTAAAGGCATCATAGACGAAGAACACAAATTAGCATTAGGTATGCTTGGTATGCATGGTACTGTTTATGCGAATTACGCTGTAAGCGAATGTGATTTATTAATAGCTCTTGGTGCTCGTTTTGACGATAGAGTTACAGGAAAACTAGATGAATTCGCTTGCCATGCCCAAGTAATACATATTGATATTGACCCTGCAGAGGTAGGAAAAAATCGTATACCACAAGTGGGTATAGTAGGTGATGTAAAGGAGTCAGTTAGTAGTTTATTAGAAGTACTAAAACAAGAAGATTCTCTAGAACCTGAGCAAACACAGGCATGGAGACAACGCCTAGATCGATGGAGAAAAGAATATCCTCTTTTAGTACCGAAAAGTGCACAGAGCTTATCTCCTCAGGAAGTGATTTCTGAAATAAGTGATCAGGCTCAAGATGCCTACTTTACTACAGATGTTGGTCAACACCAAATGTGGGCTGCACAGTTTATTAAAACGAGTCCAAGAAAGTGGATAACAAGTGCTGGCTTAGGGACAATGGGATACGGATTACCAGCAGCTGTTGGCGCGCAAGTGGCTCATCCTAATTCACAAGTTATTTGTATTTCTGGTGATTCTAGTTTCCAAATGAACTTACAAGAGTTAGGCACTGTTGCACAATATGGATTACCAATAAAAATAATTATTATCAATAATAGATGGCAAGGTATGGTAAGACAGTGGCAACAAGCTTTTTATGGAGAAAGATACTCACATTCTAATATGGAAAAAGGCGCTCCTAATTTTGTTCAATTAGCAGAGGCATGGGGCATTAAAGCAGTTGCTATAAAATCTCGTAAAGACTTGAGCAAATCAGTTAAAGAAATTTTAGATTATGACGGTCCTATTGTTGCGGACATTCAAGTGATCTCAGACGAGAATTGCTATCCGATGGTTGCACCAGGGAAAAGTAATGCTCAGATGATGGGAGTTTAATACAATTATTATTCATTTATTCGAATATAATTTCCCATTATTATCATCTAAGAGAAATCACATTTGAATTTAAATTATAATTGCGGATTATTGTAAACAAAAAATAAATCTGTGTTGTATTGTATGAGGCCCGCCTTAATAAGATAAAATACATAAAAAAGGTTATTTCTTAAACACATTTAAGAAATAACCTTTTTTATTACTTATGGGCCGAGTTGGATTTGAACCAACGTAGGCTACGCCAGCGGATTTACAGTCCGCCCCCTTTAACCACTCGGGCATCGACCCTTAATTTCTAGACTTTACAAATATAACACTTTTTTATTCAAAACTCAATCGAAGTTGTAAATTTTATCGTATGGATGTAACTGGTAATTTACCAGTGATCTTCAATAAATTAATGAAGTTCTAACTTTATTTAGTTATACATCCGTAACGAAGAATAAAATCAATTAGTTTAACTGAATTTTTGTTGCAGACGAGTTGCTTTACCGGAACGACCACGTAAATAATATAGTTTAGCTCTGCGGACCTTAGATCTTCTTAAGACTTCAAAACTCTTAAGCTTAGGAGAATTCAGTAGGTAGACTCTTTCTACTCCAATACCTTGTAGAACTCTTCGTACTGTTACTGTAGTATTAAGACCACTATTATTTCTGCTAATAACAACACCTTCAGAAAATTGTACTCTTTCTTTGTTACCTTCAGTAATCAAAACACCGATTTTTACTGTATCGCCAACCATTACTTCTGGTAGGTTGTTATTGATATAATTTTGTTCCAGTTCTTTAATATGAATAGGATTTAAAGAAACTTTTAATTCCATAATTTAATTTATCTTTGTTTTGTATTTATATAATTATTTTAAAATAATTTTTTTTAGTTTACCTTATTTCTATTTTAAATATATACATATACGAGGGCGACTACATTAGAAAATAGACAAATTGTAATCAATATAATTAAAACAAGAGATAATAAGATCTAATATATTGACTTATCAAAGGTAGTCGTATAGTAGAGCAAAAAATCTATGTTTGAACGCTTTACTGAAAAAGCCATTAAGGTAATAATGCTAGCTCAAGAAGAAGCTAGAAGGTTGGGCCACAATTTTGTTGGTACTGAACAAATTTTACTAGGTCTAATAGGAGAAGGGACTGGGATAGCGGCCAAGGTCTTAAAGTCAATGGGCGTTAATCTCAAAGATGCGAGGGTAGAAGTTGAAAAGATCATTGGTAGAGGCTCTGGTTTTGTTGCTGTAGAAATTCCTTTTACTCCTAGAGCAAAGAGAGTATTGGAATTATCTTTAGAAGAAGCTAGGCAATTAGGTCATAACTATATTGGCACAGAACACTTATTACTAGGTTTAATTCGTGAAGGTGAAGGCGTTGCAGCCCGTGTCTTAGAAAACCTAGCTTTAGACTTGTCTAAAGTGAGAACACAGGTAATTCGATTACTTGGAGATACAGCTGAAGTTGTAGCTGGTGGTGGGCAAAATAAAGGTAAAACCCCTACTTTAGAAGAATTTGGTACTAATCTAACGCAAAAAGCTGCTGAAGGCAAGTTAGATCCAGTAATTGGTAGACAAAAAGAAATTGAAAGAGTAATACAAATCTTAGGTCGTAGAACTAAAAACAACCCTATTTTAATAGGTGAGCCAGGAGTAGGAAAGACTGCGATTGCAGAAGGTTTGGCACAGAGAATTAATAACAGAGATGTACCTGATATTCTAGAAGATAAGCGAGTAGTTACTCTAGATATAGGACTTTTAGTAGCTGGTACTAAATATCGTGGTGAATTTGAAGAAAGACTTAAAAAGATTATTGATGAAATTAGAGTTGCGAACAACGTTATTTTAGTAATTGACGAAGTCCATACTCTAATAGGAGCTGGGGCTGCTGAAGGTGCTATTGATGCAGCTAATATTTTAAAACCAGCCTTAGCCAGAGGTGAAATGCAATGTATTGGTGCTACCACACTAGAAGAGTATAGAAAACACATTGAAAAAGATTCAGCATTAGAACGTCGTTTCCAACCAGTGATGGTAGGTGAACCTAGTGTCGAGGAAACAATAGAAATTCTATATGGTCTTAGAGATCGTTATGAAAAGCATCATAAATTAGTTATTTCTGATGAAGCACTATCTGCTGCTGCTAAATTTGCTGATCAATATATTGCAGATCGTTTTTTACCGGATAAAGCGATTGACTTAATTGATGAAGCAGGTTCAAGAGTTCGTTTAATGCATTCGCAATTACCTCCTGCAGCTAGAGAATTGGATAAAGAACTTAGAGAAATCTTAAAGCAGAAAGATGAAGCTGTACGAGGGCAAGATTTTGAAGTAGCTGGGCAATTACGAGATAGAGAAATGGAAATTAAAGCTCAAATAGCTGCCATTGCTCAAAGTAAGAAAGGTGAAGAAGACACGTCTAAGGAAGTATCAGTAGTAACTGAAGAGGATATCGCACAAATCGTTGCAGCCTGGACTGGAATTCCTGTAAATAAGATGACTCGTAGTGAATCTGAAAAGTTACTGCAGATGGAAGAAACTTTACACGGGCGGATTATTGGCCAAGATGAAGCAGTAGTTGCAGTTTCTAAAGCGATCCGGAGAGCAAGAGTTGGACTAAAAAATCCAAATCGTCCTATTGCTAGTTTCATCTTCTCTGGACCAACTGGTGTAGGTAAAACTGAATTGACCAAAGCTTTAGCTTCCTACTTCTTCGGTTCAGAGGAAGCAATGGTGAGATTAGATATGTCTGAATACATGGAAAGACATACAGTATCAAAGCTGATAGGTTCTCCACCTGGTTACGTTGGGTACAACGAAGGTGGCCAATTAACTGAATCTGTAAGAAGAAGACCTTATACTGTAGTTCTTTTCGATGAGATTGAGAAAGGGCACCCAGATGTATTTAACTTGTTACTACAAATTTTAGAAGACGGTAGGCTTACTGATTCAAAAGGTAGAACTGTTGACTTCAAAAACACTCTCTTAATTCTTACATCCAATGTTGGATCAAAAGTAATTGAGAAAGGAGGCGGAGGTTTAGGTTTCGAATTTTCTGAAGATCAAGCTGATTCGCAATACAGTAGAATTAAAGCTTTAGTAAATGAAGAACTTAAACAATACTTCAGACCTGAGTTCTTGAATAGATTAGATGAGATTATTGTATTTAGACAATTAACTAAGGACGAAGTTGGAGAAATAGCAGAAATAATGCTTAAAGAAGTTTTCACAAGAATCTCGGAAAAAGGTATCCAGCTAGAGGTAACAGCTAGATTTAAGGCTCACTTAATTGACGAAGGATATAATCCAATCTATGGTGCTCGACCATTAAGAAGAGCAGTTATGAGACTTCTTGAAGATACGTTATCCGAAGAATTCTTATCTGAGAAAATTAAGGAAGGCGATACTGCAGTTGTAGATGTAGATGATGAAGGTAAAGTACAAGTATTATTAGGTGAAAAATTAGAATTAGCTAAGAACTAAATTATATCCCTCTTCAGATAATTTTCATTCTGAAGAGGGATATAATTTAGAAAGGCTTGTCAAAAAATATTAGAGAGCATATAATTTATATAGAAAGGATTTAAAAGTACGCCGGGATAGCTCAGTTGGTAGAGCAGTGGATTGAAAATCCACGTGTCACCAGTTCAACCCTGGTTCCTGGCATAAAAAAAAATTAAAACACAAAGTTATCAAACGTTAGAGTTTTGGGCTCAAATAGAATATTTATTGTGCCTACTGGACCATTGCGATGCTTAGTAATTATAACCTCTGTGATATTCTCATTGATGTATTCTGCATCCTTTTCATAATAACTATCTCTGTATAGCATTAGAACTAGATCTGCATCTTGCTCTATTGAATTATGCACGATTAGATTATTAGTAATATAGTTATTAGTGTAAGGAATCCAAAGATCATAACAATGACTTCTTCCAGCCATCTGAATATCTAGAACAGAAAAAAAAGCAATATTAGGAATAAACCTAATCTTTTCAGTTCTAGTTTGAGCTAAAAATTTGGAAAAGTTACAAATATCTAAAATTCCAACCAGTTCTTTGTTTGACAATGTATCTATAGGCAACCATCCTTTAGAACTCAATATTTTGTGATTGGCAGTTATTTTAAGATTAGTCTGATTCAATATTTCTACCTTGTAAACTAATTTAACACCTGTATAGTAAGCTCTTTTTAGACGAGTAATTGTGGATAAGAAGGATTGTTCTTTATTATTATGCCTAGTGGACATTACTAAGTCTCTTGGTTTACTATCGATAATTTGACTCAAAGCTAAATGCTTATTAATTAACGGCATGTATATGAGCATATCACCAGTAACGCATCCACTTTCCCGTAAATCCGATAGTAAAGGTCTTTTATTCACTCTCGATTCAACACTACGACTTAATTGTGACAACACTATTACTGGGGTATTAAATTCCTTAGCTAATATTTTCAAACCACGTGTTAGCCTGGATAATTCTTGCACACGGGTATCTTTACTTGTTGGATCATTTAACAGTTGTAAATAATCTAGAACTATCATTCCAATATTTCCATATTGCAGACTCAAAATATTAATTTTATTACGGATCGAGACTAAAGACAAATTAGGAGTATCGTCCAAGTAAATTTTTAGATTGCCAAGAACATTAATAGCTTTACTCACAGCATACCATTCTCGTTCGTCTATATTACCTGTTCGTAACTTAGAATGCATCACTTGTGATTCTCTCGATAAAAAACGATAAACTAGTTGTTGCCGAGACATTTCTAAACTGAAGATAACTACAGGATCTTCCTGTAATTCAGCAACATTTCTTATAAGATTAAGTGCAAAAGCAGTTTTCCCCATAGAAGGGCGGCCAGCAATAATTACTAAATCTGATTTTTGAAAACCTTGAGTAATTTCATCTAAGTCGAAAAAGCCTGATCTTACCCCTGAATATTGACTGTCCAGTGATCGTTTTTCTAAGTCAACAAATGCTTCTAATAAGACTTCAGATGCCAAGAACAAATTATTAACAGGTTTATCTTGAGTAACTGAAAACAAAATTCGTTCTGCTTCATCGAATAAGGTCTCTATTGAATCAAATGATTGATAAGATAATTCTTCAATTTTTCGGGCTCCATAAATAATCTGTCTTCTAATATGCTTATCAATAAGTAGAACTAAATAAGTTTCAATATCATTACTAGATGTAACAAGATTAATAATATTAATTAACTCTTCAATACCGCCTATTAGATCTAGATTCCCTAGTCTCTTTAAACGATCTGCAACCGTATCGATATTAACTTCAATTTGCTCTTCATAAACTTGTTTGCTAGCTTCAAAAATGTATTGATGATTTTGTAAGTAAAAAAAATCTTTACGTACTTTGTAAAAAATTAGAGCTAGATTCTCCTTGTTGAGCAAGACTTCGGCAAGGATAATTCTTTCTATGGTGAGATTATAAGGTAATTCACTTTTTTTCAGAAAAACATTATTGTTAGATTTCACAAATTGTTAAATTTAGGTTATTTATACAAGAATAGATCTGTTAATTGTATATCATAAATAGCTTTTTTTTGTTATTATGTGACTTGCAAAGCAAAGGAGAGATGGCCGAGTGGTTTAAGGCGCAGCACTGGAAATGCTGTTTAGGGGAAACTTTAACGAGGGTTCGAATCCCTCTCTCTCCTAGATTTAATATTAATTATTAGATGTTTTGTATATATATTTTTTTGGGCTTGACTTGTAGTAAGTTTTCAAGCTATCTTAGATGAAGCGCCTTTAGTTCAGTTGGTAGAACGCAGGTCTCCAAAACCTGATGTCGTAGGTTCAAGTCCTACAGGGCGTGTTTAAAAAATGGAAAATAAAAAAGTCTAGTTATAAATGATATTTAAAGATATAAGATAATATATAATGTTTAGAAATTGGCAATCAACAGATTACCTCGGTGTTTTTATAATTATAAAAAAAAAGAAAAAAAAAATATGGCTAAAAAAGTAGTAGCTCTAATTAAATTAGCTTTGGATGCGGGAAAAGCTACACCTGCTCCACCTGTGGGTCCAGCACTAGGACAACGTGGTGTTAATATTGTTATGTTTTGTAAGGAGTATAATGCGCGGACTTCTGATAAGATTGGTCTAGTTATTCCTGTAGAGATAAGCGTATATGAAGACAAAAGTTATACTTTTATATTAAAAACTCCTCCTGCTTCAGTTCTATTAGCTAAAGCAGCTGGTGTTGCAAAAGGTTCTGGAGATCCTAAAACAACTAAGGTTGGTCAAATCACTCAACAGCAACTTTTAGAGATAGCTGAGACAAAACTTCCAGATTTAAATACTTCAAACAAAGAAGCGGCTATGAGGATTATTGAAGGCACTGCTAGAAACATGGGCATAACTATTGCTCAATAATAGTAAGAAAACAAAGAAAATAGATTAAAACAACCATGGCAAAAATATCCCAAAGAGTAAAAACAAACCAAACAAAAGTTGAATTAAAAAGCTATAAAGCTCTTGAAGCATTGAATTTATTAAAAACCCTGGCTACTGCTAAGTTTTCAGAGACAGCAGAAGCACATATTAGTTTAAAACTGGATACAAAGTATGCTGATCAACAATTGCGTACTACTCTAGTATTACCAAAAGGAACAGGTAAGAATGTGAGAATAGCAGTAATAGCTCAGGGTGATAAAATCAACGAGGCCCTAAGTGCTGGCGCAGATTTAGCTGGCGCGGAAGAATTGATTCAAGATATCTTAAAAGGAGACCTTAATTTTGATCGTCTAATAGCGACTCCTGATATGATGCCAGCTATAGCAAAACTTGGTAAAGTATTAGGCCCCAGAGGCTTAATGCCTTCTCCTAAGTCAGGGACAGTAACATCTGACCTTAAGGAAGCTATTGACGAATTTAAAAAAGGAAAACTAGAATATAGAGCAGATAAAACTGGAATCGTGCATATTCCTTTTGGAAAAGCAGATTTCTCAGTAGAAGATTTATTAGCTAACTTAGAAGCAGTCCAAGAATCTATAGATAAAAACCGCCCATCTGGCGTAAAAGGTAAATACTGGAAAAGTTTTTATATATGTAGTACGATGGGACCTTCTATACAATTAGAGGTATCAGAATTTAGAGATAAAGTTTTCTCTTAGGGCTCTTACACATCACTCAATCGATTCTTAAGTAAAAAAATACATATACATTATTTATGAGTAAAGTAGACGAAATTATTGAACAATTAAAAAGCCTTACACTACTAGAAGCATCTGAATTAGTAAAACAAATCGAGGAAACTTTTGACGTTAGTGCTACTGCTGCTGCTGGGCCTGTTATGATGGCTGGAGCTGTAGGAGCAGGTGGAGGAGCAGAGGCTGCAGATGAAAAGACTGAATTTGATATAGTACTGGAAGCAGTGCCAGCGGACAAGAAAATTGCTGTACTAAAAGTTGTGAGAGGAATTACTGGATTAGGTCTGAAGGAAGCGAAAGATTTAGTAGAATCTGCTCCTAAGAGCATTAAAGAAGGAGCGTCGAAATCTGATGCAGAAGATGCTAAGAAACAATTAGAAGAAGCTGGTGGTAAAGTAAGTTTAAAATAGACTAAAACTTGAGCAAAAAAATGTTCTATCTTATCATTTCTGATAAGATAGAACATTTTTTTGCTCAAGTTTTAAGGTTTTAGAAAAGACCTAACGTTAAAGCCTTGTTAATTGGCATACAAGAACCAATAGCTAACCAGATAGCAACTACAATACTAAATAAGAAAATAGCCATTGCGATTGGACGTCTAAATGGGTTTTGGAATTTGTTAATGCTTTCAATAAACGGCACTGTAATTAGACCAACAGGTACTGAAGCCATAGATAAAACACCTAATAGTTTGTTAGGAATAACTCTTAGAAGGTTGAATGTTGGGAAGAAGTACCACTCTGGAAGAATCTCTAGAGGCGTTGCAAATGGATCTGCCTTTTCACCTAGAGGAGATGGTGATAGTACAGAAATACCAATAACACATGCTAACGTACCAAGAATACATACAGGGAAGATGTAAAGTAGATCGTTAGGCCATGCAGGTTCTCCATAATAGTTATGGCCCATACCCTTAGCTAATTTTGCGCGTAATTTAGGATCGTTTAGATCCGGTTTTTTTAAAACAGACATATTAAATAACTCCTTAGTTTTGTAAATGAGGTAACTTAAAGTTATTAAATTAAATTGCCCTTATAAAGGACCTGAGATACCTTGCTTACGAATCATTAAGAAGTGAGTAAGCATCAGCACTGCTGCTGCAACAGGTAATACAAAAGTGTGTGCACTATAGAATCTTGTTAAAGTTGCTTGTCCAACACTAACACTTCCTCTTAATAATTCTACTAAAAGACTACCTACAACAGGAATAGCTTCAGGTACACCTGTTACAATCTTACAAGCCCAGTAACCAACTTGGTCCCAAGGTAAAG
>MDSX01003796.1_pt1 | contig 11195 bp, 8 predicted proteins | sample 811141 | NCBI WGS metagenome assembly MDSX01 (sample SAMN05326642, study PRJNA326480) | marine metagenome | isolation source: seawater | place: Atlantic Ocean: South East | collected 2010
CCACGACTCCGGGAGCGCCTCGCGGAAGCACAGCCCGAGGGCGCCGCCGCCACACGCGCCGAGGAATATGCTCGGCATGAATATCCCGCCCGGCACCGCGGTCCCGTACGCCGCGATCATCATGAGCAGGTAACACCCGCAGCAGATGGCTAGGCCGCCTGGTGTGAACCCGTACGGTTCCCCCCACGCGCGTTCGCCCATCGATAACATCCATCCGATAGCCTTGTTCGGGGAGGAGAAGAACGCGGTGGCGACGTCGTTGACCTTACCGTGCGGGCAGAGGAACCGGACGCCAAAGTCGTCGTCCTCCCACGCCTCGGAGACGTCGACGCAAGACCCGAACTTTTGCGCGGCGGCGAAGCGTAAAACGACGGTTCCCACGGACACGACCGCAACCTCGAAAAGCTTCCAACCGACACGGCCGTTCCGCGGCCGGATGTGCCTTGTGAGCCAGTGCGAGAGCTGGTTGAACACCACGCCGCACACCCCCGCGGCGGCGGCGGTGATGACGAAGAACGGCAGCTGGTGGAGGTAATCCCTCGGGCTCACCGGCTTGACCCCGCCTGTGAACAAAACACGACGTCATACTAATCGCCCATACGTGAATTAAAAATACACTCACCGAAGAAGAGCATCCCCGCGTTGCCCTTGTCCATGCAGAGCGCCAGGAAGATCGTCGCCGCCGCCGCGCACACGAACGAGCGCCACATCACCTTCTTCGACCAATAACTCGAAGCCTCTTCCAGGGAGAACAGCACGCCGCCGATGGGCGCGCCGAAAGCTGCCGCCAACCCGGCGGCGGCGCCGGCGGAGACAAACTCGCGCTGTACACAAAACACTTACCCGTCAGTGCAATTGCCCATACGGAAAAAAAGAAACTCACCTGAGTCGCGTGCGACGCTAGGTCCAGGAGCAGACGGGACAAGGGCGAGGCCCTGCGCGTGGGATGCCGCCCGCTCCCGCCCAACTGGCGGTGCGCGGAGTAGGCGCTGCTGCCGCCGCGGCTGAGCCTGCGCGCGCGTCTCGTGTTTAGTTCGAAGGATCCTCTTCTGGAGCCGCCTCTCGAGTCCGGCCGGGTGCCCGCGAGTAGGTCACCGCGGCGTCTGGACTCTTCCAGACTCGCGGCGTCGTCGATGGTATCGAAGAGGTCATCGTCGTCCGACCCGTCGCCTTGATCGTTCGACGGCTTTCGAAGATGCCGGCGGTTGGAGTCATTGGAGTTATTAAACCCTCCGTCGGGGGTTAAGTCGTCGTCGTCGTCGAAACTTTCCCCGCCCCGCACCTCCCCGAGCCAAGCCCTCGGCATCGCAAGCGTGACCACGCTGGCCATCGCGGCGCCGATGTGCACCATCGGTCCCTCCGGGCCGACCGCGAGCGAGCTTCCGCACGCGGCGGCGACGCCGAAGACTTTCGCGCACAGCGACCTCCACGAGAGCAGCCCCGGGATGGCGGTGCCGTTGAGGTACGCCATCACCGAGGTGACGCCGCCGCCTTGCGCCTGCGGGGCCCAGAAGAGGCAGAGCGACGCCGCGGCGAGCGCCAGCGCGAGGCATAGCGCCGTGTATCCCGCGACGTACTCCGCGACGTAATGCGTCGAGCGATGCACCGCGGCGCTCGCGTTCGCCGCGAAGGCGTGTTGAGATGAGCCTTTTGAAAAGTTCACGAGGATGAGCCACTGCTTCAGGGCGTACACTTCGTCGACGAGAAAGTCGATGAACGCGGCGCACAGCCCGGTGCACACCCCGACGACGATGGTCAGCGCGTACTTGGCCAAGGTGAGTCCGGTGTAGCCGTAAAAGTGCTTTGTCAGGCTGCGGTGTCGTCGGTCGTCGTCGAGGATCTCACACATCACGTCGTTGTGCACGGGCTCGTAATCCAAGGTTTCCAGGCCCGGGTTCCTGTGTGATGGGACCGACGGCTGGGGCCAGAGCGCGTCGGTGTCTGTCTCGGACGACGGCGACGCGCTGTCGCCGCTGTGCGCGCGCGCGGTGTCGTCGTCGAGCGACGACGCGCGCGGAGAATCACCTCGTCGCTCGAGCGTGGGTTCGTCGTGTGGAGAATCATGGTCTGATTCGCCCGCCTTCTCCGGCGGAAGGAGGGGGATCCGCAGCGTGTGACCCTCGCGACGCGGGAGCATGGGCGGGTGCGTCGGCATGGTGGCGCCGCCTGACGAGAAACGGACGGGCGGACGGGACCTCGTCGCTCCCCGGCGACCTTCTCTCGGCCCGTGTCCCTTCGTTGTGCAAATTGCGTCAGCATGGTGCCTTCTCAAGAAAGAGAAGAACCTTTTTCGGTGTTTACGGCATATACGAAACTCATAACCGTAAAGTCATTTAACACTCTCTATTTACTTATTTCACAATTGAACGTGACTGCCCAACGTGCGATAAACTCTCCGCGGCTGGCAAAGGGACAGCTCACAGAATAAACTCGCGATCAGGTCTCGGGAACGTTGGCCACGCAGCAGACGCGTGCGTCGACCACAACCGAAGGAGCGCCCGCCTCTCTCGCCCCACCACCGCCCGCCTTCCTCGTTCTCGCTTCGAGCCGACGGTCGGAAGCGGCGACGGACATGGCGACCGCGATGCGCACCAACGCGCCGGTCGCGCCCTGCTGCCGCCGGTCGCGCGGTCTCCCCGCCGCGTCATCCTCCTCGCACGGGTTGGTGGGATTCGCGTCCAACACACGACGCGGCGAGCCCCTCGCCGCGCGCGCGTCCGCGACGTCGCTCGCGCGCCCCGCCAAGCCCGCGCGCATGCACCGCCGCGCCGCGATGCGCTCCTACTTCGACATGGACGCACCCGACGGCAGCGCCGGTCCCGGCTCCGGCGGAGGCGGAGGAGGGCCCACGACCATACCGGACTCCATGCCCTCGTTCGAGGAACGCGGCGCGCCCAAGCCCTACTTCCCGCCCGTCGGCGTCGCCGACGATCCCACGCTCGCCAACCCGCTCGTCCGGCAGATGATGCTCTCCACCTCGTGGTTCGGATGCGTCTTCGACCTCGAGGGCGTGCTCATCAAGAGCAGGGAACGCGAGCACCGAGAATCTTGGATGAGGCTCGCCAAGGAACACGACCACCCGCCGCCGCCCGAGATGGTCTTAAAGCACTGCGACACCATGAAGCCCGAGGTCTTCATCGCGCGGCAGCTGATGTGGACGCGGGATCCGATGCAGATGCGGCGGTTGAACGAGGAACGCGTGAAGATCTTTGAGGAGATCGTCGAAGCGAACGGGCTGACCGACGAGCTTCAGCCCGGGGTTTCGAACTTCCTCGAGCTGCTTCAGCGGGCTAAGGTGCCGATGGCGGTCATGGACAGCAAGAAGCGCTTCGGGGAGCTGTGCGAGTCCCTGGAACGCATGGGGATCGCGGGGTACTTTGAAAATCCAGAATCGCCGACTGGCGAGCCCAACGTCGTGAGCGGCGAAGACGTAAGCGATTGGCTCCCGGACCCTTTGCCCATAGAGCGCGCGTGCACCGCGATGGGACGCACCACGAAGCGGTGCGTGGTGTTCGGGAACAACACCACGGTCACCGAGGCGTGCATGGAGTGCGGCGCTAAGAGCGTGTTGCTCCTCGGCCGGATGCCGCGGTACGAGCTGCAGGGTGCGGATACCGTGGTGGACAAGTTGACGGATCTCAGCATCGAGAACCTCAAGCGGCTGTTCACGGAGGAAACCAGCGACGTCGCGGAACCCGAGCGGGAGAAGGTTGAGATATTCCCCACCAAGTTTGCCGCCCCGATGGTCGCGGAGCGGAGCTGGGAGCCCGAGGCGCAGGGCGACGACGTCGGCGGGAAGGAGCCGCCGGACTGGTCCAAGCGGCGAAGAAGAAGGCCGGACGTGTGAGTGAGGGTGACAACGCTGTGTACCAGGGTGACAACGCTGTGTACCCACACACACGAAACTGTACCACCACCGATGACAACGTCCGTGAATCGTGGCGTCGCCAAAAGCGGGCGTCGCCGAGTGTATCACCAGTGTTAGTGTTGCTTTTCATAAACACCGAAGTATTTTTTGTGCTACGAGTAATCAACTCGACCTTCGCTCAACTCGCGCCTCGAGGCCGAACCTCCAACACGCGCTCCCCGAACCGCGTCAACAGCTCCTTACTCCACACCCTCACCGCGCCGTACACCCTGTAGTACCCGTAAACAACACCGAGCGGCACGATCAGCCTCGCCATCCTCGCGCCGTGCGAGCTCACCATCATCGCGATCGGCAACAGTAAGTGCTCGAGGTTGAACCGAAAGTTACCCCGCAGACGCAGCCCCACGTTCCACCCGAACGCCGCGAACCCGAGCAACACCAGCCCCGCCACGATGCAATCCATCGCATCCGCCGTGCCGCGTGAGCAGTGCCGCAAGGACCACCATCGAGTTCCGTTAGAAACTTCGCCGACGAGCTGTTCCACCGATATCGTCCGGAAATGGTCCCGCCACCCGGACAGCCCGCCGACCGACCACCACAGCGGCAGCCACTCCACAACCTGGTAAAACGCAAACTCGAGGTGCACTGGGGACGTGTCCACGAGCGCCTCGGCGCGGGTCACGGACATGTGCGCCTCGCGAAGCGCCGCGCGGAGCTTGGGCGATTTGGAGTCTACGCCTGGCGTTTGATACGCCTCCATCACCGCGGGCCGCCAGTGGTGGCTCGGTCGTGGGTTCCCGAGGTGCTCCACGTACGTCAGGGCGCCGCTACTAATCCCGCGTGTCCTGCAAAACACGGCGAGGTTGGCGAACGCCGGCGCGAGCACTCGCGACGCGACGAACGTGACGGCTACTCCCGCGGCCACTACGATGATGGATACGATGAAGAGAGAGACCGCGGCTAAGAGCCGCGGGTCCTCGATGCGCTTGGCCCACGCGGCGCGCTCTAGGTTGTATCTGTAGTGGCACGTGTTGCACGTGAAGTACGACGCGTTGTTTCTGGAACGCGCGCGCCAGTGGTTGAGGCATCGGACGTGCACGAGTCCTTGGGAGCCCCGGCACTGGCACGGGGAGAAGAGGCGGTCCGCGCCCTTCGCGCCGTCCTCTTCGCCGCCGAAGCAGATGCGGCACATGGGGTCTTCCTCCTCCTCTTCGTGTTCTCGAGCGGCGTGTCGTTGGTCGGACCTCGCGTCGGCACGCGCAGTCGTCCCGTCGCCGTCGTCGTCGTCGTTCCGCGCTTCAGCCTGGGCGGTGGGGCGCGATGGTGGCACCAGACGCGCCCGGCCGCGCTCCACCGCCTCCTCTTGCTCGCGCTTTCTTCGGTTGAACTCCTCCCATCGCGCCCGCTCCCTCACCGCCCGTTGGCGGAGCACCTCGGCGACGAGCACCGACCCGCCCGCGGCGTCACCCTCGTCAGCCATCGTCGCGCCCCGCGGGTGTGAGACGTCTCGACGACGCAGATCCTGCTTCCGTAAAAGTTTCTCACGCATCAGATTGTACCGACACTCGGGCCGGCGCGCGCCTCTCCCGATGGCTGAGTCGCCGCTCGCCGCCGCGCCCGCGCCCGCGGCCGCGGCGGACTCCATCGTGGACGCCGACGACTACGACGCCCAGCTCGAGGTGGTGCGGAGCCTCAAAGCCGCCGGCGCGTCCCCAACACGAGTCAAGTCCGCCGCGATGAAGCTCGCGCAGCTGAAGCGCGCGACGTGGGTACCGAGCGGCACCGCGTCGCGCAAGAAGAAGCGCCGCGCCGCCATCGAGGCCGTCAAGGAAGGGTTCGACCCGTCGGAGGTGGAGAAGATGGAGGTGGCGCGGGACGCCGCGGCGGTCGCGGAGTATCCACCGCGAGATCCACCGCCGATAGACGCCGACGGCTTCGTCGTGTCCTTCCCGCCGCCGCGCGTGCGCACGGCCGTGAACACGGAGGGTGCCGAGGGGGGTGCCGACACAGCTGTGCACGACGACGACGACGCCGCGGCGATGGTCTTCTTCCGACGGTACGGATTCGTCGTCTACCGCGACGTCCTGTCGAAGGACGAGTGCGCGTCCACCCGAGCCGAGATTTGGAATCACCTCGAGCGCGTCCAGTTCCCGCCGACGCCCGGAGCTTCCAGATGCCTTTCCAGACACGACCGCACCACGTGGGACCTCATGGACAACGTAGCCACCTACGGCCTGGCGCCAGACCCCGCGGTGTTCACGCGGCAGCTCGTGCGTAACCGACAGAACCCGCGCGTGCTGGCGTGTCTCGCCGCGGTGTTGCGTCGAGAAGAGATTTATGATTCCCCAACCGCTTCGACTTCGGAACACAGCTGTGTACCCTCGGAACTCACGCCGGCGTGTTTACGCGAGGTGATCGTGAGTCAGGACAGGTGGTGCGTGTACAGACCGACGGTGAACGTGCCGGTGGGTTCCGGCGATGCGACGACGGATAAACCGGAGTGGCGGACTCGCCCGAACGTGCACCTCGACTTGCACCCTTGGAACTTCAACCGACGCGCCGGCGCTGACGTGCTGCCGACGGAGGACTTAACGTTCGAGAACCTCCGGGACTTCAGCAGGGAGACCAATGCGGTGTCCCACGCGTCCGGGCCGCACTGCCAAGGCGTGGTGGCGCTCATGGATAACAGGACGGAAGACGGAGGCACGGTTTTGGTCCCGGGGTTCCACAACAACTTCAACAAATGGCAAAAGGCGTTGGGTGACCCCGCGCGGTACGCGGCGGCGCACGAGGACTGGGGACGTAACCGGCTGGTGTGGCGCGGTGCCGGCGCGGGATCGTTCAAGTTCGGTAGCGACGATGCGGTGCATCAACTGAAAGTTCGCGCTCCGATCCGGGAAGGGAGCTTTTTGATTTGGGACCAACGAGTGGCGCACGGAAGCGAGCCCAACCGAAGCGACCAGCCGCGGATGGCGCAGTTCATCAAGGGCTTCAGGCGGGGCGGGGCGGGCGAGGGGAGACTGGCACGGCGCGCGGCGCGCGTCAAGGCTGAGCTGGAACGCGCGGGGCTCTTAGGGGAGGTGTCCGAACTCGGCCGCGTCGCTTTCGGCCTCGACTGCGCTTGAGGTCTTTTTAGAGGTAGAGTACGACTTTAGTCTTGTTACAGTCTGAGAGGATACAACAGGTTGTTGTGGGCACACATGTTGGTACGGTTCATCATCACGCGATGAACTTGGAGTGGAGGCTCGCCAGGTCGTGGCCGCTCTCGGTGTAAAAGCCGAGCCCGCAGACCTGCCCGGACGAGTTCACCCTGTGCAGCGGCTTGACTTTTCGCTTGGGCGCGCTCGCGACCATCCGCTGGATCACGCCGTAGTCCATGCTGCCGTCGACGTAGTAGAACGCACCGAGCGGGAACGCGACGGCGTTGCCGCCGCACAGTTCGTTTACGCTCTCCACGGTGTGCGCGATGAGCATGGCGCCGTCCCAATCTTCGCCATCCGGGTTCCCGGGCGCTGTGAACAAAACAGGGACACGACGTCAGTCTAATTGCCCGTATGCGAATTAAGATGAACTCACCGGTGCCCCAGAACAGCGGGTGCGTGTCGCTCTCGCCGGACCTCGCGACCAAGATGGCGTCTCGCTCTTTATCCACGAGCACGAACGAGAAGGAGCCTTCACATGCGGTGAGCGCGGTGACCGGTTGGTCGCTCAGATCGCCGTCCTTGTCCTCGAACCCGCGCCGGTACAGCTCGAGCACCAGCCTGTTAACAAAACAGGACGTCACTATAATTGCCCATACGAGAATTAAAATAAACTTTACCTGGCGCCCTCGATCTGAGGAGATCTGTTGCTCGCGTGCATGCCAGCTGTGTTACCCTTGTTGCCGTGCACAGCTGTGTCGTCCACGTCCATCGTCGCCTTGTTGCCCGAGATGCGGCGGCTGCGTCGCGGGCCGTTGGCGTTATCCGGGGTGGCCGGGGCGTTATCGACGGCGACGGGATCCGCGCGCGGAAGCCCGTAGAGCTCGCGAATCTCCGGAGCGTTCGAGACGTGCCCGTGCATCGCGACGGAGACGCGCTCGTCGTCGGCGTAGGACACCGCGGGGAAACCTTCCCACGCGGCGAGGATGGCGTGGGCGTTGCTCGCGTCGTCCACGTCCACGTCCATCGCCTCGCCCGCCGCGCCCTTGGACTTGTTGGACTTGTGGACGACGACCGCGAGGGACTTGTCGGAGTTTTCGAACGCGGGATCGCGCGATACGAAATCGTGGTAGGTCATGACGTCGTTCTTGGGGATGCGAACTGCGGTGGATCGCTCGAACCCCGATACCATGTGGTCCAGGTGACGCCTCAGGTGCGTCTCTGTTGAATATCGAACGGTCGCATCGTCAGCACAGCACGCACGGGGTGAACGCACGGACGTCGGTTGGCTTTTCCGAGGCGAGGAAACATCGCTCGGAAAACTGTTTTTTCTTGGGAGAGGTTCGCCGAGATGCTGAGGTGGCGGAACGGAAACGCGCGCGTGGACGGGGTATCGGCGATCGCTCGCGGGGCTCGACGAGCGGGACGTGATGTCCGAGGGGCGTTCAGCCGGAATGTCGCGGAAAAACCAGCGCGACGACGTCGACGAGCGCCGAAACGCGCGTCACTCGGGGTCGCGCGCTCGGGGTGGATTTTATCGCGGGAGATCGTAGTTGACGACGCGCACCGGTGCATCCCTCGTTCTCGAGGCTCGAGCGCGGGATGGAAAACTCCCACGGGGTCCTAGCGGTGCCTCTCTCCACCGCCGCGAACATGCTTATCGAATCGAAGGCTTTATACGACTGTCGTGAGGTCGATGGGTGCGTCGGCGTCGCGGTTCCGGTGCGACGGCGATGCTGTGCTGTGGACCGTCGCGTGTTTTTTTTTGGCTTTTTGGAGTCCGCGTTGGAAATCTGCTGCTGACGCGACATCCCCGCTGCGTTGTGAGTGTACAGTTAGTTGTTGACTTTTGTAAAATACAACTGCCACGTCACATGTCGAAGAGCTTTCGGATCTTCGCCCTCATCGTCTTTCGATCTCGATGAGAATGTTCCGAAGCGTTCGTCACCGCCTGCGTTTCGACCGCGCGAGACACAGAGCCGCGGGCGCGCGTCCCGCCGCCACCATGCGCCGCCGCGCGCACGCGACGGTCTCCGCATCGGACTCCCCGCCTCCACGTCAACGAAGCGACGATAGCACCACGTGGGAGACGCGAGGGACTCCCGCGCGGGGGTTGCTCCAAGCCACGGGCACCAGCCGGTCACACGGCGACGAGAGCACCACGACCACGACGAGACGAACCTACGCGCTCGAACAGGGCGACGCGCACCGCGCGGTGGCGCTGGTGGCGACGATCCAACTCCCGATGGACTCGGAACTGACGCACGTCGTCGCCGCGTCGATGACGATCGCGGTCGCGAGGGAGGGGGAGACGGAGGGCGAAGACGACGGCGCCGCGGACGCGGTGTGCTCGCTGGTCCTCGACGTGACAAACTCGTTGTCACCGTTGGGTCGTTGGCGCGTCTCTCCGCCGAGCGACGTCGTCGACGGTATCGGCGCGGTGGCGTGCACGGCGACTCGCGTCGGCGACGGTGACGGCGCTCTCCGCGGCGACGTCGACGCGCGGCTTCTGCGCGTCGAGGCGTCCCTTCCTGGAGACGCCGCGGTGCGAGCGATAACGGTGACAAACACCTACACGGCGAAAACTGCCGGCGCGGGTGAGACATCGAGTATTCCCCTTCAGTACGTACTTCCCTTCGACGTCGCTGCCGTCTCCGTGGTCACGAAGGAGGATATAGACGGGCTCGCGTGGGCGTGGCTGGCGCGCGCGGCTCGGTGCAGGGCCGACTCGGTCCCCGCAGTCACGGACGCGTGCGCCGAAAACTTTTTTGCCAAAAACTTTCCCTCGGCCTCGACCCTGGCCGTCTCGGCGGGCTACAAATTACAGGCGAACCTCGAGGGGTGCTGTGACGCGACGGCGGCGTACCACGTCGACGAGTGTGCGTGCGCGCTGGACGTCTTCAGTCCGAGGCAGACAGCGTATGGGCAATTAGACGTGAACGAAGAAGTCGGGTACGCGGATGACACACATGGCGGGTTACGCTTTCCGAGCCGTGCCGCGGTGAGTTGATTTTAATACTCGTATGGGCAATTAGAATGAATTAGAATGGCTGATGACGGCGTGTTTTGTGTACAGGCGGACGACGAGCGACGGCTGCTGTCCTCCCTCCGGCGGCTCTGCGACGTCGCCGCGGCGACGGACGTCGTGATTGGTGACCTCGAGGGTGCGTCCCCGAGCGTCCGCGTGGGTTCAATCGACTCGTGTGTGGACTCTTCGGCGATCATGCGCGAGGTGGCCACCGCGGCGAGGACGGCGTTGACGCGAGGCGGCGGCGGCGGCGGCGACGACGGCGAGGACGACGAGGACCTCGCCGCGCAGTCTTCAAAGACAAACGTCGAGGAGGAACCCACTTCGCCGCGATTGTTCACCGACGACGACGCGTCGATCGACGCCGGGGATCTGACCGCGTTTCTGTCGTGGCTCGACGCGGGCGAAGAAGAGGCGGATGCGCATTCGTACGGGCAAACAGTCTCCGTTCGGTCGACGACGTCGGTTTCGGTCCCGCCGCCGACTCCCTTTTTTTCGTCACCTCCTCCTCGTCCTCCCTCGATTCCTCCCTCGGTGTCGGTACTAACCCAGGCGGTCGAGGTCAACAACGGAAGTAGTGATGTGTCGGCCGCCGGAGACGCGCCGCGGGAGCGTTGGGAACCCGACAGCGCCTTCTTCAGCATCGTGGTCGTGATACTGGTCATAGCCGGTTTGCTCAGCGCGGTGCTCTGCGTGGTATGCGTGCGACGGTACAACCGGTGGAAGGCGAGGATGACGGTGAGGATGACGGTGAGGATGACGGGGTGGATGGGCTGCGTGTCGGGGGCGAGTTGTTGCTGGTGCGGCGGAGGGCGACGCCGCATCCCGGAATAGGGGTCGCGTAAACGTAGTTGGAAATTGTTCTTGTATGGCCAAATAGGGGCATTTCTGTATTTATTATTTATCTATCACATGTGACTGGTACACTGTGTAATTTGCGAGTTTGTCTGAGTGTCCCCTGAATAACGTCATTTCTTGGACCTTTCGCGGCTTGGGTTGACTTTTTTGGGTGTCGTGATATAATCGTCACTCTTCCCCGACACGGGCACGAAGACTCACAGACCGATCACCAGCCAACATGTCCGATAAGTGGAGCACCGGCCTCTGCGGCTGCTTCTCCGACTGCGAGACCTGCATGCATGCGTGCTGCCTCCCCGGC
>MDSX01071242.1_pt1 | contig 11189 bp, 9 predicted proteins | sample 811141 | NCBI WGS metagenome assembly MDSX01 (sample SAMN05326642, study PRJNA326480) | marine metagenome | isolation source: seawater | place: Atlantic Ocean: South East | collected 2010
AGTCAAGACATTTATGCCAAAATTATTTTTTATTTGACATTAAGGTATTCTGTACGTATAATCTTTGTATCAAGACCAGTTTCGAGCAGCAGCAATCAAACATAAACTCGTGCTTTGGCTCAAGCTGAAAGGTTCTTGACACATTTTAACTAGAAAGAAAGACTATGTTTGAAGCATTTGTGCTAGTATGCCTATGGGGAGTTCCTGAATCGTCAAGAAGTTGCCAACAATTGCAAGACTTAAGAGGTCCTTACGCCACAATACATGAATGTGAAGTAAGAGTAGCAGGTATAGCACTAGATGTAAGAAAAAACTGGTCAGCAGTGTACACTAAAGGCTATCGTTGCCATGAATTTATTACCACAAACAAACAACACACGTGAAATATCACCCCAACAAGAAGAATTCCTAACCAATCTGTTCGAGAACGGTGGCAATGTCACCGACGCAGCGTTAGCAGCGGGCTACTCAAAGGGCAGCGTAACGTGGTTAAAGACCAGTTTAGCCGATGAGATAATCAATCGCACAAAGAACATACTGTCTATGCACGCTTTTAAGGCTGCTACACGGCTAGTAAGCACAATAGACAACCCAGTACCCGAAAGAGGAGACGACCTACGCTTCAGGGCTGCAGAATCGCTTCTAAACAGGGTTGGTCTGGGAAAACAGGAAACAACTAACGTAAATGTACAGGCAGTTCACGGAATAGTTCTGTTGCCGCCGAAGAAAGAGGTAGTAATCGATGGGTAAAAACAAATATGCAAACGATCCTCAAGCATCAAGATATCAACAACCACGTAAAGCAGGCAGTGGGGATGCTTTAATGAACACAGCAGGAGGATTATTAGGAGCAGGTGGAGCATACGTAGCTAAAACTTACTATGACTTATTTAAAACTCAAGCTGAACTTATGAAAGATGGTAAGGGGCATAAGGTTAAAAGTAAACCTAGAATGGGAGTCACTCCTAAAGACCTTTCGATAAAAGGTGGCTCAGGACCTAAAGGTAAACGACTTAAAAGAATATAAATGACCGATGCACCAAAGAGGGGTCGCCCTAAGAAAGACCCCGAAGCACCAAAGCAAAGATATTTCCTGTCTGCTGCAGAAAAAGCAAGGCGACAGACACAGAAGAGATTGCGTGACGCTAAGAAGCGTGCAGAAAAAACAACCAAAGTAGCAGAAAGTAAAAGAAGATATGCCAGAAAGCTTGAAGAGAAAGTTGGTAAGGTTGAGAAGGCTCTTAAGGGAGATGCAACTACCGTTATCGATACAGGGGAGTTGGCAAGCCTTCCTCCACCTGTCCAAGAACTTGTTGGAAATCGGGAAGTTGTGTTTCAACCGAATGAAGGACCTCAAGAAGAGTTTCTGTCGTCTAGTGAAAGAGATGTACTCTATGGAGGTGCTGCTGGTGGGGGCAAATCTTTCGCCTTGTTGGCAGACCCCCTTCGTTATTGCACTAATCCTAATCATAGGGGTCTTCTTCTCAGGCGTACTCTTGACGAACTTACTGAGTTAATAGACAAGTCACGACAACTCTACCCCAAAGCGTTTCCCGGTGCAAAGTTCAGGGAGTCAAAGTCAACGTGGCACTTCCCATCTGGAGCAACCATTTGGTTTACCTATCTAGACAAAGACAAAGATGTAACCCGATTTCAAGGACAAGCTTTCAACTGGATAGGGATAGACGAAATAACCCAATACCCAACACCTTACGTGTGGGATTACCTGAGATCAAGATTGAGAAGCACCGACCCAGAGTTACAAAAGAGTTTGTATATGAGGTGTACTGCCAATCCGGGTGGAATCGGTGGGTGGTGGATTAAGAAGATGTACATCGACGTAGGTGAACACAACAAACCGTTCCCTGCAGCAGATGTCGAAACAGGCAGACCTTTCTTCTGGCCGCAAGGACACGAAAAGGAAGGTCAACCTTTGTTCTATCGTAGGTTCATCCCTGCGAGACTTACAGACAACCCGTTCCTTATGGCAGATGGACAATATGAAGCTATGCTTCGTTCACTACCTGAAATAGAACGGAAGAGATTACTCGAAGGGGATTGGGATGTAGCCGATGGCTGTGCCTTCCCAGAATTTAGCAGAGCAAAACATGTGGTCGAGAGTTTTGAGTTACCTACCAACTGGCCCCGAATACGTGCCGCTGACTACGGGTATGCAAGTCCTTCTTGTGTCTTGTGGGGTGCTATTGACTGGGATAACAATATATGGATTTATCGTGAACTGTACGTAAAACAGTTGACAGCAGAACAATTAGCTGATAGAATACTAGAAGCAGAGCAATTAGACCCTCTACCTCACTATACAGTACTTGACTCATCCTGTTGGAATAAGACAGGGTTTGGTCCTTCTATAGCAGAAACAATGATGAGATGTGGTGTTCGTTGGACACCGTCTGATCGTAACAGAATACAAGGTAAGATGGAAATACATCGTAGGCTTGCAGATGACCCAAGAACAGAAGAACCTAGATTACGAGTGTTTTCTAATTGCAGCAACACTGTCAAGCAATTGGCAGCAATTCCTCTTTCCAAAACTAACAGCGAAGACGTAGACACTAAAGCAGAAGATCACGCATACGATGCTCTAAGATATATGTTGATGACAAGGATGACAGGGTATGCAGCGATTCATCAGACGCTTAATGGCATCAAGGCTCAGGTCTATCAGGTGCAAAATGAAACATTCGGATATTAAAGTATGGCTGAAGAAATAAAATTAACTAAAGATATGAGTATCCTAGATGTTTTTAAACTCGTCGAGAGGGATACCGTCAATGTTACAAGTGAAGATGCACAAGGCAATAGAACCACACAGAAGAAACGTAATCCCACGCTAAAGGCTTTAGAAAAAGCAGGACTAACTATGGACAGTCCTTACTCTGCATTACAAAATGAAGAGTTCTTAAAAAATTTAGGCAAGGTAGGATCAGAATCTAACTTTACAAATTTAACCACTATTGAAAAAGCGTTTAAAAGAACATGGAATCGTAGAGGTGAAGGTGCGTACCCATTTAAAGATGTCTTTGGTGCTGGAGGTATAGCGAGAGACCCCGACTTAAAGATAAGCAAAGCAGATCAAGCCAGAAAAACTAGAGTATTTAAGGAAGTTCCTGAAGCACAAATATCTTTGAAGAAGATAGTAGAAGGTATATCTAAAATAGAAGATGTTGAAACTCGTGCTGCAGTATCCTTTCAATCTCTTGTGCCTTTGAGACCCGGAGAAGTTCACAGTCTTAGCGTAGACGATATAGATTTTGAAACTGGTAGAATATCAGAAGAGTTTAGAAGAATACATAAGATAAGAAACCCAGTAGAGCTACCAGAAGTGGCTATGTCTATTTTAAAAGCTCAACGAGTAAAGAATAAAACTGGTAAGTTGTTTTTAACAAGCACTGCTAAGATGTCTAGTGCAGTAACAAAACATGTTCAACCTCTGTTTGTTGACTTTGAAAAAGCTATGGGAAGAAAGATAGCTGGTTCTGCTGATATAAGAAAAATTGTTCCATCTATTATTGTATCCGAATTAGGCTACAAAGAAGAAGCAAAAAAGATAATGGGTCATGCTTCTTATGACGACATTATTACAGACTTAAATGACATTCAAGGTAGACACTACGTATCACCTATAATGGGCAAAGTAGGTAGCTCACCTAAAATGGCTTTGGCATCATTACAGAATATGTATGCAACTGTTCTAGAGTTAGAAACAGTAAATAGTTTAGGTACAGAATTTAATTTAAAGCTTCCAGACCTAGAAGAAGTAGGCTCTGTAAAAATACAAGTTATACCCAAAGGTGGTGATATAGCAGGTGATGTTCGTACTAATACAATTTTAACTGATGAAGATTTAGGCTTAATTGAGGAACGCAAAGAAACACGGAGATCCAAACTAGAAGCCGATAAAGCAGAAAATGAAGCAAAAAAAAATTCGAGCAGACATAGAGAAAGAGAAGAATTGGGCAGAGTTAGCTGAAGAAAGAGAAAAGAATAGAGAGTCTAGGGTTTTAGAAAAGCTCGATGAAGCTGACTATAGAAAAGCAGAACGAATGAAAAGGGATGATGCTAAAAGAACTCAAGATGCAAAAGATAATTTAACTGAACTAGAAAAAGAAAAAGCCTTGTTAAAAGAGAAGATGGGCAACACACGAATGTTTGGTAAGTTCTTAGGTGCAGGTGGATTGTTGATCTCATCTCAATTTATAAAACCAGATTTTACTGCGGCACAAGCAGCTAACATAGAAGCACAAGGCAGTGATGATGATAGTTTTGAAGCTCGCATGAGGAGAGGAGCTAGTGATATACTAGGACCTAATGTTGCTGCAGGAGTTGAAGCAGGAGCAAAGTTTCTTGATCCGGGATTCCAAATGGCTGCAGAACTTGGCCCTGAAGCTATCAAAGAAACATTTGGTACGACAGATGTTGCAGATGCCACATTAACTAGTGATCCAGACAGACAATTTAAAACTGGTGATCAAATACGTGCTGATCAACAAGCTATGCAAGATAAAGCTGACCAACAACAATACAGAGGGGAAGTTTCTCCTCAAGTTGATGATGAGTTAGCAATTCAAAAACAAATGAACATGAAGAAACGAAGTGAAGATTTTGGCAGAGAAGCCGAAAAAAAGAGCCAACTTACGTTGGAACAACAAATAGAAACTCTACTACAAGAAAAACAAGGGGGAGCAAATTATGCCCAACAATGATTATAACTACAGTGCTTCATTTATAATGGGTTCTGATAAAACTTCGGTTAATGACCCTATGGGATCAAATCAATTAACCAGAGAAGGAATGGACTTTGATATGTCAAATAACGGTAACAATGAGTTACAAGTGGACATGCCAAAGAAACAGTCTAAACCAACAGTAGAAGCATCTCTGTTTAAAATGGCTGACGATAAAAATTATTTTGGCTAGGAGTTAATATGGCTGACAACTTTCTCCAGCCGCCTGATGAAACGGTAGCTGCAATAGAAAACCCTGAAGAGAACCTTCCGGGAATAGCTGGTCACGTACGATCTAAATTTGAAAGTGCAGAAAACGGTAGGTATACCCATGAGCAAAGGTGGCTCACTGCATATAAGAATTTTAGAGGTATCTACGACACTAGCACTCAATATCGTTCTTCAGAAAAATCTCAAGTTTTTGTACGTATAACAAAGACTAAGGTTCTTGCTTCTTTTGGTCAAATAACAGATATTTTATTTGCCAATAAGAACTTTCCGATTAGTGTTGAATCTACTCCTGTGCCAGAAGGCATAGCAGAGTTTGCTCATCTTAAAACTCCACTAGATGATGCAATGCAACCTCCACCTGATCCCTACGGGTTTGATGGTGATGGCAGACAAGTTCAACCCGGAGCTATGGATTTTTTAGGAGGTCTAGAACAGAAGTATGAAAATACTCCTATAGAAGAAGGTCCTGCTAAATTAGGAGAACCACAAATTAATCCTGCACAAGAAGCAGCATTAAATATGGGGAAAGAAATACAAGATCAGCTACTAGACACAAACGCAGTAAATGTTTTGCGTACATCTATTTTTGAACAAATACTTTTAGGAACAGGTATTATCAAAGGCCCTATGATGAAGAATAAAAGGATTCATAAATGGTCTAGAGGTGAAGATGGAGAAAGAGTGTATACTCCGTATGATATGGTATGTCCAGAAATTCAACCAGTATCATGTTGGGATTTTTTTCCTGATCCTTCAGCTACAAATATTGATGATGCTGAGTACGTGATTCAAAGACATCGTATGACAAGACAGCAGTTACGAAATCTTGCTACTTATCCTTATTTTAATATTGAAGCTATAGAAGATGTTATTGCTCTAGGAGCAAACTATCAAGATAAATACTATGAAGATACCATCAGAGATGATGAGACAGAGCCAAATTATAACACAAATCGATATGAAGTATTAGAATATTGGGGTGTTATGGACAGATCATTTATCGACGAAGCAGGTGGAGAAGTAGATGATAGTATGTCTGACATGCAACAATTGCAAGTTAATGTATGGGTGTGTGGTGGCGAAGTAATTAGATTTGTACTTAATCCGTTTACTCCTGCTAGAATACCTTTTCATGTTTTTCCATATGAGATAAATCCTTATCAAATGTTTGGTGTAGGTGTTCCTGAAAACATGGAAGATGCACAACTTCTTATGAATGGTCATATGAGAATGGCTATTGATAACTTAGCACTTGCAGGTAATCTTGTGTTTGATGTGGATGAAGCAAGTTTAGTTCCCGGACAGAACATGGACATCTTTCCCGGAAAGATATTCCGAAGACAGTCTGGAGTAACAGGTACTGCAATCAACGGTCTTAAGTTTCCAAACACTGCCCCTGAAAACATACAGATGTATCAGATATCTAGGCAATTAGCTGACGAAGAAACGGGTATACCTTCTATTATGCACGGACAAACTGGTGTTAGTGGCACAGGGCGTACGGCTGCAGGTTTATCTATGTTAATGGGTGGAGCTAATTTATCTTTAAAAACAGTTATAAAGAATATAGATGATTATTTACTCAAGCCACTGGGAGAAGCATACTTTCAATGGAATATGCAGTTTAACGAAAGATCACCTGACATTGTAGGTGATTTACAAATTAAACCTAGAGGAACTTCTGCTGTTATGCAGAAAGAAGTAAGAAGTCAAAGATTAACAGCACTATTACAGACTGTGTCAAATCCTATGCTTGCTCCTTTTGTTAAGATACCAAATCTTATTAGGGAACTTGCTATATCTCAAGATATTGATCCTGATAGTCTTGTTAATGATGAAAATCAAGCAAAAATATTTGCAGAAATATTAAGAGGTTTAAATGAGCAACAACAACCACAAACCCCTGACCAATCTCAAACCCCTGCTGGACAACCCAGCGGCATGGCAGGCTCTGGAGGACTTCCTCCTCAACCAACAGACGGTAGTGTTCAGGGCGTTGACAGCGGCGATATCGGAGTCGGAGCTACGCCAGTTGCAGGGGAAAGCGGCTTTACTGGAAACCCTCTTGGCACTCAACAGTAAGTTTAATAAGGAATAAAAAAACTTATGAAGGTTTTACCACCAGAAGAAAGAATTGATATTAATAAGTCTCTTGATAATATAGAGCTATTCGACAGTACAAAAAAGAAAAGCACTGCTGACTTTTACAATTCTCTTCCTCCTGATGCAAAGTTTCAATTTTTTCAAGATGGAACTAGTGGTTTTGTAGATAGTAGGGGTAACAAGTATACACCCCCACCATCTATAGATGATCGAGGTAGAAGTATATCTTCTAACACAGATATTATTGAGTATAACAGACTTAATACTTTAAGTTCAGGTACTTCATCGGGCAATGTAGCACAAGGTAACGAAACTGTTGACTCTTCAACTACTGGTGAATCAGGATCAGACTTTCTTACTAACGTTGGAGGTGCTGGTGCTACAACCTTTGATTACGACTTAAGTGAAGCCGATCTACTAGAAGCTGTGGAACTTAGGAAAGCGGCATATGGTGAAGATGTACAGATACAAACATCCAGCACTACTAATGCTGCGGGAGAAGAAGAAAAAACTTTTCTTGAAAGAACAGGCGACAGACTGTATGAAATTTTTGTAAGTGGCCCTGCATCTGTAGAAACAAGATCAAGTCCTGTTTCTGGCAAAACGGTAGCTACAAAAGTTCCCGGAGTTGGTGGTGTTGTAGATGCAGCTACCATGTTTAGTCCTGTTCCCGGACTAGGTACTCTCGCAAACAAAATGGGAGATAGACTTGTAGATGCTCAAGAAGCAGACACTAGGGCTGCAGTGGTTGGAATGACAGGATATGGTGCTGTTCAGGTACAAGAAAAATCAACAGGTAGAGTTATAGACTTAACTACATCACCTGCTTTTGGAAAAGGTCTTGGTCAAAGTGAAAATCGTACAGCGTTTATGAACGCTTTAGGAATAACAGATAATACATCTGTAGGTACATACGCTGAGTCTGATGTTCAAGGTCCTGTTATATTTAATGGAGTAGAGTATCCAAATATAAATGCAGTAATAGCAGTAGTATCTAGACAAGGCTACGTATCACCATTTGCTATGGAAGCAAACATACCTGCAGGAGAAGACTATGATCGTAGTAGAGTAGTTGGAGCAGGGGAAAAACGAATTGGTCTTTACGATGAAGACAGTGGAGAGATTAATTTAGGATTTGGTAGAACAGGAGCAGTTACAGGCGTTGCCTTAGACGGTTCAGGTAATTTAAATTACAAAACAGATGGCAGTGGCTTTATTATGGGCATGGGGGAAATGGTCAATACAGGTACTGGTATTGGGTTTAGTGGAAGTAGAGCAAATATTGCAGGAGCAAATGCTTTAAGTCAAGTAGAAGCACAAGATTTGTTAAATAAAATAAACAGTGGTGAAATAACATCTACTCCTAATACAACAAATTATCTTTCTAATTTAGCTTTTAGTGGAACTTTTCAAGAGGATACAAATGTTGGTTCTCCTATATTTGGAACAGTAGAACCACTTTCTCCTGTTACTGTAGAAGAATTACCATCATTCGATTCAGTAGAAGCTGTTAATCAGAGAGAAGATCAGGCTGATGCTGATACTTACCAAATGCAAGAAGCAACTCTACCATCTACTATACAACAATACAACATAAACACGGGTGATGATAATAACAACGATGATGATGGTGCTGATCCTAGTTCTATGGGGGATAGTGGATTTGGTGGAGGTGGTGGATTTGCCACTGCTATGGGAGGTAGAATCGGCAAACAAGAAGGTGGCGTAGCTAATCAACAGGGCGTATCTCAAATTGTACAAGGAGCAGGATTTATTGCACCACAAGGAAACGCTACAGAACAACAAACTATAGCAGACGATATACCTTTAGAAGCAGAGGAAGGTGACTTTATCATCAACGCACCTGCTGCTCAATTTGCAGGAAGACAAGACATTGTTACCATGATTACTGAAGCAATTGAAAGCCTTAGAGAAAAAGGTGTTGACATTCAGTACGGAAATCCTACAATACCAGTAGAGAAAAGTGTAAAATTAGCCGTATCTCGTAATGAAGTTTACATACCAAAAGCTATAGCTGAAGAGATAGGCTACGACAAATTACAAAAAATAAATAAACGTGGACAAAAAGAAGTTCAACGAAGACAAGAAGAAGCACAAAGTCAAGCTGCTCGTGGTGGATTTGTTGCAAAGGCAAAGGGAGATGTAGTTACAACCGACGAAACTCTCAAAGAAGATAAATCTAGTATGATGGGAAGTGACGAAGGTAGTTTTATACAAGATATAGGCAGGGCAGTATATCAAAGTATAAGAGATAATGTTGCAGGATTTTTATCTCCTAAAGAAACAGAGAAACAAGAATTAAAAAAGTCTGACATGCCTAAGTCTAGACCTGCTGATTTAAAAACTTCTAAAGTTGTAACTAGTAAAGAAAAACCTTTTGTTGTTACAGACCAGTATAAACCACAAGATGAATTTCAAAAAATAAGTTATGATGCTTTAAATGCAATTGAAAAACCACCAAAAGGTTTTACTAAAAGAAAAGGATATGTTCCTAGATATCAATCAGGAAAACCTTTTGAAAAAAGTGGAGTTACAATAGGCTTAGGTATTGATCTAGGACAATTTTCCCCACTAGAATTTAAAAACATGGGATTAAGTAAAGAACTTTATGCAGCTATACAACCTTACACTTTAAATGGGCATCTACTAGACAATAGAGATGGTAGAGCCACTAACGCAAAACAAGTAAGAGGTTTAGGTGCAACTAAATTACCAGAATTAAATCTTACAGACGAACAAGTTTCAGAATTAAATTTTAAAGTTTATAAATTTAAAAAGGACAAGTTTGATAAGATACACGGAAAAGACTACAAAAATTTTAATAACCCAGAAGATAAAGTATCAGCTTTTGCTATGGATTGGGGGGGAGCATTTAAAAATCCCGTAACGTTTAAGAGAATACTCAATCAAAAAGCAAACACAGAAGATGCTTTAATAGAAGGTTATATTAATAATCCAAATATTTCTAGTGTAGGTCTAGAAGCAAGTCGAGCAAAAAGATTACTAGGGTGGTACAAGAATTACAAAGATAAAAATCGTACATCCCCTCCTGAAGTAAAAATGAGACCTCCACAACAATCATCATTCCTAAGTCCAACTATGGGATAAGAATTAGTCAGCTACCCAGTAATATCTGGCCCTGACATCCGAAGCAGCTACCCACAGCCATGTGGCACTGCAATATATGAGGTAATAACAATGGCAAAACAAGTAAAAGGTGCGAGAGCTAATAAACCTAATGACTCCTTTGGAGTAATAAATAATCCAAATCTTTATAAAAACAAATACCGAGAGGAAGTTGATAAAGATGATCAGGATGAAGTAGAACAGCAAACTGAATTGGCCCCTGAAGAAGAATCTGAAGCCACGCCAAAAACTGAAAGTTTTGCATCTGTTCAAAAAGAAGGTGAAAGCGATGCCTATAAGAAACGTTATGATGACTTAAAACGTCACTATGACAAAAAACTAGACGAGTGGAAATCAGAACGTGATGCTCTGGAAGCTGCTAATAAGGTTACGGATACTGGAGTGCAAATGCCAACGACTCCCGAAGAAATAACGGAGTTTAAACAAAAGTATCCTGATGTGTACAAAGTTGTTGAAAGTGTTGCTTCAATGCAAGCAGAGCAAAGGACAGGCGATCTTAAAGAAAAGATTGACTCTCTCCAGCAACGTGAAGAAGATTTAGTTGTACAGAACGCATACTCTGAGCTTTTAACTGCTCACCCTGATTTTCAGGATATTAAAACAGATGAAAAGTTTTTAGAGTGGCTAGATGAACAACCAACTTCTATAGCAAACGGTATATACAAAAACAACAAAGACGCAAAATGGGCAAGCCGAGTATTAGACTTGTACAAAATAGATGCAGGCATATCATCTAAAAAAACTACTTCGACCAATAAACAAAGTGCTGCAGAGGTTGTAAAATCACCAAAAGCTCGTGAGATTTCAGACTCTAACAGCAACAAGAAAATTTGGAAGATGGAAGACATCGCCAGACTGAAATCGTGGGAATTTGAGAAATTTGAAAAAGAAATTGATCAGGCACGAGCAGAAGGGCGAATAACTCAATAACTAACCTCAAAT
>MDSX01021601.1_pt1 | contig 11184 bp, 10 predicted proteins | sample 811141 | NCBI WGS metagenome assembly MDSX01 (sample SAMN05326642, study PRJNA326480) | marine metagenome | isolation source: seawater | place: Atlantic Ocean: South East | collected 2010
ATTATTTTTCTAATGCTTTGTCCAACAATATTTCAAATTTCTCAAATTCAAATGCGTCAATCTTCTGTCCGTTCAAAAGAAACGACGGTGTGGTGTTGACATCATATTTTTTATTTCCGTTCATCCGCATAGAGATGATACCGTCTAACAATTTGTTACTAGTCATGCAACTTTCAGCACGCTTCTTACTTAAACCAGCCAACTGGCCTATCTTCAGAAGAGAGCCTAAAATATTCTCTGACTGTGTCCAAGTGCTCTGTTGCTTCAATAAAACATCTATCATAGCACTATAGTACTTGGGCCCAACGCAACGTGCTAACGCTGCCGCACGAAGTCCCCATTGGTCTAGAGGGAAATCTCGATATTCCATCTGAATTAGCCCAGTATCAACATATTTTTGCTTTATTTTTGGATATACCTCTTCGTGAAATTTTGCGCAGGCTGGGCACGTCAACGAAAAATACTCCACTAATTTAACCTTGGAATCTGGGCCACCCTCAGTCCTAGGAGATAGCGCCGCAGCCACGTCGATGCTCTCCTTATCAGCATCAGCAATTGCCGTGCCTAGTACCGTAAAAGAAAAACCAATAATTAGTATTAATGCCTTCAACTGCATACCACGCTCCATTTTTCTATCGACAGCATAAAACCCACTTAGGGCACTCGCAATATATAGTGGATAATATTTAACAAACTTGTTGAAAATAAGGTTTGACTTAAATAAACGATTTTGCAACTCATCATTCAATTATGTTTTAAAATGGCTGTCCCCAAAGCTTCGAGGGCTTTTTTCAAACCTGAATTAGTGTTGTTTTTAATCTGATGGGAAATCCAGAGCTTTTCATTGTCTGTTAATGATCTTGTAACTGGCGCCACCTTTTCCTTTTGCCGAAGAGCGTTCACTTGCCGAATCGCTATTTTACTAATTGCCTTATAACCAAAAACTACATTTATACGTTCTAGCAAGACCGGTTCTCTATGTTGAATTTCTAATGCTCGGGCCGAAAGCACATCAACGTGCAAAGTGGCATCTAGTTTACTTCCTCGGAGAAACACAATTCGGTTTGGTGAACTCCAATCAGCAATCTCGCTTCCAACAATACTTGCCCACTTGTTTACAACAGCAGCCTCAACAAATCCTCGCTTTCGTATAGCTTTATCGGTTATTTTTGTTACAATTCGTTCAAGGGTTCTAAGACCAACCCTTTGACTGGAACCCATTGGGATCGTTTTAATAGGAAGATCCGTCATAAATTTTTAGACCTTAACTCATTCTATTTTCTAATTTTAAGTGACTACACGTTAAATATTTCATTACTGCAATTAGTGGCTGATCATATACAATTAGTTAACCATGAAAATAAAAATATCTGATCCTATTGGAAAAGTACCTGAGAAACTCTTAAACTGGTACGACAAACACGGGCGAACGCTGCCATGGCGGCTAAAGGACGGTTCAAGGCCAGATCCGTACAAAGTTTGGTTAAGTGAAATCATGCTTCAGCAGACTCAAGTTGTTACCGCAATTCCTTATTTTGAGAAATTTTTAACATTATGGCCTTGTGTAACTAAATTAGCAGAAGCTGATTTAGATGATATTTTTGTTGAATGGGCAGGTCTTGGCTACTACGCTAGAGCTCGAAATTTACATAAATGCGCTAAAATTATCGCCACTAGCTTGGATGGCGTGTTTCCAGATAATGAATTAGAGCTCGTTAAACTCCCCGGAATAGGCGCTTATACCGCTGCAGCGATAGTAGCTATTGCATTCGATTTCAAAGCAACCCCCATGGACGGTAATTTCGACCGAGTTATGGCGCGGCTTCACGCGATTGAAACTCCGTTACCAAATGCAAAGCCAGTATTGAAAGCGCTTGCAACGAAGATCACACCAGATCTCCGACCAGGTGATTATGTTCAAGCGGTTATGGATCTCGGTGCAACAATATGCACTCCTAGAAACCCACAATGTCTTTCATGCCCTGTCAATGCCTGTTGTCTAAGTTTGAAAAAAGGACAAACGACAATAATTCCTAGGAAGAAGACCAAACAGCGCAAACCTGTGAGGTACGGAATGGCATTCCTGTGCATCAATGACAAAAAGGAGGTATTATTGCGCAGACGCCCAAATTCTGGACTTTTTTCAGGAATGATGGAAATTCCAGGAACACCCTGGACAGATTGTCTACCCACTTTATTACAGATAGAGGCATCGAAGCCCACTATAGCCACATGGAGCGACATTCAAGGAACAGTCTTCCATTTTTTTACTCACTTTAAACTCGAGATAAAGGTCGTAAGGGCAGACATAAAAAAAAGCATAAAAAGCAACGGGCTATCATGGCATCCACTAGAATCAATTGATAAGGCAGGACTACCTTCTCTCATGCTAAAAATTATTAAACATGGGCTAAAGTGACATTCTTATAAGATAACTAGAAAAATATTAGTCACAAATGCTAAAGCTTAGATAAATACTGGCTGTACCAGTCAAAACCTACCAGCTCTATATAAGAATTTATTAATTGTGTAGTGATTGGTCCAGGCACCTCAGCTGCCTTAAGATGGCGCCCATTTAGACTTTGGACAGGACAGATACAAAAACTCGTAGACGTTATAAATGCCTCATCAGCGTTGTAGGCGTCAAATAGATCAATATCATCTTCCTTTATCTCGTATTCTAATATTTTACTTAGCTCTATTACGACCTCTCGGCTGACACCTGGCAACACATATTTTTCTTTTGGCGTTACCAATTTTTCATCTTTAATTAAAAAAATATTACTTCCCTTACCTTCTGCTAAGTTCCCATTTTTATCCAACAAAACTGACAGTGCATCTGAGTTCTGTGCCTCTACTTCTAAATCTCCCAGAACAAAATTAAGATAATTATGGGTTTTAGCTCGCGGACTGGCCATTTCGGGGGCAACTCTTCTTATCGAGGGCGTGATTATCTGAATTCCATCACGATAATATTTTGCTCTAGAAGCCAAGGGTAAAGGAGTACATTCAATTATAACCGTTGCATTTGGCCAATCCGGCCAAGCTTCGTTGTCATCTCCAGTTAATCCACGAGTAACCCTCTGTGTTACCCAATAATCATCACCCGAGTTCAACAATGGCAGATTGCGCGCCACCACTTCTTCTGTAATACGCGCCAACTCTTTAATCGATAAACCTGGGTCTAAATTCAAATATTTTAAGGACTTTTCGAAACGTTCCAAATGTTCATGAAGTTTGAATATCTTGTGACCAAATGTTCGCGTCGTATCAAAAACACCATCGCCGTATTTGAAACCCTGGTCTTTTATCGGAATGACAGCTTCATTTTCTGGCAGGTAAGCACCGTTTAGATAGACTATTCGTTGATTTGATAAAGACATGTTTACTCCCTTGTATTAAAAAAGATAAACAGTAGGGCATACACCCAACCCCAATTTATCAATATTTACCCAGCTAATATTTTAGCTCCTAGATCGCAACAAAAATATCAATGGCATAGCTAAAAAAGCAACAACCATCAAAAAAACAAAATCATTCAGAAAAGCTATCATATGTGCCTCAGATAAAACTATATTTTGGATAGTTTCCAATCCTAGTTCAGAGGCAACATTAAGCATTCCACCAAATCCATTAGTAACAGTAAATGCCTGAAATTCACTAATCTGAGACCGCATCTCTATATAATTTGTCTGTGTTGATCTTACTAAGATAGACACGACTATAGAAGTCCCCATACTTGCCCCAATAGCTCGGATAAGTGAGAATAATGAAGCCGCTTCGACTCTGAAAATTGTCGGCAAGGTAGAAAAAGTAACTGTTGTTAGTGCTACCCACATCATTCCCATACCAAACCCATTAATCATTGTAATCCAAATCACTTCTTCCATGCCTACATCTGCGTTCCACTGAGTCATCCAAAGATTACTGCCACCAACGCAAATTAGGCCAAATAAAATCAAAAACTTTCCAGGCATTAAGCCGAGTAAAAAGCCAGAACATAGCATAGCACCCATTGTGCCAAGGCCACGAGATGATATTACCCAACCTGCAGATAAAACAGGATATCCCTGCACATTTTGGAGAAACAACGGTAAAACAAATAATGATGCAAAAACAGCAATGCCAAAAGTAAAAATTAATGCTAAGCCAATAACATAATTTCTATCAGAAAATATCTTGAGACTAATGTAAGGCGAAGCAGTCGTCAGTGAGTGTACAATAAATATATAAAATGCAACGCCCGATACCATTGAATTAAACAATATTTCGGATGACTCAAACCAACCAAGACGCTCCCCACGGTCAAGTACAAGCTGTAAACATACCACCGCTACTATAAGAGAAAAAATACCCAGCCAATCTGTTTTCTGACGCATTGAACGTGCAGCGGGTAGCGTTATTAAAATTGAGACAAAAGCTAGAATACCAAATGGGATATTCATAAAAAATACATATCTCCAATCATAAAACTCTGTAAGCATAGCGCCGACAGTCGGTCCAGCGACAGGTCCCAATATCATTCCCATCGACCATATACTCATAGCAAACCCATGCTTTTCCCTGGGATAAGTATCGAGCATTATTGCCTGCGAAATAGGTAACAATGGGGCAGAAACAAATCCTTGCAACATTCTATGAAATACAAGTTCACTCAAGCTTCCTGAGGTTGCTGCAAAAAGAGATGTTATGGTGAAACCTGCTATAGAAGCTAAAAAAACTCTTCTTCGTCCAAATTTTTGGCTAAATAAATTTGTCAATATAGTGCCTATTGCGGTAGCAACAACGAAGGCTGTTATCACCCAACCCACCTGATCTGGGGCGGCTGATAAATTGCCTTGAATATTAGGAAGCGCTACATATGCGGTACTCATATTCAAAGAATGCAATAGCGACGCCGCAAGAACCGGGATAGTAATAACTATACGCTCAATTTTCGTAAATGGCCCGTGAGCCGGCTTATTAACGGTAAACAATCTATAGCCTCTTAGCTCTAATGATTGACTAGAATGGAAGAGTTCCGTTCAGCCATACACCTTCTTCGAAAAAACAAACCACATTTACAGACTGTAAACCCTGGTTGCCGTATCATGAAACAGTGCAGATTTCTCTGCATGTGTAGCTCCAGAAGCTATTCGTTTAAAGGTGTTCCAAATAATTTGATAACTGCAGCTCAGTTTATCGACAGGGAAATTAGATTCGAACATACAGCGATTAGGCCCAAATGCCTCGATAGTGTGGTCATAGTACCGCCGGGTTGCGTCAGCCAGCTCCTTACTCGATGGTGGGTTAGACTTCTGATGCCACCCAAAACCATTGACATCCATATTTATCCCTCCAAGTTTCGCAAATACGTTATCGCAAGTTGCTAATTCGAGAATTAAGGGCTTCCAAGCCTCAAAAACCTCGTTTGCATTCCCCGCATATGGACCAGTGCCAAGAGGCCCACCAAAATGGTCCAAAATAATTGTCGTTTCGGGGAATTTTCTGGCCAAATCTGTTACTTCGGCAATTTGCGTGTGGTAGCACCAAGCCTCAAATGTCATGCCACGAGGACCTAATTCAGCAAAACCACGACGAAAATCGTCTTGCAACAATAAACCCTTTGGTGGATTCGTTCTATGATTTCTAATTATATCAGCAGCATCCCAAGCCACTGCTCTTCTTATCCCGCGAAATCTTCCACCACCTGCTTTTATGTGAGCATCTAAGACTTCTCCAGCTAGAGCGCCTATTGTGAGATCGACGGTACCCACAATACCTGCCGCAATTTTGAGTTTATCATAGTTTCCACTGGCGCTCATGGCCGCAATACCGTTAACAAATTCTGTCTCGCCAACAGGCTTCATATGTTCAGGACCATCATTCTTAAACATCGCCCCACATTCAATAAAAACTGTAGATACGATATTATGTCCACATTGAATATCGTCTAATATTTCATCTAAGAGGTATCGCGGTTGAATAGGTTGATGCGAATTTCTATCCCAAAGGTGATGGTGGGGATCACAAATTGGCAAATCAGGCTCTATGATTTCTTCTTTCAATAAGTCAAGCCATTCTGAGTTGCTTGATAAGCCAACCATCTTTATCTATCCCCCGATATCTTCACTAGACAAAATAATAAGACCACAAGGAAAAGAATTTCAACACCTTCTAAACAATTCATCATCCCAGAAAGCTGAATATCACATTATTAGAATAAAGGACTATTTAGTTCGAGTAGTTTTGATCAAGAAATAATTCATCAGCAATCATATGATAGATACCCTAATACCTTGGATTACACCTCGAATAAGTATTACCATGATTGCAAACTGTAAACTAGAGCTGGGGATATGACCATGAACGCTAAATATGACCGAGGAGAACAATCGGCAGGGAATATTGTCCATATGGAGCATGTCAATCTTATGATCCCTGAGCAACCGTCAGCACTTTTGTTCTACATTACTGGTCTTCGACTTACCCGGGATCCCTATTTAATGACAGGTTTAGACAATATGTGGATTAATATGGGTAGGAGCCAGTTTCATCTTCCAAGGCGTGATCCATCCCCTCAAATTCTTCGCGGTACAATCGGGTTAGTAGTGCCAGATCTTGAAGCAATAGAAACATCCTTAAACTCAGTAAAAGAACAGTTAAGTGGATCAGCATTTTCTTTTGAGAGAAAAAACAATTACGTAGAAGCAATATGCCCTTGGGGTAATAAATTAAAAATACATGAACCAGCAGCCGAATACGGCAGCATGCAATTGGGTATGCCCTATGTGGAAATATCTGCTCCTAGAGCAAGCTCGAAGAAGATAGCAAGATTTTATCAAGAAATACTGGGTGCTAAGGTTTCTACCAACCTCCGCCACGGTGTTCCTTGTGCTTCAATTACGACCGGTGCGGCCCAATTTATACATTTTGTTGAAACAGATATCCCTCAGCCAGACTATGATGGACATCATGTTGCTATCTATATTGCTGATTTCGCAACGCCATACAGAAAACTACGCGAGAGAGATTTAATATCCAGAGAGTCCGACGAGCATGAATGGAGATTCATTGACGTTATAGATTTAGATACAAATGAAACAATTTTTCAAATAGAACATGAGGTACGCAGTGTTACGCACCCCTTGTATGCCCGCCCGTTAGTTAATCGTAACCCGGCACAAACCAATAGGAGTTACCATCGAGGCCAAGATGGTTTTCTTGGCGAAATATAAAAACAATACAGTAACCACTATTGCTTAAAATTAGATTCACGGCCACGTATCAAACTAGATATTAATTCATTGATAGGTGCTGTCATCCCTATTTTGGCAGCTTCAATAGGTACTGCACCATTAATGCCATCAATCTCAGAGGGTCGAAGCGCCATATGGTCTAACAGCATCGATGGCCTAGCATCGGGCATATTTGCGCCGAAATCGCGCACATAGCTCTCAACATCATCAAAACTTAACTCGATTTCTTTTGCTCTCGCAACCGCATCAGCTTCTTTGGCACAGGAAAGAGCAACTGACCACGAATCAGGATTTTCTTGAATTTGACCGATTGTTGCATTCATCAGAGCGCAAGGTGCGCTGTATGTAACATTACATATAAATTTTTCCCAAATCATCTGATGAATATCAGGATACCCTTTGGCGGTGAAACCAGCGCTAACCCATGCTTGGACAACTTTCTCCAAGCGATCGCTCACCCCTCCATTCATCTCACCAATTCGAACTAATTGCATCCCGTTATGATGTGCATGGCCCGGACCTTTCATGGAGGCACCAAATCCACCAACCACGCCAATCATAACTTGTTTGGTCTCAATCGATTCGGCGATACGTTCTGCCGCTCCTAATCCGTTTTGTATGGTGAGAATAATACTATTAGGTCCAGCTATACTCTTTGCGGCAACTGCGGCGCCGGCGACACCACTTGCTTTTGTTGCGACGATTATAAGCTCGCATTCGCCAGCACTTCTTGGATCTGTGGTTGCATTTATTGATACTGTTCTATCACCACTGGCACCCTCAACACGTAACCCATTGCGATTTATTGCCGAGATGTGATCCTCCCATGTATCGATTGCCCAAACTTCATTTCCTGAATCAGCTAGCAAAGCTGCATAAACTGAACCCATCGCACCACAACCAATAATAGCGATCTTCATAATCTATTAAACTCCTTTTTTAAAATTTATAACCATTTCCTTAAGATTAACTCAATCGGAGAGTTACGACATTATTTCTCTCAAGATGACTGGTAATATCATATAGAAGCAAATAAAAATTGGAGGGCTAGTAGATCCCCATCCTTTATTGCTACGCTATCAGATAATCGACCATGATTAATCAATCGTTATTATTTCTCAATAAAGTTCAACCCTAACGGAGCAGTAATGGAAAAAGGCAAAACTATAGCGGATTTAATTGAAAATCGATACGGTATTTCCACTGAGATCGGCAGCAAAATGTCGGCAGCAAGCGAATTAGGCAGTATTCTCAATCATAGAACCCATAGAAGGTTTACCGAAACTCAAGTTCCCGATGAAATTCTCGAAATTTTATTAGCCGCAGCTTTCTCTGCACCAGCCAAATCAGATTTACAGCAAGCATCAGTCGTTATTATCAAGGATGAAATCAAGAGGAAAGCAATAGCCGGCCTTATGCCCGCTATGCCGTGGATTGGAACGTGTCCAATTCTTATGATTTTCCTAGGAGATAGTCGAAGGATAAGACGTATTTGTGAGATGCGTGGAAAACCTTTTGCGAATGATCACCTAGATGCTTTTTTAAATGCAGCCGTCGACAGTGGCTTAGTTTTAATGAATTTCATACGAGCAGCCGACTCTTTAGGAATTGGCTGTTGTCCCATCAGCGTAGTCAGAAACCACATCGATGAGATAGCGGAGATAATTGACCTCCCTGATCATGTGTTTCCAGTAGCAGGAATGACCGCGGGATATCCGATAGATGAGGGATATATAAGCCTTAGGCTGCCGCCAACCATCAATATCCATACAGATTCGTATTGCGATAAAAACTTACCAGACGAAATAGATTCTTACGACCAAAGACGCGATGCTCAGTTCTCTATTCCTAGAGAAAAACAACGTCTAACTGAAACCTACGGCGTCGCTAACTTTTACGGATGGTCAGAAGATAAGTCTCGGCAAGTTTCAACAACTGAACGAGATCAGCTAGCCACGTATTTGACAAAAAAGGGTTTTAACCTGGAGTAACTGCGAGCGGCTCTATTTTCTTAGGCAAGCCATAAAATTTAAACCAACAAAAAAGGAGAACCCGCTTCGATCACGAAGCGGGTTCCTTTTAATTTAATTGCTCAACATATCTAACTGTTTACTAGATTAGGTAACCACAGGACAATCCCTGGATAAGCTAGGAACAGGCCAATAGTCACTACATCGGCCAAAAAGAAAGGAAATATGCCTCTAAACACATCCCCGAGGGGTATATCTGGCCTGACAGCCGAAACAACATAGCAATTCAGACCCACTGGCGGTGTTATTAGACATACCTCACACATTTTCACAACAATTATACCAAACCATATTGGATCGTAACCGAGTGCAATAACCGCTGGATATACTACAGGCAAAGTCAAAAGTAACATGCCTATCGCATCCATAAACATGCCTAAAACCGCATAGCCACAGAGAATTAGAATCATCACCACAACCGGTGGAAATGGTAATCCAGATATCCAACCTGCAAATTCTTGTGGTAAACCAGCATATCCTAGAAAACGGACAAAGATCAGAACGCCCCAAATCAAAGCGAAGATCATAACGGTCAGCTTGGCTGTCTCTAGCAAAGCTTCTTTGAGGCTAGCCCATTTCATACCCTTAGCAAGAGCAACAACCAAAATCACAAAAGCCCCAACAGCCCCAGCCTCGGTTGGTGTCGCGGTTCCGGAATACATTGAGTAAAAAATAACCGCTACAACTATGAAAATCGGTACTGTTCCGGGAATACTGGCTAATTTCTCTTTCATAGGCGGCGAAGGAATAGCTTTACCAAGTTCTGGTTTCCACATGCATTGACCGATAATGAGCATCGCATAAATTATTGCTGATACCACCCCAGGAAGGAAACCCGCCAAAATTAATGTGCCAACAGACTCTTCAACAATAATCGCATAAATTACCAATATCGCACTAGGGGGTATGAGGGATGCTAAGGTACCACCTGCTGCCACAACACCAGCCGCTAACCGCCTATCATAACCATTCTCAAGCATGTGAGGTATAGCTACTCGGCTAAAAACAGCTGCCGTAGCCGTGCTAGCACCAGAAACGGCGGCAAAACCTGCCGTCGCGAAAACACTAGCCACAGCCAGTCCACCGGGAACCCAGCCAAACCAATTTTTTGCTGCCCTAAACAGAGCATGAGTGAGACCACCATGATAGGCAATGAAACCGATTAAAATGAACATTGGAAGAACACTCAATGCATAATTTATCGATTTTGAATGCGGAACCGTGCCACTAATACCTGCTCCCGCTTTCCAACCAATAATTGCGACACAGCCCAGTAGTCCAACCAAAGCCGCCACAACAAACACGCGAACACCGGCAAAAACCAGAAGTAATAATGCGCTAGTTCCGATAAGGCCAATGGCAAATTCACTCATGATTTGGCTCCCGTACTTCCAACAATATCAACTTTATCCGCTTCACCCGCTAGCCCCGCATCTATTTCTCTCTGAGCCTGCTCATCTACGGTTTCCATCACGGGAATACCAATTGGCTCTGCATTTGGGTGAACATACAGTCTCATAAAACCAAAAAGCTGAACTAGTAAGCGGAGTTCTAAACTTATAAATGCTATGACAACGATTAATTTACCTGGCCAAATTGGTATTTGAATATCAATAGAAGAGTCTCCAATTACCCAAGCTCTTACAAAATGATCCCACCCATATACCGCCAAGACAGCTATTATCCACATAGCCACCAACGTACCTATGATTTCTAGTCCCCATAACAATCGGCCTGAAAAACGACCAATAAATAACTCCATGCGGACATGCCCACCAAGCTTTTGAGTGTACGCGATACTTAAAAAACAAAAAATAGCCATCGCCATTTCCACCCAATCCACGTAACCAGGGATGGGGAAATTAAAAAACTTACGTCCTACAACTTGGACAACTGCTAACAACATTAAGAAAAGA
>MDSX01004316.1_pt1 | contig 11183 bp, 9 predicted proteins | sample 811141 | NCBI WGS metagenome assembly MDSX01 (sample SAMN05326642, study PRJNA326480) | marine metagenome | isolation source: seawater | place: Atlantic Ocean: South East | collected 2010
ACGGGTAAAAAGCGCGTGAAAATAAACGGCTCCGTTTGGCTTTTCGGTCCTCCGCAGGTCCCCAGGGTTCGCCCCGAGGCGCGCTCTTCACGAGGCGGGTTCAACACGGACGTGACGACGGGTTCGGGGTCGATCGCGGGTGCCCACGTGCGGGTGACTAACGCACCGTCGGTGTCGAGGTCACGGAACGCGGCGTGCAGGCGCTGGTGCGCCTCTCGCGCTCGAATCCTGCGCCCCTCGTGGGACTCTACGCACACGACCGACACTCCAACGAGCCTGCGATGGGGCCGGGCTCGCCACTGCGCTAAGAACGCGCGAGGCGCCGCGCTGGTCCGGGGCGGCGCCATGACGGTGGGACGGGATGCCACCATGGTTGCTTTAGCCTTCGCGCTTAGGCCCCGATGAGGCCGCTGCGCTCCGGCGACACCTAGACTCGCGTCTGGTAGTGGCGACGTTCGCGATCGAGCATCTCGCTTCACGCCAAAAGTTCGAGGCTGTTTGGCTGTGGAAAAATGGAAACCACGAAACTTTCCGTTGGTGACGTAAAAAACTAAACCCTACCCGTATGGGCAAATAGATTGATTTTCAAAAAGAATCTCGATTTCAAGATTCCTGTCGCTTTTTACGACACATAATTGGTCAGGAGCGCTCGATTGCCAGGTCATCACCGGGCCCGAGAGCAAAATTGGCCATGTGCTTCGATGGCTCGGAAGCAATTCCCTTTTTCGCTCTTATCCGGGGATTCCCAGGTTGGGCGGAGGGCATTGCACCGCCGCGTACCACCCGCACGAGCGTGAACCCACACCCAAAATGGCGTTATCCCTCCTGAGCATAAACTCGGTGATCCCGTTCATCAAGCGCGCGGACCACCGCCGCGACCGCGCGGCGCGCGTCATCCACAACAAAGGTGCGCCTCGGACCCGGCAATCGACGAAATAACAACCGAGCCCCGAAGCGGTGCACTTTTTGGTTCCGGGACCGAGAATGCGCGTACCCCCGCTGACCATCCTTCCCCTTCCCCGCGCGTGATTCCGCAGAGCACTGCGTCGGCGACTGGTGCGAGGGCGACTCCGAAGAGACGCAGACCCCGTGGGACCGCGTCACCGGCTTCTTCGCGCGCGAAGGTACGCATGCTGACTCGGAAAGAATGGTCCCCGAAACGCCGCCTTTTCGCGCCCCGAAACCATCCGCCCCCGCCCCGTCCCCGTACCCACCGCTCACGTCCCACCCCACCCATTTCCACTGTCCAGAGACTTGCGTCGGTGACTGGTGCGAGGGCTTCGACGAAGAAGGCTACCCAACCACCCCCGACGTCGCGGCCGCCGTCTTCGAATCGCGCAAGGACGACCACTGCGTGGGCGACTGGTGCGAAGACGCACTCGCCGACGAAGCCTCCAACGGCCCGTCCGTCTTTGAATCGTCCGCATCGAAAAAAGACCACTGCGTCGGCGACTGGTGCGAGGATCCGCTGGACCGCGACGACGGTGCCGACGATTTCCCCGCGAACCTCATCCCCAAGGACCTGGCGTGGACCTCGGATCCCAAATTTGTCGCCGCCAACGGCGCTTTGCTCTTCGCGGAAACCGCGCTGTTCACCCTCGCGATGAACCTCCAGCCCATCACCACCGGGCCCCTGTGCGGCCCTGACCCGACCGCGTTCGGGTGCATGTACGTCGGCGCGCACCAGGCGTTCGCGGATGAGATTGGCGCCGGCATGGTCGCCGTCGCGCTCGCCTACACCGGCGCCGTCACCCTCCTCGCCGCCGAGAACTTCGCGAAGAGCAGGGACTACCTCCTCGCGCGCGGCGTTCCGCAACAGGAGCTCGAGGGCGTGACAGCTTACAGGTTCGTGCGCGGCGCCGAGACTGTGCTCCGCGACACCGGTAACGTCGCCAAGGCGGTCGCGTACCTCCGCGACGTCCGCGCCACCCGCGGCGCATTCGTGCACTCGTATGCCAACAAGAGTAAGACGTACACGCCGTGGTGGAAGAAGCCCGCCACGCCCACGCCCCCCGCGGCTCAGTCGGTACAAGCCGAGAATAAGAGCAACGTCGTGGAGTTCCGGAGGAATAACAAGCCCGGCGCGATCGACGACGAGAAGGTTTTCGAGAAGGTTTCGAAGGAGAAAAAGTTCCCTGCCGGAACCCTCCCTTGGAAGCGTTGAAGATTGATGAAGCTACGATGAATCGACGAGGAGGTATCGAGGACGTAACACGGAGGAGGCGAGGAGGAGGTTGAGGTGGCGCGCGATGCGGGTGCCCTGTGAGTGATGTGCGCTCGGGCGACTCGGGATATTCGTCGGGCGCGGGGGCGAGATGTACAGTCAACAAACTACCTATTACGTGCCCTTAGCAGGGCTGCACCAAAGTTGTGAAGTAATATCACCCATTCTTTAAAGACAAACCAGCACTGTGAATCGCGCCCGCCGAAGATGTCGACCGCAGGGAGGGTCATCGGTGTCGTCGCGTCCGGGTGGTCGGTTCGCGGCACCCACCGGGTGTCCCGCGTCGCGCCCGGTCCTCGTCCTCGCGGGAGAAACGCCGCCCAATTCATCGATTACCGTCGAAAACCCTTCACCGGAAAACCAACGGCGACCGCGTCCCCGTCGTCGTCCTCGGAGGACGAAGGGTACCTCACGCTGCTCGCGGACAAGACCGAGAAGGTCCGTACGCTGTTCGGTGAAGCCGGGTTCATCCCCGCGAGTGGCGTCGAGGTGTACGCGTCCCCAAAGACGCGCGGGTACAGATCCAGGTGCAGGTTCGCAATCGCTCGCGACGATTCGGGCGCACTGAGGTACGCGCTGTTCGAGAACGGCGAGGTGGTGATGCTCGGCGACGACGATGACGGCGAGGAAGACGAGGACGTGTTCCCGTGGGCGACCGAGCCCATCGCACGGGCCATGCCGGTGTTGCTCGAGCTCCTCAACGCATCCGACGAAACGAACGGAGTAGCCTCAAAAGGGCTCTCCGCCGTGGGGTTCCTCGCGAGTCGAGGCGGTGAGGTTGTCGTGACGCTGTGGAACACCCTGAACAGGCAAGGCGACGAGGATGCGAACGGTGTACCGGACGCGACGTGGAACGACGACGCCAACGCCCTGCTGTCGCGACTGCGGGACGTGAACGTGGTGGGCGTGGTGACGAGGCGCCGGGGAAAAACTCTCACCGCGTCCGACGGAGTGAACCACGTGTGGGAACCCATGGTCGTCCCCGGGAACGTCCCCGGGGATTTGTCCCCGGTGAATGACTCGATGGATGCCGCTGGCGTCGTGAGCACCGGGGACAAGTCGGCACCACCGAGTCGGCACCTGCGATATAAGCAGGTGGAGGGTGCCTTCTCCAACCCGAACGGGGACGTCGCGGAGGTCACCGCGCGGTGGCTGCACTCGGTGTGCGACGACATCCGCGCGACACGCGGCGGGGCTGACGAGCCGTTACATAAACTGCCGTGGCTCCTCGAGCTGTACTGCGGTAACGGTAACCACACCGTCTCCCTCGCACCGAAGTTCGGGCGCGTCACCGCGGTGGAGATCGAACCGAGGCTGGTCTCCGCGGCGAATGAAAACTTCGCCGTCAACGGAGTCGCCAACGCTCGCGTCCAGGCGTTACCCGCGGAGGTCTTCGCCCGCACGAGGAATGGAACGGGAGGGTCGAGTTTACTGGACGGTGATGAGGTGGACGTGTTACTGGCGGACGCGTGGAGGGACGGCGTGGTGCTCGTGGATCCACCGCGGGCGGGTCTGGACGCGGATACGCTGGAGCTCGTCGCCGGATTCAGAACTGTACTTTACATCGCGTGCGACGGGGCGAGTTTGGCGCGGGATCTGGCGTCGACGCTGGGTAGGACGCACGAGGTACGGAGAATGGCGCTGTTCGATCATTTCCCTAGCAGCAGGTTCTACGAGGTTGTGGTGTGGCTCGAGGCCAAGGCGTAGGATAGTTTAATGTTATGATAAAAAGTTGCGAACTTGTCGGAACCAAACTCCAGTGCATCCCGCGCGGCGGTGTGGCGATGGAGCTGCTCCCAGAGATCGAGTCCCTGTGCGACTCGCTCTTTTGGGACAGGGCAGACGTCGAGAAACGTCTCGCCTCCCTGCGCAAGCTCCAGACCGCGGTGACATGCGAAGGTGCGCGCCCATCGTCCCCATCGTCGCGCCGCCGACACGAATCATCTAACGGTGCCCACCCTTCCTTTTCCCTACTCGACAGCGTGCGTGGAGGAGCTCAAGCGGCACGGCGGCGTCGACCGGTTGCGTAAGGCGCTCGTGTGGGACGCTGAAGAGGCCGTGGACATCGCCGCGTCCGTCATCGCGTCGTGTTCCGGCTACACGGCCCGGGGCCCCGGAACTCGAACGCAAACCTTCGGCGAACATTCCATCGCCGTGCACGAGACGGACTACGTGGAAGGCGGGCTGGGATGGAGGGTGTGGGCGTCGGGGGTGGTGATGTGCCGGGAACTAATCGCACGATACCGCGAGATCAGCCTACACGGCGCGGACGTGCTCGAGGTGGGCGCGGGGTGCGGCGTCGTCGGCTTCCTCGCCGCGAGGCTGGGCGCGAGACGAGTGACGTTCACGGACTACCTCCCGGGTCTCCTCTCCAACCTCGACAGATCCGTGGAACTCAACGCCGAGGCGTGCGACGGGTGCGAGCTGCGCGTGGCACACTTAGAGTGGCTCTCCGCGGTCCCAGGGCTGAGCGAGGAGGCGAAGAGGCCGGTCGGCGGCGACGGGAGCTGCTCGGGGGGCGACGCGAGTGCCTTCGCGTCCATCTCAGCGGCTCGGCGGCTGCCGGACGATGAGACCTTCCCGGTGATACTGGGCAGCGACGTGTGCTACGAGGACCCGCTGCCGGAAGCGTTGGCGCACACGCTGTCTAAACGGTTGGCGACACCGGGCGTGGCGTGGCTCACGCTGCCGGTGCGGGACTGGCCGGGGGAGAGCGGCGAGGCGGTGATCGACCGGCTGGTCAATTTCGCGACTGACCTCGGGATGGCCGCGACGGTCGAGAAGGCCCCTGACCTGGAGGAGGACGAGTACGAAGGAGGGACGTTCGTGAGGCACCGGGGCGGGATGGTGCACGTGTGGCTGAGGCGCGAGTAGCAAAGAATAGTCGTCGTATTATAAATCGCTGGAAAAGAATTTGTCATCGGTCCCGTCACCCGCTCACGCGGCGTCGTGGATCTGTTTAAAGTACTCCTTGAACAGCTCCTCCCGCACCGCCTTCACCTCTTTCACGTACGTCTCGTAGCCCGCGAGCCTCTTGGCGTCCTTCTTGGTCATCGTCGGCGAGAGCTTCCACACCCTGGACTTGACGAACTGAACCGCCAAAAACGACACAAAGAGAACGCCCATCGCGACGGCGCCGCCGTGTTCAACCCCGAACCACCTGCGTCCACCGTCCGGCAGCAAACCCTCGACCAGGTCCCTGAACACAGGTCGGTGCGCCAGCGCCGGGAGCGCGTGGGTCCGCAGCGCGGTCGTCACCGGCTTGGTCGCGCAAGCCTCCAGCACGGCTGTGTAAAACAAAGTCGCTAATAAAAACCACCCGAAGACCATCAGCGCCCACCCTTTCGCCGTGGCGCTCGCGTTGGCCCGTCGCCTCGCGACGTTGACCTCGCGCGCGTTGGCCACCTCGGCGACGATCGCGTCGCAGTCGTCCCGCATCGTCGTCAGGTTCTTCTGAACCGTCAAACGGATCGCCTTGTCGATGTCGTCGCATACTTCCTCCAGGGCGTTTGGGATGGGCACCGCGAGGTCGTCGCGAGGGAGGTAGATGGTGGGCAGCTTGAACGCGTGAGAGTTCTTGATGCGACCCGCGAGGTTCTGGGTGATCTGGATGAGCACGCGTTGTCTGTCGTGCTCCTTCTCCACCTGGTCCGCCTTGCTCATGTAGTACGCCAGCTTCTCGGCGTGGTGCTCGTTGAGCCGCTCGATTGTTTTCATCGTTCTTTTACACAGCGCCTGGCCGATGGGGTCGAAGAAGCACAAAATCAGATCGACGTGGTCCGCGAGGAAGACGATACTCTCGGTGACGTCGAAAGGGTACTCCATCTCGCCGTCCACGAGCCCGGGGGAGTCGACGAAATCGACGCACGAGAAGTTTCGGTCCTTGGAGGTTGATATCTCGCTGAAGACGTTTTCGGAGATTCCCTTGCCAAACTTTGAAAGGCCGTCGAGGTGGTCGTAGAAGGCGAAGGTGGCGTCGCCCTTGAGCGTGTCGCGCTTACGTCCGGAGGTGACGAAGGTGAAGCCGCGGGTCTCGATGGCCACCCCCGTGGTCTGCACGCCCTCCCCGATGTACCAGTTGATAAAGCTGGATTTGCCCGCGCTGTGGTTGCCGATCAACATCACGTTCACTTTTTTCCTGGGCTTGTAGATCTTAATCTGTAGCAAAGGGTCGGCGGCGATGGAGAGGAGGCCGACGGAGCCGTCGGATCCGGGGTTCCGGCCCTTCTCGTACAGCTCGTGGATGCGCTTCAGGATGCGCTCCTGCGATGTTAAGGTCAGGGTGGGTGGCGTGGAGTCAGTAGTTGGAATGGGTTCACGCCAGATCTCGGTCGCCGATCGGGCCGCGGCACAGGAAAAGGGAACAGACGCGTGCGTCGGCGACGGTGGATGGACACGCATGGAGGTGCGCGTACCGTCGAGGACATCCCGAGGGTGTCTGTCGTGTTCTTGGCCTCGCGTTTCTGATTTTTTCCCATCGTCGACCGCTCCGAGATGAAGACTCGAGCGCGCGTCTCGAGTGCCGATATTGCGCACTGGCCCGTTGGTATTTCTCGTCGTGACTCGCTGTGCACTCGAGGCCGAAGGAAAACTTTGAAGACTGCAGAAGCCATGCACGCGCGAACACGCAGCATCGACGACGGGGACGAGGATGGGAAGGCCAAGGCGCTCGGCCTTCCCGGAGTAGCGTTGACCGTCGCCAATAAGATTCTCGTCGCCGTCAAGGCCCTCTGGGTCCGGTCCTCACCCTGGCTCATGCTGGTGCGCCACCACTCGTCCGATAAATCTCAAAAATGTCCCTAACGGTTCTCGCCCTCCGCCCCGCAGGTTGACATCAGGAAGCTGAGCTGCCCCGAGTCCGTCGGCGACGCCCTGCACCGCTTCAGGCGCAACACCAACGATTTTGGATACAACTACACCCTCGTCCTGCTCTTCGTCGCGGTCGCGTGCGTCGTCACGAAGCCCTTCTCCCTGATTGTCATCGCGGCGCTCGCAATGGCGTGGGTCTGGGTGTTCTACGTACGAGCCTCCGAGTTCCACTACAACGGCCAGACGTACTCGCTCAGGGCGCAGGGCGCCGCCATGGTGATGTTCTCCGCGTTCGTGCTCATGGTCGCCACGAACGTGTCCCAGGTTCTCATGGGGGGACTCACCGCGGGCTTCCTCGCGTGCGTCGGGCACTCAGTCGTGAGGGCGCCGGAGCCGCCGCCGGAGGGTGACGCGGAGGCGCAGGGCATCGTCGGAGGGTTCACCGAGGCCGTGAGCGGCGCGGCGAAGAGTGGGTACTCGCAGCTGAGCGGCGCGCTGGGACAGGTAGGGGACATGGTCCCCAACTCGGTCCGGCAGCAGTTCGACAAGGTCGGCATCAACTTCTGAGAGATGTGCAATGTTAGCTTTATTTTGAAAGATGGATTGAAAGGCATCCACACGAGAAATGGGTCAGAGAGAGTCGCTTGACCGAACCTTCGCTTTGAAACCCGCAGAGCTTGAAACCGACGTTCAAATGCGCGCCAAACAGAATCCGAAAATCTGGCGTGTGCCAGTTACGTCGCGGACACACGCCTCACGGAACGCCATTGACCGCGGCGCTACGCACGCAATACACGCGCGGAAGGATGCAGTCAGTGATTTCCCGAGTATACCCCGCGCCATCGACGTCCGCGGTCCTCGAGAGGCCCGTCGGGACGCGCCGTCTCGCGCACCACGGACGGTGGTCCACGGCCAAGGTAACGGCCCGACAGGCGGCACACGCGACATTCGGGAATGTCCCCGTGAACTTCGGGCGCGTCGTGTGCCGCCGAGCTGCTCCGCTCGCGGACGGATACGAGCGCGCGTTGTGCGCGTGGCGCCATGGACGGGTGGACGACGCCAAAAACGCCTTCGGTGCGCGCCCCAACCCCGCGCCCCTTCGCACATCAGAGCTGCTCGTAGTAACAAAATATCTCGTTCGCGCGTCTTTTGGTTTTTCCTTAACCGACGCCGACTGACCGCACCGCCGCCCGCCCGCCTTTACACCCGCAGAGGAACACCTCACCCGCGCGCCTCACGACGTCAAGGCGTGGATAAGTTACGCGCAGATGGTCAAACGGCCGCGGGGGGACGAAGAAGTCGTCTCGCGGCTCCAGCCCGGCATGGTAGCCGCCACGGACGTATCAGTCAGCAGACAGAGCGTCTTCCGCGCCCGGCGAGTACTGCACCGAGCCATCGCGAGCTGCGAAGATAACTCGTCAAAAGCCGTGGTGCTCCAGACCCTCGGGCTGCTGGAACTGACGCACGGTAACGAGACGTACGGCAGCGCGCTGCTCGAGTTTTGCGTCGGTCAGAGCGGCGGGGCGTTGGCGCCCGTGCTGAGGTGGCACCGGGTACGAGCCGCGCGGCGGTCGGTCGTCGCGGCGAGTGGAGGGGGAGGAGGCGGGGTCGGACGGTTACGTCGCGCCCGGGAGAACGTACAGAGCAGGGTGTTGCTCCCGTCGGCGTTCATGAGGGAGGAACCGACCCCAGAGGCTTGAGTTTTGGTTTTGGTTTTGGTTTTGGCGACGAACGGCACGGTGGCTATGAGTATGACTTTACGCTATGAATTGAATCGTATGAATTGAATTACTACGTATCACGGTGTCAACAAGCACGTGCGCTGCGTCTGAAGATCACTTGGAGAACCGGGCCCTGTCGTGGGGCTCGTCCAGGTTCAGGTTTGGTCCGATTGGCACGATGGCGTTGGCGTTGAGCACGGGATGTGAGGTGAAGTAGTGCGTCTTGATGTGCCACATGTTGACGCTGTGCCGAACCCCCGGGGTCTGGTACACGTCCTTGACGTAGTTCCACAGGTTTGGGTACTGGGGGATGAACTTTTTGTTCGTCTTGAAGTACACCACGTACACCTCGTCGAACCTCACCAGCGTCGGGAACAGCCTCACGTCCGCCTCCGTCAACACGTCGCCCGCGATGTACCTTTGCCTACCCAGGATCTCCTCGCACTTGTCCAGGCACCTGAACAGTTCGGTCACGGCGGTGTCGTACGCACCCTGTGACGTCGCGAACCCGCACTTGTACACGCCGTTGTTGATGCCGTGGTACACCCACTCGTTGACCTCGTCGATGGCGGGCCTCAACTCGAACGGGTAGAGGTCCAGCGCCTTGTCCCCCGCGATGTCGTTGAACTGGGAGTTGAGGTCGCGGATGATCTCGCTGCTCTCGTTGCTCACGATCGTGTCGGTCTTCTTACACCACAGGATGGGCACGGTGAACCGCGTGCCCTTGGCGGCGCCGTCCATCGCCCTGTCGTACAAGTCTCGCACGAAGACGCTTCCGAAAAGATCGTCGGGAGTGCACGCGTGTTTGGGCCCCCCGGGGAACGAGCCGACACCGGACGGCCCGGAGATGGACGCGCCGTCCTCGCCCAGGAAGCACCAGCCCGCGTGTTGATCTTTCGGGTCGTTCGGTCGTGTGCGCTGCCACGTGGGGTGCACCGACGACACCGTGATGTGTTCGGTGAGGCCCTTGAGGTGAAGCAGCGAGAGAACGCGGCACGCCCACGGGCACGCGTAGGATACGTACAGGTGGTACCTGCCGCTCTCGGGGGTGTAATCGCCGTCGGGGGTGATCCTGTTGCGGAAGATGGCATCCTTGCGGACGAACGCGCCGTCCTTGGAGACGTCCGCGACGGCGGTATCGCCGGGCGTCATGGCGCCGGTCTCCTTGGTGGCCATCGCGCGGCGGTGAACGAGCGAAGAGCGGGCGGTTCGCGCGCGATACGGGCGGGAACTGTGGGCGAGTGAGTACGCCGAGACGGATGCGAGCGCGATTCGATGACGGACGCTCGAGAGCATGCGACGTCGGCGGCGCGAAGAGTGCGTCGGCGTGGTGACGTTTCGATCCTGACCACGTTTTTTCTTCACTTTTTCCGTCGCGTGATCCATCGCGTGATCCATCGCGTGATTTTTGACCGCGAGTGGTTCAATTTTGACCGCGAGTTTGGTTTCAAAAAGCGTCACATTTCAAAGGCTAAAACGCGCATCCCCTTCTAAGTTTTCCCGATCAACTGGAGAACATCCCACTCGCCGACGACGCCGGCTTGGCGTGCTTCAAACGGGTGAGGATCTGGCGCATCCGTCCGAGGTCGGAGGAGGTCTTGCCCTCGCCCGAGATGAGCGCGTTGACGCCGTCCCAGCCCTGGCCCTTGTAGTCGGTCTGGGCCTGCACCTCACGCTCGCGGTTAGCCTTGTGCGCCGCCGCGAGCTGCTTCTCGCGCTGCGAGTACATCAGGTCCCTCTCCGCCTTGGCCTCCTCCCTTATGTTCTGCAGCTCGCGCGTCTCCGCGGACTCCTTCTCCGCGATCGCCGCGGCCGCCTCCGCCTTCCACGCCGCGGTGGTCTCGCTCACCGCGAAGGTCTCCGCCGGCATCGGGGCGGGCGCCGACGAGAAGAACTCCTCCTCGGCAGCCACGGGCGGCGGCGCGGGCGCGGGCTCGCTGAACAGATCCGGATCCGACGGGAGCGACTGAGGCGCACTGGGGGGCGCCTCGGAGGATTGAAAGAATTCATCCAACCCGGACCCTTGGCTGGCGCTGGGAGGCATGGGCGCGGGGGTGGGGTCAGCCTCGAAAGTCTCCGCGGGAGCCACCTCCGCGGGTGGCGCGGGCTCGGCCGCGAAGAAGTCCTCGTCCGCGGCCGCGGGGGGCGGCGCGGCGGGAGCCTCGACGAACTCGTCCATCCTAGGTGCTCAAAGTTGTGAGAGAACCCGCGCGTGTGCCATGAGATTCCATGTTTTTGGAGGCGACTGCAAATCTCGACTTGCATGCAAAAGCGCAATCATTGGCACTGCAGAGATGTTAGGGTATCGATTTATACGGTGATTTAGACCTCCAATCTCGAGTTACGGATGCTTGCTTCAGAAAAACCGCGAAAATATGACTCAGCCTTGAATCCACTGGAAAAGGTTCGCGAACGCCGCGCATTGTGAC
>MDSX01089218.1_pt1 | contig 11183 bp, 12 predicted proteins | sample 811141 | NCBI WGS metagenome assembly MDSX01 (sample SAMN05326642, study PRJNA326480) | marine metagenome | isolation source: seawater | place: Atlantic Ocean: South East | collected 2010
CATTATTACTTAATAAATGACATAAATTTATCTTAAACGTTTTTTAGTTTTTTTTTATATGCAAAAAAGAGTTTTGAAAGAAATTAAATTAAGTCCAGTTACTTTTTGGGATAGAAATAAAGATATATTTGAAATTCATTTACAATGTAATAAACATTTGGTTATTATTCATCTTGATATTCAATCGTATCCTTTTCATCCACCAAAAAGAATGAAATTAGATAATGTCAATTATTTATCTTTTTTAGCTAGACCTATCTTCAAAACTATATCTCCCAGATGCCTTTGTTGCCAATCCCTTCTTTGTCCAGATATTTGGGGTCCAGTAAAAACTATGAACGATATTTTAAATGAAGTAAAACAAAATTTAAAATTATTATTCAGAATACAACAACGCTTATGCGCTACAGTTATTGCTCGTAAATATTTATTTGAAGACTGCCCTATTCAGCAATATATTTAATACTCAGTCCTAATCCCAAGTATAATATAAAATTATATTATATATATATTATAATATGAATAATTTTTATATTTTTGGAGACAGTCATGCTTCTTGCTTTCAAAATTTCAATAATGTTGTTTCAATACCCGCATCTTCAGCTAAAGGCTTAGCTAATAAAAATTCAAAAACGAAAACAAATATAACAATTGTTAAATTATTAAAAAATATAGAAAATAATTCTAATTTAATTTTCTTCTTTGGAAAAGTTGATATGGATTTTATATTAAATTATAAATATAATACACAATCTAATTTTGAAAATTATGAAATTTTTATTATCAAAATTGTCCATTCTTATATAAATTTCATAAAGTTAAATACTTTAAATCAAAATGTATTCATATGTGAATTACCTATATCACATTTAAGCGATCAACAACTATTATCTGTAATTAAATGGGAAGGGCATATGAATAATATTAATTCTCATTTATCTGATGAAAATAAAAATATTTATTCAAATTTTAATAAAGTTATACCATTTCAAACCCATTTAAAATACTATTCTATTTTTAATAATGAATTACAAAATATATGTAATAAAACTGGTTTTAAGATATTAGAAATAAATAAGTATTTTAAACATGCTAGTGGCACATATCATATTCCACAAAAATATTTAAAAAATACAGTAGATCATCATTTAAAACATAATATAGAAGAATTATATTTAAAATCATTAAATAAATTTTATATTAAATGATATTGAATTAAAACAAAATTTAAAATTATTATTAAGAATACAACGCTTGTGCGGCGCTACCCTATCCCTAGCGCTACAGTTATTGCTCGTAAATATTTATTTGAAGACTGCCCTATTCAGCAATATATTTAATACCCCAGAAGGCCGACCAATTGTTTTTTAGTTTTATTATCATCGAACTCTAACCCCCTGACAACACAGCGGTTTTGAAGTTCAGTTTTTTTTTCTCTCATTAATATCTTTGCAGTAATTGGTGGTGGTTGATCGGAGTTGTCGTTTTTATTAACTTCATCATCAGTGATGTCATTCGACGCATCCCCACTCTTATAGGTATCTTCATTGGGGTTAGATTCTTCATCATTACTTTCATTATCATTTATGTTATTATCTTCATCAACTTTATCATCAACTTTATCATCATCAGTTTGATTACTTTCATTATCACTTCCATTGACATCAGTATCATTTTCATCATCACTGCCATTGACATCAGTATCATTTTCATCATCACTGCCATTGACATCAGTATCATCTCCACTTGTATCTTTTCCATCAGATAGTAACATATCTACTAATTCTTTCTTTGTTGATTTATTTTCATACATTATGTCTTCTTCATCACACAATTGTTGAAGTACTTCTTTCTTTTTTTGCATCAAAGACGATCTGCTTAATGGTTTAATCTTTTCATCTTCTTCATTTTCTTCATCTTCTTCGCCAAACAAAATACGGTTTATAAGGATGTCCTTGTTGGCATACTTGTTTAAACCTTTGTTCATACAAATTATCTGTAATTGCCTTTTAGTACATTTTTTGAGATGATCGTAATCCATATCTTCAGTACTATTTATACATTCAGTCAAAATATCGAACTGATCATTATGTTTAACCAATCTAGTCTTAATAGAATCCTTTATATTTCCAATTAAATATGTCATTTCTGTTTCAATAGTTTCAATATCACAATCTTCAAACATATATTGATCTTTCATAGTTTCTGTAGTTTTCTTTACACTAACAAATAGACCTTTCAACTGATTCTCAAGATCAGCAATATCTGTATTTACAGCGTTTTCGTACATACTTGACATTTTTTACAATTTTACGTTGTGGTAATTCAACTATTTTTAATCAATATATATTTTGAGCAAACTTAGGAAAAAGAAAAATCAATTTTTTTTTCTTTCATGTAGAAACCCTAATTTCATTTAGAACCTTATCCATTATGTTGATTCTGTCAGCAACTGTACTTATATTACAAATCTTATCCAATAACGTATCAATATCTTCATTAAATGTAATAGGTTTTGGGGGGAATCGTTTATGTTTTTTAATTTTGCGTATAGGTCTCTTGTAAATATAAATAGTCGAAGTCGGCTTCTTATAATTATTATAACAAATTGGACAATTATATATTTTTGTCCTATGTGGGCATGAATATGGTCTGCATTTCTTACACGTTCTACAAGTTTCACATATACGAATATGATTAGGTTTATTTCTTAAACTACATTTACTACACTTACTACACGTGACCATATTTAGAATATATTATCTTTTAATAATATAAACTAAAATAACAAATTTCATTTTTTTGAGAATGTCAAGATGTAAACATCAGCTATAAAATTCACAAAAGAGATAGTATATGCATTAAGAATATATACATTAAATTAAAAAATTGAATTATACATAAAACTATGTGAATAATAAGCTTTTAAGTTAATAAAATATATAATAACAATATACTCAAAAGACAAATAACTTTAACATAAATGGATATAGAAACAAAAATAATTTATCAAATAAATGAAAAAGATAAAAAACATTTACAATATATTTTAGAAAATGCAGATAAAAATGATCTTTTTAAAAATAACGGTCGTGAAAATTTCAAAAGTTTAAAATTACAATTAGGTTTATCAATTAGAGCTGGTAAATGTTTATCCAAAGAAACCTATGAAAATCTAATTCTATTTAAACATTTAACCAAATTTTTTACCGAAAAATTACCAGATAAACATTTCTCTTCTATTGAAATTAACCTTATGAAAAGTGGATTACATAATATGAATATGCATGTTGATACTAAAAATGTTGGTCCAGCTTATGTAATCAGTATAGGTTCTTTTACAGGTGGCAATATGTATACATTAGATGGATCTGTAAACAGTAATAATAAAATTGTTGAATTTGACGCCTGTCTTCCTCATATGCCAGGAAAATTTGAAGGCAAACGTTTTTCAATTGTATTTTATACTCAATATAGTAAACATACTATATGGAAACCAGGTGCAAAACGTTCTTTGCAACATATAGAAAAAAAATATAAGATAAAGTTACCATATAAACCTCTAGTTCGTTGTAATTATTTAGATAAATACAAAAGATTCCCTATTTTTAAAAGATTTATCAAAAAAAATAAATATAATACTAAAAAACTTATTGAACAAAAAGCAATTAAGAAAACTTTAGAAGAAATATATTCAAATTAATTATTTTTGCAACTTTGTAGATTAATTGTTTGTTTTGTTAATTGCTTTTTTATTTTTAGAGCTTTTTGAGCTTTTAGAGCTTTTAGCGTTTTTAGCGTTTTTAGCGTTTTTAGCGTTTTTAGAGCTTTTAGCGTTTTTCTTTAATTCTAAAAATTCTTCCCTTTCTATTAATTTTCTTTGTACTTTATCATAATTTAAACGACTTGGATTAATGGGTTGTTTCGATTTTTCAGTATATCCAGTTATATGTTGGTCATTATCACAAACAAGATATTTGTTTAAACTGAGAGTATCTATTAATTCTAAAATGTCTATTTTAGGAATTTTTTTACCTTCTCCTCCCCAAGTTAAATATATATCTTTAATATTATATTTTTTATGTAATTGTTTGATTTTATCTTTATTTTTTTGATTTAATTTATCATCTAATTCTAAATTATTATTTTCTTTAAATAAAGGGTTTAAATTTATTATAATAACTTTCATATCTCCAATAATATTTTCATGTATTTTATAAATAATTTTAGATAATTTTTGTAATCCTACTTGTTTTTTATTTCGAGGATATCCACATAAAGAAAATACTACTGTATCGTCAGTATCATCTGTATTATCTGTATCAGATTTGTCATCAGTATTAGAATTAACAATATTTATTTTAGAATATCGTCCTATTTTTTTATCTGTTTCTTCACATTTTAAAAATGACTCATTACCTTTTTTTATATTTAAATCAACCATATTTATAATATTTACTGGATTAAACCTTATTTATATTATATAAATTTATAATATGTATATAAATTAGAATGAATTATATTCTTTATTTCATTTTTTCTATACTAGCTTTTTCTACTCACGCTTATGTACAAGTTATTGAATTCTCATCAAATTGTAATCTACAAAAAATTGTAAAATATAAAAAATATAAATTTAGAGAATCTGCTACTTATAATCCATATGGTATTTGGGCTGCCCATACTAATAAATTAATTGATCTACAAATACAGAGTGACTGTTCACTTGAAATAAATAAATATTCTTTCGATAACTCATATGTATTTACAATACCAACAACACTCTTGATAGATAAAAAAGATACAATTTGTCGTAAAACAGATATACTAACGATATTTCTTAAAGACATATCATTAGTATATTTTGCAGCCAGTAGTCAAGGAAAACTATTTTTGAATGAACAACAATTTGAAATGAACAAATTACAACATAAATTATTAGATCCCGGTTTACATCAACTATATTTATTCACATGTGGAAAAAGTTTACCAAGTAAAGGAAATGGCTATCAAAATACACGGTGGTTAGGTGCTTGGTATCAACAGAGTTCAACAAATGATCACAAATATACTAAGATTCAAAATGAAAAATACATAAATATTCATGTCAAACAATCACAATTCATTGAATAATTTTTTGATATTTATCACTTCTTTTTCTGAAAAAAGACACCCATTGTCGTTTATTGTTGGATTAGATATATACCATTTTTTTTTATGATTGTCCCATTTACCACCTAAAACTTCTATTTTTTGCTTATCTAATGATATATTTAAATATATCTTATTTTGTATTTTGTTTTCTTTTTTATTTGGTTCATTACCAAATTTGAAAAAATATTCAGCATCATTTAAATTTTCAAATTTTTGAAACATTGCATCAGGATATCCTTTAATATTATTGCAACAATCATTCCATGTAGAATATATGCCTTTTACATGTCCTTTATAAACAGAATAATAAAACATACATAAATAAATAGCTTTTTCTTTAATAAATAATTATCTTTTTTTTATAAAATATTTAGGCGCGATTGCATATAATTTAGTAGCAGTCACCGGTGTTGAAGTTACTAATAACTTTTCATTTTTTATAATTGTTATACAAGAACAAACACTCATGGCTGGAAACTTTTTAGGAATCTGATTTAGTTTTAATAATGGTTTTTTATATCCTACAATATGTAATCCAGTATCTGTTTTATATATTGTTTGAAGAAAAAAACCATCCATAACTGCATTTATTACGCCTTCTAATGATACATTTTCTGGTTTAAGTATAATATCCATTTCTTCTGCAAATTGTGAAGCTAATGAACATGTATTTCTTAATAATTTTTCATTAACTCCGTTCTGTAAACACCAAGACGTTTTATTTGTATCTTTCACATTAACAAATGCTATAATTAACTTCAATAATGATGTATGATCACCCTCGACATCTATCCATTTACCATGCTTACAAGAATCACCTAAAAACCATTCTCTTAAATCACCAGCAATATGTAAAGCTGCAGCTAAATAAAATATACTATGACATTTATTTCCATGCTTAACTATCATTCTTGCTATTTGAGGATCAGTAGCAAATACTTGCATTTTTTCACCAAGTAAAGTTAACCTACCACGAGAATCTATAGCCTCTAAATAATATAACGTTTTCATTGACATATCAACAAAATCAGGCAAATAATATTTTGACATTATTTTACGCACTGTGGATGGTGATTTAATAACTAATAATTGTAATATTTCCATCGTAATTGGTTTTGATATAATTTCTACGTCAGGCAATTCAGTACTAGGGGCTAAAAATAAAAAATATTTTTGCTTACAATGATGTTGTCGATCCCATAACATATTTTGACTTATAAATCTTTTCTGTAAACGATAAGAGCGACTTTTATAATGATATTCTCGTACCATAGTCCTACCAGAATCTAAAATATAATCTGTTTTTCCAATTGGCTTTATTCGTACAGAAAATAAAGAAGTATCCGCACCTAACTTTTCTTGATAATATTTTAATTTATTTGATTCAATTATATGCGGTAAAAGTAACTGCTGTGATTCTTTTCTGTTAATTAACTCTAAGTTAATAGCTTTCTTTGCCATTTCTTCTAAATACTTGGTATCATTTTTTTCATTTGATCCAATCCATTCTACTATAGGATCATTCTTTTCACCTATAAAATTATCTGATAACTTATGAGCAACAGATGATACTACAACCATCTTAGCATCTGATAAGTCTCTGATAATCTCCCACGGACATTCGTAACATAATACAATCATATCTTTCTCAAAAGTTGTACTTAATGCATGCAAATAACACATTCCATATAATATATTAATTTTATCTACATCCATTTCTAATGTTGCTTGCTTAATTTGTTCATTATGTTTATCAGATATTACCCAAATACCTTTTTTATATTCAGATATATAACACACAATTTTTATAACCTGTATAAATAAATCATAATCTCCAAATATATATGTTGTGTCTGAACTAATTGATTGAAGTAATGAGTTTTGAAACATTTCTGTATATGCTTCCGATTTACCCCATTGCTTTAAAAATGATTTATATGTCAATGAAAAGTCATTTTTATTAATTGGATTCTTACGTAACGTTTTTAACATCACGTTCTAAATATACTTATACACACAATAGGTATAAGTATATTTATTTTTTCGCACCTTCAATTATTTTTTTTTATCCAGTAATTATATTAATAATTAAACATGGGAAATAGTTTCTCATTTGTTGATCAAGAAAATAAACAAAATAATCAAAGAAATCAAGTTTGTGGTAATATATTTAATTCACCAAATAGTATGGGATATGTACGTGTTCAACGTATTATAACACCTCCTCCACCTATAATTATGCGTATGTTTGATTTAGAAAAACAAACAAATAATACACGCAAACCTTTAAATATATCAAAACCTGTACCTGTACTTAAACCTGCTCCTACAGCTGAATTACAAGAAAGGATTATTAGACTTAATCCCAATGAATTAAGTGACTCTATTCCAATGGAAATAGATATTAAACCAACAGAAATCCCAATGAGTGAAATAAATAATACTCAAGTTCCTGAAAAAATGCTAAATAATGAATCTATTAGTCAATTAGGAGGTAGTATTGCAAAACCTAAAATTAAAATAAATTTTACACCTATGCTTGGTGGTCAATGACCTTCAGCCCCGATTCCTAAACCAAAACCTGAAATGCATGGTGGTCAATGATCTCCAGACCAACCTACAGGCGGAATACCAAAACCAACACCTAAATAAATAAATTAAAATATTTAAACCTGTAATGACAGAACTCTTACTAAATTTTTGTTTTTGTTCTTGACCAAGGTTTTATTGTATTTTTGTTAATTTATCACAAGTATTTTGTATATCTATAAAAAAATTTAAACAATAGCCTCTTTTATTAAATAAATCAAATGTCTAAATTATTTGATTTACCTATTATTTTAGAAATTGCTACTTTTCTAGGCAGACAATCTATTGGATTTTTGAAATCTATATCAGAATTACAATCTATATTATTACCTACTATAAAAACGATTCAATTATATAACTATATAGATAATATTATAATTGATCAAACACGTATATGTACAACACAATATCCATCAAATATTAGATGGTGTGCTGATTGTTTTAATAGTAATAAACATAAATTACAACATATCGCTTATGCTAATATTCATATCATTAAAAACATGAATAAAGATTGGATTCCTCAAACACAAATTAAATATGATGATAAAAAAAAAAGAATTCGACAACTTTATTTTATAATAAATCAAGAAGGTTTAATTATTAGAATTCCAAATTTAGTTGGAGAATTACATGATCCATATTTTGGTAACCCAAATACACCTACTGAATTAGTCTTAATCGTTACAGAATTTCTAACTTCTGCTAAAGAACATGGATGTACTAATTCTAGAATTGGTCATATTTATTATGGTTGCCAAACAATTATTGAAAAATACGAAATAAATTTTAACCGTAATTTATCATCAACTGTTACTAATGAATTAGATATATTCATGCAAAATTTACTTAACTCAGAACCAATACAATTTACACAAATTACAGATTTTACACGTTTTTTATAATTAAATATTACGTTAGGTTTTATTAAAAATGCAACGTTTACAAAACGATTATGCCAATTTTTTTGATTCATTATCTGCAATACAACGTTCTTTATTTACAGTATTTTATAAACGATCATTAGCAATATATGGACCTTTTTGGAGACATATCTCATTAGATTATTTAAAAATACGTCCTGTTCATTTATGTTTTGAAAATAATTTTCAAGAATTAATTCATGAATTACATCAAATAAATAACTCTTTAACTATTACATATAAATCTAAAATATTCAGATATTCATGCTATAATTATTGTAATATTAAAATCGAAAATAATAATGAAATTATTTTACAACTTCGTGTATGTAATACAAAATTACCAGATGGTGCAGATATATTGTGTAATTGTATAGGTTGTTTATTACAACCTGATTTACTTAATAACTTTAATAATCATATTTTTAAAGTTATTGAATATGGTCCATCAGATATATTAGAATTTGATTGGACATTAATTGAAAATGAAGAACTCTTACATAAAATATTAAAAAATATAGATAATAAAAAAATAATTGTTACTGATGGGTTTTTTTATAAAACATTTGAAGATATTGTTGGTTTAAATGATTTATATTCCCCAAATACAAACTCATATAATATAGTTGATGAAATGATTGATTTAGTTCATACTTGGGGATATCAATTAGATATGTCAGAACCAGAGATGGATGTTCAGTTATTATTTATTTTGTCTAAAGAAATAGTTCATAGTCATGAACCTGAAAAAATTAAGAAAATATTTTTCCCAGCTTTACAACAAATTATCACTATTCACCAAATTACAAGTGGAGATGGTTTTATTGAAATGCCAGATGATATTTATGACTTACCAGGCTTTAAATATTTAGTCCGCCATTTTCCAATAGATGTTGGACAAATTATTAATATGACACAACCTAAACCAAAATATATCAAATATATTATCCGTTTAGCAGAACATAATTATGCTATTTTACCATTTTTGAAAATATACTTAAAACAATTTCCAACAAAGTTTTTTAAACATGTATTTGATTTAAAAACAGCTCAATGGATTATCAGTAATTTAGAAGAATGTAATATCACACCTTCTAATACGAGTTATTGTCAAAATTTAGCAAAAACATTAGCTATCGGTGGCGATTTTGATGCCATCGAAAAGTTATATAGTCTTAAATTTCTTATTAATTTACAAGAATGCGGAGTATATGGAGCTAATCCAATTTGGATTGGTGGGACAGATAGTCTATCTATAGATTCTATGATTATGAGTCCACATTCTCGCCCTATTTTACCAGCTTTCCTTAAATTTGATTTGACACTGCCCTGGGTTGATAAAGAAGATATTATGGCTTTTGCATTAAGTAATAACAGATTAGACGTATTTAATTATTTATATGAAAAAGGTATAAGAATATCTTTTAGAAATATCCCTATTAATTGGGCTAAATTAGACGACTTTCAATGTTTAAATTATATATATCATAGACATATTTTTGCTGATGATTTTGATGTTGTCGCTAATTATGATACCAAACCAAAAACAACAAAAGCAATGATAGAACTCTACAAAAAATGTGTAACTGAAAATCATTATAATAAAATGAATGAAAATGATCAACTAACAATGTTAGGCAATATAGAAGATACAGAACCACGACTAATTTATCTCTTCAAAAATATATGCGATACTGATTTATATTGGGCTAAATTAGAAGAAAGTGGATACAGAAAACGTTATATTGCCGATTTTATAATACAACAAGAACCATTCCCACCTGAAATAAAAAATATCATAAGATCCTTCTGGTGGGGAAAATAATAATTACCAAATAACTTGCATTTTTACATTTTTTTCCTTTATTTGTTCTATTAATTCTTTATCTCTTATATCTACATTATTAAAACTAACAATTAAAATCTCTAAAGTATCATTATATTGTAATGCTTTTACTATAGCTTTTGTACCTTTAGTACATAACTTATTATAACATATATTCATTTTTACTAAAGTAGTATTATAAATCAATGTATGTGCTAACGCATAAGCTCCATCTATACCAATATTATTACTACTTAATTGTAAAACAGTTAAACCTATATTTTTTTCTAAACCTCTACTTAATTCAATTGCTCCTTCTGAACTAATATTGTTATAATGTAAATTTAATTTTGATAATGTTGTATTTTTCTCTAATATTTTCCCAAATACTTTAGCACTATCATTACCTATTTGATTTTGAGATAAAACTAATGATTTTATTTTTGTATTATACTCAAGCGCATTAGCTATAGCTGTTCCACCTATTGAACCTATTTTATTACAACTTAAAACTAACCTAATTAATGTTCTATTCTTTTTTAACGCATCTGCTAATGAAATTGTTCCTACATCACCTATTAAATTATTACTAATATTTAATACATTTAAAGTCGTATTATATTTTATAGCTTTTGATAAAATAATTGCACCTGTATCATCTATTTCATTATGACATAAATATAAATTTGTTA
>MDSX01104335.1_pt1 | contig 11177 bp, 10 predicted proteins | sample 811141 | NCBI WGS metagenome assembly MDSX01 (sample SAMN05326642, study PRJNA326480) | marine metagenome | isolation source: seawater | place: Atlantic Ocean: South East | collected 2010
AGAAGGGTTTGTCTCTACATCTTTAATAAGTGAACGTATATTTGAGCTAAGTATCGCCTCGGGATAAGATGGAACTTTATTACTAACTCCAGATTTCCACTGATCAGATCGTATAAGTGATTGCGAATCAGTTATTTGCAATAACTTAGATGCTATTTCCTGTGTAGAGAAAGTCTCAAGATCGGCAAAGTATTTTGGGTACAACGTTGCTCTAGGCTTTAGGAACTGATTAGTCTTTAAAACAATTTGGTTCAACTTTTCTATTTCAGGCCAAGGCGCCTCTGGATTGACATAATCCTTAGTTACCGGAGATATGCCTCCAAAATCATTGATCCCGGAAAGGGTTAATTGACTAATATATTCTGAATTTAAGTTGGGTGGTACTTGCAAGCTAATATCACCAGGCAGAATCAATCTAGCCATAGCAATTGTCCACATTAACTCATCAAAAGAAGGCTCTACTGCATTTGTCATTAATGTATTAGGTTTCGCCTTAAAATTTTGAACTATAACTTCTTGAACATGATTATATTTCTTATGTAGCTCTGCAATTTTATGCAATGATTCCAAACGTTCTAACCTTGTTTCGCCAATTCCAATTAATATTCCAGTTGTAAAAGGGACACTTTGTTTTCCAGCTTCTTCTAAGGTCTGCATTCTAAATAATGGGTCTTTATCCGGGGATCCATAATGAGGCTGCCCTTTTTCAGTAAGGCGAGATGACAAAGATTCAACCATGAGCCCCATTGAGCCACTTAAAGGTTTTAATTTTTTAATTTCATTGGGAGTTAAACAACCAGGATTAAGATGAGGAATAAGAGATGTTTCTTTTAACACTGCCGCTGCACAAGCGCCAAGATACTCATTTGTAGTCTTAAAGCCATTCGCTTCCAGCCATTCTCTTGCAGCTTTGTACCTCAATTCAGGCTTATCACCAAGAGTAAATAAAGCCTCAAAGCAACCATGAGCCTCCCCCTCTTTTGCAATTGCAATAACTTGTGCAATTGATAAATAAGGAGATTCAACCTTTTTAGGAGTTTGAGCAAAAGTACAATAATGACAAACATCTCGACACAAAAACGTTAATGGTATGAATACCTTTGGCGAATAAGTCAGTAAATTTTTAAAATAGGTTTTTTTCTTTTCAAAAGATGATTGAATAAGAGCGTCAGATAAACAAATATCGGCCAGGGAACTTAATTCGAAATAATCTATAGATCCTGTAGCAATTAATTGCTTCAAAGATAGATTTGATTGTTCTTGAATTTTCAACGAGCTAACTATTAATGTATTTAATTAGTTTGAAGTAATCTTTCTCGGAGTCAAGGTCATCTTGAAGGCTTTCTATATCTAAGTCTTGATAGTTGATATCATTATTTTTAAATTCTTGCTGAAAAAGATTATAGCTCTCAAGACCAAATTTAAGTTGAAAATTCATAGATGCGCTAAACATCAAACAGTTAGTTCCTTGCTTTTGGAGATCAGAAACTATAGTTACTTTTGAACTGCTATAGCTATGAGCAAGGATTTGTAAATCAGATTCATTAATTCGAGGAAGATCGGCATGCATTATTAAGACAATGTCGTGATTAGCATTCGAATTGATGGCTTTATCTAAACTTTCATTTAATGATAATTCTGTAAAATAAGACTTAGAATTTTCTAAATGTAAATCACAATCATTTGTAACCACCGTGATTGAGTTGCATATTTTAGATTTAGATAAAATATCTATTGTGTGTTTTGCCATTGTAGCCGCAAGAGCCTCTCTTTCTGCAAAGCTAATTATATTAGACAATCTTTTTTTTGAAGTTGAAAACTTTTTAATTGGTATAAATGCTGAGACATTCATTTATTTTGATTCAAGGACTTGAATGATTTCATGGGCAAGCGCATTTTTAGACTTAGTATTATTCATAATCAAATTAGTCATATGAACCTCAAATCCCAAGTTATTTAATTTAGCAGACTCGTTTAAATCAGACGTATCTATAAAAATTCTATTAGAGTAATTTTGATAAAATGTACCTATTGTTACAACACTAATCTCATGTCCCAACTCTAGCATCATTTTTGCTGTTGGCCCTTTTAAAGATTTAGCATTCACAATAGGACTGATAACGGTTACCTTTTCTGAAAAATCTTGAAGATGCTCACTTAGAGTGGTTAGCTGAAGCATTGGATTGATACTTACATATGGATTCGAAGGACATACAATAATCTCATCGTATCTTGATAATTCTATATCCTGATTAAATTTGGCCTTATCAAGCCCCTTAAACACAAAGTCAGTTACTGGAGGTTCACACTTTAGTTTTACGAAATATTCTTGAAATGAAAGTAATCTATTTTTTGTTTGGATATACGTTTCAACTGGTTGATTGCTCATTGGAAAAATATTTTTATGCAACTTAAATGATGCACATAAATTATGTGTGGCCTCAGTAAGAGAAAGCCCAGAATTTATTAAGTGTGTTCTTTGGATGTGAGTGGCCAAATCTTTATCTCCAAGCTGAAACCAAGTTTCTCCACTCATATCACCCAATGCTGTAAGCATATTCCATGATTCGTCTTTCCTACCCCAGCCCTTTGATACGTCGGACTCATCAGCAAGTGTATACATCACTGTGTCTAGATCAGGACAAATTTTTAAATTTAGATGATTAAAATCGTCTCCGGTATTAACGGCAATAGTTAGATTCTTTGGATCGATTGAATTTTTAAATCCTAGAGCGAGTTTGGCGCCTCCTACTCCTCCGCACAGCAAAAGATAGTTTTTCATCTAAACAAATCCTCTTCTTCACCACGAATTAACGATTGAGAATCACTAAGATTATTTTGTTTAAATTTATATCCTTTAATTATTACAACTGGTTTTTTTTGAGCTGCCTGACCCATCAACAAAGATGCAGCTGCTGCTAACTCATCAGCAATACCAATCTGAGTAACTTTTAATTCGTTTCCATAAAGATCTTTTTGACCTCGCTCATCTAAAATACATTCAATATTGTGGCTACCTATAGTAAAACCAACAATGCCATTTCTAAATGGTCTGCCCATGGTATCGGTAATTATTACAGACACATTCTTTTTAAAAAATTGAGACAGAGATTGAGAGATTTCTTTTGCAGATTCATCAGGGTCTTCTGGCAGTAACAATACAATGTCTTGCTCTTGATCAATATTAGACCTATCAATCCCTGCATTTGCATGAATAAATCCTAGCTTATGCTCTACGATCAATACACCCATTCTGTAACGAACAACTTTCTTTGACTCATTAAGAATAGCTTGGATAAATTTTGGATCTTTATCAATCTGCTTTGATAAGGTTTTAGCTTCATCTGCGGGGCTGAGCGATGAAATATCTAGATACCTATTTTCTGATTTAGAGACAATCTTTTGAGCAATGGCAATGACGTCCCCATCATCGACTAATATTGATTCAGATGCGATAGCATTAATAATTTCATCAGACACATCTTGACCGGGCTGAATAAGAGGCATTGTCTCTAACGCAATGAGTTTAATTGAACTGATAATATTTCTCTTTTTAGTGACCAGTGATCTTAATGCCTGAATGGGCCAATGAGTGCTTTTTATTAATGGCGATAAGTATTGAAGTTAAAGCTTCAGCTGCAACTGAATTGCATAAAGGTCCAGCATGCCATCCTGTCAGACCAGCATCGGCTGCTAATTTAATTACGATATTTCTTGCATCAATTAAATCACCAGCAACCAAGACATCACAATCTATGTCGGCATCAGTTTGAAGTAATTCAGCTGAAATATTTTGAAAAGCAGATATCACAGTAGTATTTTCACCTAAAATTGATTGAGCATTTAATGCAGCAGAGCCAACTTCAGGCAGTTGCACTCTCATAACTTTTGGAGGCATCAATGGCACGGTTGCATCAATCATAATCTTATTATGCAAAGCATCATCAATACTTAAGAGTGTTGATTCTTGATGGGCAAATGGCACTGTTAAACAAGCAAGTTCGCAGGCTTTAGCTGCATCAAGATTTAACATCCCCGCTGAACTATCCATACCTAATTGGACTGCAATCTCATAAGCCTTATCTAGATCACGACTGCCTATAAGGACATCATGTCCAGCTTTGATCCATCTTGAGGCCAACCCTTTCCCCAAAGAACCTGTTCCTCCTAGAATAGCTATTTTCATTCAATATCTCCTTATTAATATTTAACAAATATTATACAAATTAACCAACCAATCAATGGGTTTCTACAAGAATAAATTTGTCAATATAAATTAGACTTACATACTCTATAATTAAATAGATTAAATCAGCAAAAATTCTAAAAATGTTAAATTTAAAAAGTAAATCAATAGTGGTGACCGGAGGTACAAAAGGTATAGGCATTGAGATTACTAAATCTTTTTTAAAGCAAAATGCTAAGGTCTTTGTTCTTGCAAGACAAAAACCTAAAAGAATTATTCAAGCGAAAGGTAATAAAGCAATATTTATTCAATGTGACATTAGAGATATAGAATCTCTAGATAACTGTGTAAAGGAAATTAAAGCTCAATCAAATTCTATTGATGTTTTAATAAATAACGCTGGTGGAGCTCCAATGGTCAATGCTCTAACGGCATCAAATAAATTTCATGAAGCTATCATTGATCTTAATTTATCTGCCCCCCTTAATGTAAGTCAAAGATTTGCCAAAATTATGATGAAACAAAAGACAGTTTCAAACATCATTAATATATCTAGCGTTACAGCAACAAGACCAACGCCAGGAAGTGCTGCTTATGGTGCAGCCAAGGGAGGCCTGGTAAATCTAACTAAAACCTTGGCAGTTGAATGGGCTCCGAAAATTAAGGTTAATTCTATAATTGTAGGTTACATAGAAACAGAAAATTCGATACTTCATTACGGAAGCAAAAAAGAAATTAATAAAATTGCTAAAACAATACCAATGAAGAGAATGGGAAAACCTGAGGATATTGCAAATGCCTGCTTATTCTTTTCTTCTCAATTGGCAGATTGGATTACAGGCTCAGCTCTAGAAGTTCATGGCGGTGGAGAAAAACCAGTTTATTTAGATGTAGCTAAGCCAAAATGAAATTAGCCAAATAGCTTTCTTACCAACCTATTTCCCCAGAATATCTTTAATGCGCCTTTAAGTTGCTCGAATGATTTATCAGTATAGGGATAGGTTGATGCAGATTTTTTGCCGATGATAATTGGCATTGGATGAGCATATGCTAATAAGCCCTCCTTTCCATTTACTACGCCGAGACCACTTTCTTTTACGCCGCCAAATGGTACTTCATTGACTCCATAACTCATTGCCATATCGTTAACAGAACATGCGCCCGTCTCAATTGATTTGGCTAATCTTTGCCCTTTAACCAAATCTTTAGTCCAAACATTTCCATTTAAACCATAATGAGACTGGTTAGCGAGCATTAATGCCTCATCTTCAGATTGAACTTTCATAATAGAGATAATTGGTCCAAACGTTTCATCTTTCATGATCTTCATTTCATGAGTAACCTCAACTAGAACAGTGGGTTCAAAATATAGACCTTCAAAATTAGGGTTTCTTTTTCCACCAACTAATACCTTAGCCCCTTTTGCAACAGCATCATTGACATGATCTTCAATGATGTTGATTTGTTTATCCCAAAAAGTAGGACCTACATCGCCTTTGCAGTCATTTGATTGGATTAGTGACTGGGTTATAGATACAACTTCCTCAACAAACTGATCATAGACGTCATCCATAACATAAATTCTTTCAGTACCGCAGCAATATTGACCTGCATTCATGCATGAACCAACAACAGCCCCACTTGCCGCATCTTTAATATCAGCATCAGAGCATACAATCATTGCATCTTTACCACCTAGCTCAAGGCTATAGGGAATAAGCATTTCACCACATTTAGCTGCAATCTTCTTTCCAGTAGTAACACTGCCTGTGAAAGATACTTTATCTGGGGCACAATCAATTAATTCAGCACCTGTCTCACCATCTCCAATGACTGTCTGAACTAAATGTTGCGGAGCCTCCGCTAATGCAAAAATCTCCTGAACCAACGCTCCGGACATAGGTGTAACCTCAGATGGTTTTACCACCACACTGTTTCCGCAAAGAACTGCCTGTATAACTGGGTTGATGGAAAGTATGAAGGGTCCATTCCAGGGAGTAATAACAGCCACGACACCTCTTGGCTTGTATGTGATGATAGTCTTTTTAAGAAATTGCATAGGGCCGTGCATCTTGATTTTTTTATCTGCTAACCACTTTTGAGCTCTTTTGGCATAAAACACTAAAGAATCTACAGCTGAAAATACCTCCATAGCCATAGCTTCTTGCTCTGGTTTGCCAGTTTCTCTCATAACAACATCCATGATTCTGTCTTGCTGCTGAATTACAACATCAGCCACCCTATGCATTAATTCAACCCTTTCTTTTAATGTTGTCTTCTTCCATTCACTTTGTGCAACTTTAGCTTGCGTCATGATTGTTGAAATCTCTTCAGCTGATGTGCATTCATAAGTATCGATATGTGAAAGATTAACTGGGCTTTTTAAGGTCAATAGTTTTTTGCCGCTCTCAGAATGAGAAATAGAAAAAATAGCCATTTTTATAACTCCTTAAGTTTTGATTCAAGCATGGGTGTTACATGATTATTGATATGAGCATTCATTCCCATTGGCATAATTTCATAATGCTCTAGTTTTCTTACAACCTTGACCATAATAACGGTAAATTTGTATAGAGCTAAAATATAGTAGTAATCAAAATCATCTGCACTAAATCCAGTAAGAGCTTCCCATTTAGCAATGGTTGCTACTGGTCCTGGAAAACCACTCAATCTTTCAACATGAACTCCTTTTGAGTTGCAATCATCAATAGCTATACCCCAAGCAAGATCCATACAAGGATCTCCAAGCGCAGCCATTTCCCAATCTAAAACAGCTGAAACTTGACCATCAGGATCATACATAATATTTGCACACCTACAATCTCCCCAAAGAATTGAAGATTGAGTTGGCTTGGGCTTATTGACCTTGAGCCATTCCCTCGCTTGATCAGCAACTGGATGTGCCTCACCTTCCATAGCCCAATCATGAAAATTAAAATAATAATTTAACTCTTGATCAAGATAATCTTCTGAAAGCTTTGGTCTATTAAGAAATTCAAAATCTCCATTTGATATATCTACTTGGTGAACTTTAGCCATTTGCTCAACCCAACCCCACCAAATTCTTTCTCTTACATCTTCAGAGGAATCGGCCACCCATCCCTCTTGATGAAATGGAGGATTATCAGAGGGAGCATCGCCACTAGCCATTTCCATAACATAAAACGATGTCCCAAATACCTCATCGCTAGGTTCATACCAAAGAACATTAGGCACTTTGATATCATGATCAGCTAATTTCTGCATAATCAAAAACTGCTTATGAATGTCATAGTCTGGAAATACAAAAAATCCTTCAGGATAGAATCGCAGAACCATTCCAGTATTAATTTTTGCGCCATCTAATTCATATGAAACATTGAAACTTAATGTTTCATTTGAGAAACCTGTATTCTCAGGGCCTCCTAATAATTTGACATCTAGGTCAGTGGCCCCATCTAATTGCGCATCAAGCCAGGCAGTAAAAATTACTCTGGTTTGCTCTAAATCTCGTTCTTGTGGCTTTGGCATTGTATTGTTCTATTGATTGATTAAACATCAACCTTAATATAAATTTAAGCAATTAAAAAGAAAAACTATGGCTGATTTATTTAAAGAAAAATGGGATGCATTTTGCGAAAACCTTAAAGACGTTGGGTCAATTATTGAATCAGAATCTGCGCTAAACGAAACAGATCAAGCTGAAGGATACAGATACTTGCTTCGTTTAATGCGTTTATCATTAGAAATGAATTTAGAGCATTCCAATCCATCTACGCCATCTTTTTATAATCTTTCCCATGAAACAGCAAAGATAGGTGCTGATAATCCAGATAATATTTATTTAAATGCAAACATAGATGGAAGGCAATCTTACGAAATCTACGGAAATGTTGGTGAATCAAACTATTTAAGCTTTGGTTTAAAAGAAAATAGATACAGCAAAGATGGCACTATGATTTCTTTGGGTGAAATTGATATGCGAGATATGACGGTGGATGCCTCAGGAGATTTTATTTTATACCTTGGCAATCAAAATGAATCTAAAAATTTTTTACCACTTCCTAAAAATGCCAACATGCTAATCGTTCGTCAAACCTATGAAAATAGAATCTCTCAAACTCATGCAAAAATTAATATTAAAACTACAAGTTCACAGGCTACGCCTGAACTTTTAACCCCAGCTAAACTTGAAACACAACTTAATCAATCTCTTGCTTTCGTTAGCGGAACTGCATCAACTTTTGTTAAATGGGTGCATGAATTTAAAAATAATCATAGGAATCAATTGCCAATGGGCGATCAAGCTTTTTTTCAAGCAGCCGGTGGAGATCCTAAGATTTGTTACCTTCATGGCTATTATGACTTCTGTAAGGATGAATATTTGGAAATCACAACCAATATTCCTGATTGTGAGTATTGGAATTTTCAGTTAGAAAATTATTGGATGGAATCTCTGGATTATCGTCATTACCCGATTCATATAAATAAATCGTCGGCTATTCTTAATAGCGACAACACTCTAACCATTAATGTTAGTCACCATCACATTAATATGGAAAATAACCTTATAACTGAGGGTCGTAACAATGGAGCTATGCTTCTTCGGTGGATTGGAGCAAGTACATATCCAATCCCAACAGTAGAAATAAAAAAACTTGATTCCTTGGAGGTTAACTAATGCTAGATTCTTCAGCAATAAAAAGTGAGGCTAAAAAGCAAACTAATTTAGAAAATTTTGGTAATCCATTATTTTTGAAAGGATTTGAAAATCTGGTTCAATCAATCAATCATGAGGCAGACTTAAATAATATTGGCTTAGAAGCACAAAAACATAGGTTAACCGGTGTATTGGCTAATTTACTTCTGATTGAGGAAGCTTGCATCAAACATCCAGAGATACTCAATGAAGAAATTAATTCTCCTGTTGTAATTGTCGGTCTTCCAAGAACAGGAAGCACTATGACCCACAGGCTTCTTGCCTCTGATCCAAGGCATACTGCAATGCTTTGGTGGGAAGGAAGATATCCAGCCATGCTAAATGATGAAATTCGAGGCAATCCACAAGAACGCATGGAAATGGGAAAAGCTGAAGTTGAAGCAGTAATGCAAGCCTCACCTGAGGCGCTAACTATTCACCCTTGGGATTACAAGGGCGCAGATGAAGAAATATTACTTTTAGAACATACATTTTTTAGCACAGTTCCAGAATCCTTTATGCGGCTCCCCTCTTATTCTAAATGGGTCGAATCGCAGGATCATATTCATGCATATGCTCAGCTAAAAAAAATGCTTCAATATCTTCAATGGCAGAATCCCGGAAGAGAAGAAAAAAGATGGGTTTTAAAATCGCCTCATCATCTTGGCTTCATTGATAAACTATTAGAAATTTTTCCAGATTCAAAAATTATACAAACTCATAGAGACCCATTGAAAACAGTTCCATCATTTTGCTCAATGTGTGCGAATTTATTTGAGCCCCTCACAAACACATATGATAAAAATGAGATTGGCTATCATTGGGCTCATAAGTTAGCCAAAGTATTAAATCATTGCATGAAAGTGAGCAATGAAAATAAAGATAATTTCCTCAATCTTGAATTTAATAAAATGATTAAAGATCCTATTTTGGAAATGAAGGAGATTTATAATTTCATTGGTGAAGATTTTACTGATCAAACAGAAAATGCAATGAATGCCTGGAATGAAGAAAATCAACATGAAATGGGCGCCCATCAATATTCACTTGAAGAATTTGGATTGGAGAGTTCATTTATTGATAATTACTTTCATGAATATACGAATCAATATATAAAATAGGAACTAAAATGTTATTAAAAGATAAGGTGGTAATTGTTTCCGGTATTGGACCAGGTTTAGGTCAAGAGCTTGCTTATGGTGCTGCTAGAGAAGGTGCAAAAATTGCAATAGCCGCAAGATCTACTGACCTGCTTAACAAACTTAAAAATGAAATTGGTAAAAAATCAGATGTAATCGCAATTCCGTGTGACATAACCAACGCTGAAGACTGCAAAAATTTAGTTGAAGAAACGGTAAAGAAATATGGGAAGCTTGATGGGTTAATTAATAGCGCTTATCGTGCTGGTGATTTTAAGGAAGTTAAAGATTCTGATTTTTCTGATTGGCAGGAAACCATGAACACAAACTTTTTTGGAACTATGAATCTCACAATGGCTGCAGTCAAGGAGATGACTCCAAATCAACAAGGTGCAATCGTAATGATCAACAGCCTTATAACTAAAAAGCCACTCCCGACGCAAGGCGGCTATGCAGCATCAAAAGGTGCTCTTGCAACTGCAACTAAAATTCTTGCAAAAGAACTTGGGCCAAGTGGAATTAGGGTTAATTCAGTCTATATGGGATGGATGTGGGGTCCACCTGTTGAAATGTATGTAAATTTTACTGCTGATTCTATGGGTGTTGAACCAAAAGATATCATTGAGGGAGTTACTAAAGACATTCCATTGGGAATTATTCCCGATGATGCAGATTGTGCAAATGCTGCATTATTTCTAATCTCAGATCTTGCAAAAGTTATTACTGGGGCTAACTTAGATGTAAATGGTGGAGAATTTATGACATAGATGAGTATCAAATGATATTTATTCGTCAAGCTAAAAAAAAGTATTTCTTGTTTTTTTAAGAAATAAGAATTTACATGCAATTATTGTTTAAAATCCACATATGGCAATTAATAAAGACATTCATACTGTTGATCTGATGCTTGGCATCCCTGAGCAAGAAGATAGGTCTGATTGGTATACATTCATGGAACCTCTTCTTCGTGATGAGGAATCTAAATCTATGTTTAAGATGCCTGCTCAATATATGTTTAAAGATATCCCGGAAACTGGGTCGCATGATGACTTTATACAATTCACTATTGAGCAAATGGATAAATTTCATATTAATCAAGCAATGATAGGATTTCATGAGAAGTCCGAAGTAAAAGTTGAGGCTGCAAAAAATCATACGGATAGATTTATTTTTG
>MDSX01066591.1_pt1 | contig 11169 bp, 10 predicted proteins | sample 811141 | NCBI WGS metagenome assembly MDSX01 (sample SAMN05326642, study PRJNA326480) | marine metagenome | isolation source: seawater | place: Atlantic Ocean: South East | collected 2010
CTAGTTTTGTTATCAAACATGTTAATTAGCTTCCTCACTTATAAATTTTATGCGATATAATCTGAGTTCTAGTTCGTCATATTCACCATCAAATTCTTCAATAGCAGATTCAATATCGTCAGATTCAGAATCCATAAAGTAATCATGAATTTCTTCTTGTTGTTCTTCATCAAAAAGCTCATCAATCCAATAATTAATATTTAATTTTGTTCCAGAAAAAACTATTGCTTCTAGCTCTCTAACAAAATCAGACATACTCATCCCTTTAGCTGAGGCAAGGTCATTTATAGGGAGTTTTCTGTCAATATTTTGAATTATATATAATTTAAGAGAAGAGTTAGATCCTGTAGATTTAATGACCATATCTTGCATTCGATCTATTTCATTTTCATCAACATAACGTTTAATTAGCTCTACAAAATCATCTCCATAACGTTTAGCTTTACCCTCCCCAACTCCATGAATATTATGTAAATCATTGATTGTAATTGGATATTTGAGCGCCATATCTTCCAGTGAGGGGTCTTGAAAAATAACAAAAGGTGGGACACCCAATTTTTTTGCATTTGCCTTTCGAAGATCTTTTAACATTTTTATTAAATTCAAGTCTGATACAGCAGTAGAATTACTAAACACATTGTTTGAATTTATTTGATTAAAAGTATGATCTTCAGTCATTTTAAATGATGATGGATGTTCTAAAAAATTACGTCCTTCATTACTAATCTTTAAAACACCATATGTTTCGATGTCTTTACGTAAAAACCCTGCAACTAATGACTGTCTAATTAATGCCATCCAATACAGTGGTAATTTTTCTTTTCCTTTACCAAAAAAAGATTTTTCATCTGTCTTGTGAGATTTAATTAGTGCATTCTCTTGACCAGTAAGTACATTAACTAAATCCTTACTTTTATACTTTTCATGAGTTAAAGAAACTATTTCTAGTAGTAAATTTAATTGATTCATAGCCTCTGATTGTGGCTTAGGGTTACGAACATTATCATCCATATCACAACCATCTCCAGTTTTTGAATCAAAGTATTCACCAAAATAGTGTAAAATAAATTTTCTCCTTGACATTGAAGTTTCAGCTAAAGCCACTACTTCTTGTAACAATGCAAAACCAATTTCTTGTTCAGCTACTGGCTTACCAGACATGAACTTTTCTAACTTTTCAATGTCCTTGTAAGCATAATATGCCAAACAGTGCCCTTCACCACCATCACGGCCTGCACGACCAGTTTCCTGATAATAACTCTCTATACTTTTTGGTATATCATGATGAATTACAAAACGCACATCTGGTTTATCTATTCCCATACCAAAAGCTATTGTAGCAACGACTACATCAACATCCTCCATCAAAAACATATCTTGATGTTTTGAACGAGTTTTTGCATCTAATCCCGCATGATATGGTACCGCTTTAATTTGATTCACTTGTAGAATTTGTGATAGCTCCTCAACTTTTTTTCTACTCAAACAATAAATAATACCCGATTTACCCTGATTTAGCTTGATAAACCTGATTATATCATTATCTACTTGTGCTGTCTTAGGTAATATTTCATAATACAGATTTGGTCTATTAAAAGAAGCTTTAAAAGTATTAGCATCTGTAGTTCCTAAGTTTTTTAAAATATCTTCCTGAACTTTTGGGGTAGCAGTAGCAGTCAGTCCTATAATAGGGATATTATCACCTATTTGTGATATAATATACTTTAAATTTCTGTATTCTGGTCTAAAATCATGCCCCCATTCACTAATACAGTGAGCTTCGTCTACAGCCATAAAAGAAATAGTTTGATCTTTTAAAAAAACTATGTTTTCAGCTTTTGAAAGGGATTCAGGTGCTACATACAAAAGCTTGGTAATCCCAGATTCAATATCAGTCTTAACTTGTTTAATTTCTGATTTATTTAAAGAAGAATTTAAAACATGAGCAATTCCTTCTTGATCAGAAATACCTCGAATTGCATCAACTTGATTTTTCATTAAGGCAATTAAAGGAGATACTATAATTGCTGTACCGTCCTGCATTAGAGCAGGAAGTTGATAGCAAAGTGATTTTCCGCCCCCGGTTGGCATAATTGCAAAAGTATTTTTCTTGGAAAGAATACTAATTATTACTTGCTCTTGAAGGCCCTTAAATTTACTAAAACCAAAATAAGTTTTTAGTGCTGAATGTAATTCTTTGGTCGAAATACTCATTGATAGTTAAATTTCTTAACCGTATATTAAGAAATGTTACCTTATTTAATCAAAAACTAGAATAAACTTAAGAAACACTCCTTTTTATTTTGTTATTTTTGTAACTTATTTAAAGGTAAAAATATTTAAATAATTACACAACCAAAATATATAAAATTTGAACTCGAAAAAAAATATATTATCATACGCCAAAAACACTATTATTGATGAAAGTATTGCAATTTCAAAAGTTGCTGATTTATTAGATCAATCATTTGCTGATGCTGTGGAGTTAATTTATAACTCGAAAGGACGTGTAATAATAACTGGAATAGGAAAAAGTGCTATTATTGCTAACAAAATTGTAGCTACACTCAACTCTACAGGTACTCCTTCAGTATTTATGCATGCTGCAGATGCTATTCATGGAGACTTAGGTCTTGTATTGAAAAATGACGTTGTGATTTGCATATCCAAAAGTGGTAACACTCCAGAAATAAAGGTTTTAATCCCACTACTTAAAAAAGCTAAAAACCCACTTATTGCAATCACAGGAAATATGAAATCTATGTTGGCAGAGCAAGCAAATTTTGTTTTAAATTGTTATGTAGAAAAGGAAGCATGTCCTAACAACTTAGCTCCGACCACGAGCACAACAGCTCAACTTGTCATGGGCGATGCCTTAGCGGTTTGCCTTTTAAAAATTAGAGGGTTCTCAAGTGATGATTTTGCTAAATATCACCCTGGAGGAGCACTAGGGAAAAAATTATATTTAACTGTGAAGGATTTGCTTACAATTAACGAAAAACCTGCTGTATCTTTAAATTCGAAAATTAAAAAAGTGATTATTGAAATTTCTGAAAAACGTTTAGGAGTCACAGCTGTTACAGAAAACAATAGAATAGTAGGGATTATAACTGATGGAGATTTGAGACGCATGCTTGCCAACACTGAAGACTTCTCAAAATTATTTGCTGAAGACATCATGAGTAAAACTCCCAAAACTATAAATATTGATGCAATGGCAATAGAAGCGATGGAATTAATGGAATCAAACGAAATATCACAACTTTTAGTTGAAGATAATGAACAATATGCAGGCGTTATTCATCTTCATGACTTAATTAAGGAAGGGATTATTTAACAATGGCACAGGAAAAAGAAATGTCTTTTTTAGACCATCTTGAAGAATTAAGATGGCATGTTATTAAAGCTACAGCATCAGTTATCGTTGCGGCTACTGTAGCTTTTTTAGCAAAAAATTTTCTGTTTGATGTTCTAATTTTTGGCCCAACTAAAGCTGATTTTTTTACATATGAGCTACTATGCAATGCTTCCAGGCTAATGGGATTTGATAGTTTTTGTGATACTAACTTCGATTTTGAAGTTCAAAGTCGTACAATGGCTGGACAGTTTTCAGCACACATATGGACTTCGATAACTTTTGGTTTTATATTAGCTTTTCCATATGTTATTTATCAATTTTGGAAATTCATTAGCCCTGGCTTAGATCGCAATGAAAAAAATAGCTCAAGGGGGTTTATATTTGTTTCATCTATTTTATTTTTTATTGGAATATTATTTGGTTACTACATTGTTTGCCCTCTTTCTATTAATTTTTTAGGAACATACTCTGTCGCAGAGGTTGTTCACAATGATTTTGATTTAAACTCCTACATTGGACTCATTAGAGCATCTACTCTAGCATCAGGGCTCATCTTTGAATTACCAATAATTATTTATTTTCTAACTAAAATTGGGTTGGTAACTCCCAAATTTCTTAAAAAAAATAGGAAGTATGCATTGGTTATTGTCTTAATTTTTGCGGCTATCATAACCCCTCCAGATATTGCCAGCCAGGTAATTGTAGCAATTCCTGTGCTAATACTTTACCAAGTAAGTATTCTTATATCTAGAATCGTATTAAGAAATCAGAAACAAAAAGAATCCAATGGCTGACCAAGTAGAAGAATTTAATGCTTATCGCAAGAAAATGAACTCTAAAATTCTTGCTGAAAACAACACGATTATTAGGCGTATTTTTAACTTAGACACAAATGCCTTTAAGCAAGGCGCACTAGACACGAAAACAAAAGAATTATTAGGTTTAGTAGCATCCACCGTGTTGAGATGTGACGACTGTGTGCGTTATCATCTTGAAAAATGCCATTCTGAAGGATTAAATAAAGAGCAAATTGCTGAAGCTCTCAGCATAGCAACATTAGTTGGAGGTACAATTGTAATTCCTCATTTAAGAAGAGCCTATGAGTATTTAGATGTATTAGAAGACTAAAAGAATTAAATAGTATAGTTAATTTGTATTTTATATATAACGAGTTGATGAATAGTTGAGATCATTTCACTATTTTTAAATAATTTTAAAAAAATAATGAAATTAAGAGTTCAAAATTTAATGAAGTCCTACAGTGGACGTAAAGTTGTAAAAGATGTTTCTTTTGAAGTCAATCAAGGAGAAATTGTAGGTCTTCTTGGACCCAATGGTGCCGGAAAAACTACCTCATTTTATATGACTGTTGGGTTAATTAAACCTAATGGTGGTGCAATATATTTAGATAATAAAGATATCACTTCATACCCTATGTACAAAAGAGCGCAAAGCGGTATTGGATATTTAGCTCAGGAAGCTTCTGTATTTAGAAAATTAAGTATTGAAGACAATATTTTGAGTGTACTTCAAATGACTAAATTATCAAAGATAGAGCAGATTAAAAAAATGGAATCACTAATTGACGAATTTAGTCTTAATCATATTCGAAAAAGTCGAGGAGATTTATTGTCAGGTGGTGAGCGAAGACGCACAGAAATCGCAAGAGCTTTAGCTACTGACCCAAGCTTTATTTTGCTTGATGAACCATTTGCAGGGGTTGACCCTGTTGCCGTAGAAGATATACAAAAAATTATTGCCAAGCTTACTAAGAAAAATATTGGGATTCTAATCACTGATCACAATGTACAAGAAACTTTAGCTATTACAGATCGAACATATTTAATGTTTGAAGGAAGCATTCTAAAGGCTGGTAGCCCTGATGTATTAGCTAATAACGAAATGGTAAGAAAGGTTTACTTAGGCCAAAATTTCGAACTTCGTAAGAAAAAACTAGAATTTTAATACGCTTTAGACTTTACTATTAAATTAAAAGATTTTTCTTGAAAGCTTTACAAATAGAACTGAAATCAATCCAACTGAAGCGCCGATAATTAATTCTCTCAAAGCACCAGGGATATTTTCTAAAAAGTCGTGAAAAAATGGAATGTTATGTACAAAAATTCCACCGGAAACTAATAATAATGCTACAGTACCAACTATTGATAAAAATCTTATAACGACTGGCAAAGCATTAACCAGTCCCATGCCTAAATAATAAAAACTGTTTTTTCGGCCTTTACTTGCTTGTACTAGCTTAAAGCCCAAATCATCCATTCTTACTATTAACCCCACTACTCCGTAAACTCCAATTGTAGCTATCATAGAAATTAAAGTCACTACAATAAGTTTTATTTCGATCGATTCATTAATAACAGTGCCTAATGCAATAATAATAATCTCAATAGACAGAATGAAATCGGTTAATATGGCTGACTTAATTTTTTTATTTTCTAAATCTTGTAAAGTTTGTTCTGAAAGCAACTCAGCCTTGAGCTTAGCAGAAACTGTCTCATGAGGGAAAAAATAGTCTAATATTTTCTCTACACCTTCAAAAGACAAATAGATACCACCGATTATAAGCACTACCAAGATTAAAGAAGGTAAAAAAGCACTCAACAAAAAAACGAAGGGTAAAATAATTAACTTATTTAAAAAAGAACCTTTAGTTATAGCCCATAATACTGGTAACTCTCGAGAAGATGAAAAGCCAGAAGATTTTTCTGCGTTAACTGCTAAATCGTCTGCAAGAATACCAGCAGTTTTTTTGGCAGATATTTTAGTCATTGCAACAACGTCATCCATTAAAACAGTAATTTCATCAAGTATTGCAAAAAAACCAGAAGTCATATATTTTATTGTTTACTGGAAATTAAAGACAATACCAAATACCCCATTATTGCTATAGGAATTCCAATGAAATGAAAAAACATAATTACTGTTGTCGAGAATATAATTAACATGTATCTATACATATTATCTTTAAAATTCCAGTTTTTAAATTTCAATGCAATCAACTTAATTGGAGCATTTAACAAATAACTACTTGCTAGTGTAAATAGAATTAAAAACCATGGATTTAAAATAATTTCTTTAACAGTGTCGTTTGATTGATACTCTAAAATTAATGGTAAGGCTATAATCCACAAGGTGTTTGCTGGGACTGGTAATCCAACAAAAAAGTCTGATTGATTGTCAGAAACATTAAACTTAGCCAATCTATATGCAGAAGCAAGAGTAACTGTTAGTCCGAAATACGGTAATACCCCACTAGTGTCCCAGGTTAATTGTGTAGTAAGACTAAATAAATAGTAAAGAACTAAGCCAGGGACCAGTCCACTAGTTACCATATCTGCTAAAGAATCTAACTGAATCCCTAAGGTACTCTGCACTTCTAACTTTCGAGCTAAAAAACCATCAATAAAATCAAAGAATATACCTACACAAACAAACAAAGCTGTGAATTTCATATCCCCTTCAATGGCATATATAACGGCGATACAGCCAGACAATAAATTTAATAATGTTATAAAGTTTGGTATATATGCTTTCACATTAAATTGTATTTAATTAGTAAAAATAATAAACTATTTTTGTTTTACGTTAATAAATAATATTATCTAAAAAGAAATCACAGATTATAATTATTTTACTTAGAAAAAAAATCTTGCAAATTTTAAAATTAATCTTCTTGTTTTTAACCCCTTTTTTAGTCATTGCACAAACTGGGCGTAAATATTCAAATGAATTCATGAACATTGGGGTTGATGCTTCAGCTTTAGGAATGAGTAATGCCGTAGTAGCATCTTCAAAAGATGTCAATTCAAGCTACTGGAACCCAGCAGGACTTGTACACATAGACGATAGTCAAATAGCGGTCATGCATTCAAGTTATTTTGCAAATATTGCTAATTACAATTATTTAGCTTTTGCTATGCCCTTAGATGATCTAACTGCAATTGGCATTTCTTTAATAAGATTTGGAGTAGATGATATTCTCGACACTACCAAATTAATCGACCAACAAGGTATAGTTAATTACGATCGTATTAATTTATTTTCTGCAGCCGACTACGGACTTGTATTTTCATTTGCTAGAAAACTTCCTGTTCAAGATTGGAATTACGGAATTAATGCAAAAGTAATTCGACGTATTATTGGAGATTTCGCAACTTCATGGGGTTTTGGATTTGACCTAGGAATTCAGTTTGAATCCAATGGATGGAAATTTGGATTAATGGCTAGAGACATAACTACAACTTTTAATGCCTGGGCTATAGATAAAGAACAGCTAGAAGATATTCAAAACGCTATTCCGGGTGAAAACCAAGAAGCACCTGAAACTACCGAGCTAACTCTCCCAAAACTACAACTGGGAGTATCAAAATTATTTACATTCAATTACGACTATACAATAAGAACAGAAGTCGATTTCATAGCAAGATTTGAACAAAATAATGATATTTTATCCACTTCTTATGTAAGCATTAATCCAGCTATTGGTTTTGAGTTTGGATATACAAATCTTGTATTTTTAAGAGGAGGTGTAGGGAATTTCCAAAATGAATTACAAATAGATAACTCAGAATCTCTAACCTTTCAACCAAATTTTGGGGTTGGATTTAAGTATAAAGGTATACATTTAGATTATGCATTTACTGATATTGGTGATCAAAGTACTGCTTTGTATTCTAATGTATTTTCTCTAAAAATTGATTTAAGTATATTTAGATGATGATATTAAAAAAAACAACCACAATCTTCATTTTATTAATATCGCTACTCTCTAGCGCGCAGCTTAAACTATCAAACGCATCAGAAATAAGTGTTTTAACCATTGGTTCAGGTCATTTATTAAATGATTCTTTTGGACACAGTGCCATTCGAGTAAAAGATTCTTTACACAACTTTGATTTGGTATTTGACTATGGACGTTATGATTTTGAATCGAAAGGCTTCTATTTGAACTTCACAAGAGGTAAGCTTAACTATATGGTAGGCCGTAGTGCTTTTGACGATTTTTTATCGTTTTATAAATACCAAAATAGACAAGTAAAAGAGCAACAACTCAACTTGAGTACAAAACAAAAAACAGCCTTTTATAATTTTCTGACAGAAAATATGAAACCTGAAAACAAATACTATCCGTATGATTTTTTCTACAATAATTGCGCAACTAAAATAACAGATGCTATTGAATCTATATTGGGAGACCAAATTAAATATTTTCCAACTAGCAGCTTTAAAAAAGATACATTTAGAAACCTAATTCGTTCAAATCTAATCGTTAACTCTTGGGGAAGTTTGGGTATCGATATAGCCCTTGGATCAAAAATCGATCAAAAAGCTACAGTCAAAGAACATATTTTTTTACCAAAAAATCTTTATATACTACTTGAAGATGCCCGGATTAAATCTACAGATTTAAAAATTGTTAAAAAATCAAAATTATTAAATTCATCAATTACAATCAATAAAGCTTCAGACAAAATAGTGAGCCCACTAGCTATTTTGTCGTTAATAGCCCTAGTAATACTATTAATTACCTACAAAGACTTTAAAAAAAATAAAAGAAGTATATGGTTAGATGTGAGTTTATTTGCTTCTACTGGCTTTATAGGACTTGTTTTACTATTACTCTGGTTTGCAACAAACCATACAGCTACAGCTTATAATTATAATTTATTATGGGCTTTTGCTACCAACCTTCTTTTTATTCCCTCAATTTCAAAGACCCATCTAACAAATCGAGGGGTTAAATACATAGTGTTTCTAGTGATCCTATTGACTTTAATGCTACTACATTGGGTGACCGGAGTTCAATCCTTTTCGATTGGATTAATCCCGTTTCTCTTTGCTATCAGTGTACGATATTTGTTTTTAATTCGTCATTTCAACAAGGTAACTTGATTAAAAAATAATCTTTATTTAAAATAAAAAAAATTGAATTACCTAAACGTTGAAAATATATCAAAATCATATGGCGAAGTCAGCCTTTTTGAAAATCTGTCTTTTAGTATTCATAAAGATCAAAAAATAGCTTTTATTGCCAAAAACGGTACTGGAAAAACAACTATTTTAAATATTATTTCTGGAAAAGATACTCCGGACTCAGGGCAGATTATTTACAGAAATGGTCTAAGAACCACCTTTCTTCCTCAAGAACCTATTTTAAACCAATCTCTAACAGTAGAAGAAACCATTTTAAAATCAGACAACCCTATTTTAAATGTAATTAAGACCTATCACACAGCACTAGAAAATCCTGAAAACAGTAAGCTATATCAAACCGCTTTTGACGATATGGAACGCTACCAGGCTTGGGACTACGAAACACAATACACTCAAATACTTCATAAGCTAAAGCTGGTTGACTTAAATCAAAAGGTTAGTGAGCTTTCTGGAGGGCAACAAAAGCGTTTAGCTCTGGCTGACACCTTATTAAGTAAGCCTGACCTGTTAATTTTAGATGAACCTACTAATCACCTAGATTTAGAAATGATAGAATGGTTAGAAACTTTCTTTTCTAAAGAAAGTATCACGATTTTTATGGTGACGCATGACCGGTATTTCTTAGAACGTGTATGCTCTGAAATCATCGAATTAGACGAAGGCTCTATATATAACTATAAAGGAAATTACTCCTATTATTTGGAGAAAAAAGAAGAACGCATTGAACGAGAAGCCATCGAAACAAACAAATCCAAACAGCTATTTAAAAAAGAACTTGGATGGATGCGTCGCCAACCAAAAGCACGTACCACGAAATCAAAGTCAAGAATTGATGACTTTTATGAAATAAAAGAACGAGCAAGCAAGCGTAGAAATGACCACAAAATTCAACTAGAAATCAATATGGAACGCTTGGGAAGTAAAATCCTGGAAATCTACAAAGTTTCAAAGGCTTTTGACGAAAAATTGATTTTAGATAAGTTTGAATATGTATTTCAAAGAGGAGAACGCATTGGAATCATTGGTAAAAATGGAACTGGAAAATCAACCTTTCTAAATATGATTACAGGCAGAATTAAGCCAGATAGCGGGAAAATCATTCAAGGAGAAACTATTAAGTTTGGGTATTACACACAAAATGGCATCAAAGCTAAGCCGATGCAAAAAGTAATTGATGTGGTTAGGGATTACGGCGATTATATCCCCCTTACAAAAGGTAAACAAATAAGCGCACAGCAATTATTAGAACGTTTTTTATTTAGTCGAAAAAAACAATATGATTTTGTTGAAAAATTAAGTGGTGGTGAGCGTAAACGTCTTTACTTATGCACGGTTTTAATACAAAATCCAAATTTCTTAATTCTAGATGAGCCAACAAATGATTTAGATATTGTTACCCTTAATGTGTTGGAAAATTTTTTACTAGATTTTCCAGGATGCTTGCTTGTTGTGTCGCATGACCGTTATTTCATGGACAAAATTGTTGATCATTTATTTGTGTTTAGAGGTAAAGGTTTAGTGGAGGATTTTCCTGGAAATTATTCAGATTACAGAACTTACGAAGACAGTGTATCCTTAGCCTCAGATCCAAAAAAAATGGCAACATCTTCCAAATCTATCAGTGCTAAGCAATCCCTAACTAAACTAAGTTTTAATGAACAAAAAGAACTTAAAAACATAGAAAGCAAATTGAAATCACTTGAATTTGATAAAAAAGAACTCGAGTCACAATTTTTGATAGAGGACATTAGCATGGACGCTATAGAGTTACTTTCTATAAATTTAAAAAAAATACTTCAAGTCATTGAAGAAAAAGAACAAAGATGGATTGACTTAAATGAAAAACTAAATTGAATCGA
>MDSX01102381.1_pt1 | contig 11168 bp, 8 predicted proteins | sample 811141 | NCBI WGS metagenome assembly MDSX01 (sample SAMN05326642, study PRJNA326480) | marine metagenome | isolation source: seawater | place: Atlantic Ocean: South East | collected 2010
ATTGGTTGGGTCCCCATCTCCGTCTCTATCAACAGTTAAATCTGTATCAGGCTCTAAATCTTCATCAATCGTTAATGTACCGTCATTGTCATCATCACTATCAACAAAATCTGCATATGGATCATCATCAGTATTATCATCGGTTAAGTCTAGATTCCCATTTAAATCTTCTAAATGAGAAGGCACATTATCATAATCATGATCGTTTTCTTCAGATTCTAAGAGTTTAAATTTAAAAATAAGGTTTGAGTATACTGGTACTGATCCAGCAGCACTAGAATAATACCCCATCCCTGAAGGCAAGAACATTAAACCAATTCCAGGGTTATTATAATCAACTGTTCCATCATCATTAACGATAAAATCTGTAGCATTATTAAATTCAGGAAGTACTCTGCTCCATCCAGCTATTGTATTAGTTAAATCAAAATCTACAGGAGTTGAAGAACTATCAAATATTATTCCATCCATAAGACTCCCTTCATAATTAACTCTAACTCTATCTGAAAAATTTGGCGATGTTTCAGATGCTCCTTGACTAATTTTTAGAATATAGTATTCATATTCAATATCAAAGTATGTAGTAGTTAGTGTTATTATATCATCACTAAGCATAGTATTTTGATCTGGATCAGGTAAATTTCCGTCTTCAGGTAGTTCAGAAATAATAATTTCATCTAAAGTGAAGTTTGGATTGTTTTGCAAATAGGCAGAATTATAGTAATGAGTATCGAAATAGCCTAAAAGAGAATCTCTATCAATAAGTTGTTGTTCAGTCCTGTCATTTTCAGGAATGTCTACTAATCCACTATCTGGATCTTCAGGACATGAGTAAAATAAAACTAAAAATAAAAAGAAAAAAAAATGTACTTTATATCTCATTTGCTTTAATTTTACATGTAAAAGTACAATTATTATATTGTAAATTGTTAAGTTTTAACAATCTTTTAAGTAGTTAAATTTATATGGCAATGGAAGACAAAATTATAATACTTAATGACACTCAAATTAGAAGTAAACTAAAGAGAATTTCATATCAAATATTAGAAGCAAATTTAAAAACTTCTGACATTGTTATTGCTGGAATTGAATCTAACGGCTATAAGATTGCAAAAGAAGTAAAGAAAATTCTTAATAAAATTTCTGAATTAGAGGTTATTTTGTGTAAAGTAATTATTGATAAAAAAAATCCAAGAAGCCCTATCAAAACTTCTATAAATAAAGAGATTTATACAAACAAATCAATTGTATTAATTGATGATGTGTTAAATTCTGGATCAACACTAATTTATGGAGTGAAGCACTTTTTAGAAGCAGAATTAACACAATTTAAAACAGCTGTATTAGTAAATAGAAATCATAAAAAATTTCCAGTAAAAGCTGATTTTAAAGGAATTTCTCTTTCAACATCTATACAAAACCATGTACTAGTTGAATTTAAAGGGTCTAAGATTGAAGCATTAATAGTTTAATCTAGTCAATATCTCATTAACTATTTTAGTTTCTGATTTCTGGTCACATTCGACAATAATATTACTCTTAATGTAATACCTATTTCTTTCAAATATATGCTTTGCTATATATTCCTTTAATTTATCCTTTGAAAAATTTCTTAAAATAATAGGAGGGTCTTTAAATAAAATATCTGTAAGATTATTTATTGAATATTTTAAATATATACTTACAATATTCCTGCTTGTAATAAGTTTAACATTATTTGAATAGCAAGGAGTACCTTCTTCAAGAGACAAAATAAATTTTGTTTCATTTTTTATTAAATTCTTAAGATAATTGTTCTCAATTTTTCTAAATATTATATCACCTTTACTTATTAATATTTTTGGTATACTTATTTTTTCTTCTTTTTCAATTAACTGATGTAGATCAATAAAATTTAAATCTAGTTTATTAGCTATTTTTTTAGCAATATTTATTTTATTTGATCCTGTATAACCTACAACAACTATAGTCATATTAAAGCTTCGATATTAATATCTAAATTTCATTGTAATATAAATTAAAGATTTTATATTTGCAGCCTTGTATATGAGTTAATTTTGACCTGGTAGCTCAGTTGGTAGAGCATCTCCCTTTTAAGGAGAGGGTCCTGGGTTCGAGCCCCAGCCAGGTCACAACTTCACAGATAAATCTATTTTCATAAATTAATATAGAATTTTAATCTTACTAATATTTTTTGGGATAGTGCATTTATTATATTTACCAAATGTTTTATATCTATAGATGGCTATAATATTATATATAAAATCTAATATTACAAAAGGAACATATCTAATTAATTTTAAACAAAGTTTATTAAACCTAATATTTGATAAACAATAAATGATTGCTTCTGACTTAGTAAGAATCTCATTTTCCTCAGTGATTACTAAAACAGTATTGGCTAACTTAATCTTTGGATAATTGTCTTTAATAAACCTACTTTGAAAAGTTGTAAAATAAAACTTATTATTAAGATCTCTTTCTGAAATCAATAAGACATACCTGTTACATAAAATACAAAATCCATCAAAAACAACTATAATCTTCTTCATAATTAAAATTTATACTGTAAAGTCATATAAGTATTTCTAGGTGGAGATGGAATTATTCCAGGGCCAGGATATCCTGTAGCTCTTCTAGTAAAATAATGATTATTTAACATATTATTTATTCCTGATTCTAATCTAATTCTTTTAAAAGAATATGAAATTGAAAAATCTAAAATTTCATAAGAAGGTATAATTCCTATAACTCCACTTAAATTTGAATTTATTGCATTTGTAGAATCTGAAAACTGATCTGACAAATATGAATATTGTAAATAACTTGTAAAATTTTTATATCCAAATTTTAATCCAGTTTTGAAGTTGTATTTTGGAACAAATTCTACTTCATTCCCTTGCACCCCAGGTTCATTTGAAGAATTATATTTTGATTGTATTATTGATAGATTCAAGAAAGTATTAAAAATATAACTATCATTAAGGTTTATTAGCTTTTTTAAATTTATATCAATCAAGTTCTCAATTCCAAATATTTCTGCATCACCTGTATTTGTTCTAAATGCCTTAGTATTACCATCTTCAAAAAGCTTTTGTACAAATCCAATTCTGTTTTTATATGAAAGGTAAAATAAGCTAAAATCATAATTTATATAATTATCAATATTTCCTCTAAATCCTAAATCAACAGTGTAACCATTTTCATCAACTATATCTGTATCTATTGCATATGCTGGATTTACTGTGCTTATATCAGCAAAAGTTACAGATCTATAATTTTGAGAAATATTTGCATAAGATTCAATATCCTTACTAATATTATATGTTAATCCAAGTCCAGTAAGAACAAAAGATCTTTTATTTTCTCTATTCTCATATATTGTATCATGACTAATAACATTCATTGCCGCATCCTGGACTATTCTCTCATAAGTTCCTTGAGCTTTAGTATTAATAAATTCAAGTCTAAAACCTGGAGTTAAAGATAAGTTGTCAGATAATTTTATTATAGTTTCTCCAAAAATTGAAATATTTTGATTTGGATATTTGTAGTCTGATTGATTAACATAATTAGGGAATTCATTATTATAAAAGTTAAAATCAGCATCAGAAAATTCAGATCCTGGACCTTGCTTACTATAGTTATTAGATAAATATAATTTTGAGCCTATTACAAAAATTGACTTAAGATTAAAGAGATTGTAATTACTTAAAAACTTTGATTCAAAACCAAAATTATTAAAGTCTCCTTTAATCAAGTCTCTAACATTATTTGAATCTACTTGATCAACTCTATTAACTCTAAATCCTAAAGCATTTCTTACAGCATTTAAACCAAATAAATTAAATGATAAAATTTTTAAGTCATTAAACTTATGTTCAAATTTAAGGTTGTAAAGAGACCAATCAACATTAAACCAATTTCTAGCACGATTACTCAGAAATGGATCATTGTTGAACATAGTATCATTCAAACCTCCTGCTTGTTGACTTAAGTATGTAAAATATGTTATATCCATTGATAATTTTGATTTATCGTTGAAATCATAAGTTGATCTAAGAAAAAAGTTTTTTGAATTAAAAAATGAGTTTTCTCTGAACCCATCACCCTGTTTAAAATTAATAAAGGAATAATATCTAAACTTATTTTTTGATCCCTTTATACTTGTAAAATTTGTATATAAATTATTACTTCCTATTGTATTTCTAAAATTGAATTCTAACTCTTGATTTTTTATTGCATCATCTAAGACAAAATTAACTAAACCACCAAATTGTGTCCCATATTGAAGAGATGCTGCACCCCTAACAATTTGAATATTTTTAATTGATTCTGATGGAGGTGTATAATAACTCTCAGGGTAACCCAATACATCAGCGCTAATATCATAACCATTTTGCCTAGTATTAAAGTTTGATGTTCTATTTGGATCTAACCCTCTTCCTCCAATATTCAATTGAATTCCAGCATCATCATTTTGATAAATATTTAACCCTGCAATTTGTGAATATATCTGTCTAGAATTATTACTAGCAAGATTAGCCATTGTTTCAGATACTAATATAACTTCATTTTTTTTGCCTTTATAAATGCTAGTTCCCTCGAATTCATTTAATCTATTTAAAGAAAAGATTTTATTATTTCTTGCAATAATTTCAATTTCATCTAAATTTTCTATTAGAGAAGATAAATAGATATTTTTTTTATTTAAAATATCAGATATTTGAAATTCTTTGATTTTGTAATTTTCAGAAAAAAATGCAATAACTGATTTGTTTTCATATGAAAATATAAAAAAACCCTTATCATCAGAAATTGTAATCAAACCTGAAATAGAAGAGTAAATTTTTACATTAGCAATCCCCTTATTTGTATTTTCATCAATAATATATCCTGATATTTCATTTTGAGAAAAAACAAAATTTGATGAAAAAAATAATATTACTATAATTCTATAAAAATCTCTTAATATCATATTTAAAAGGCATTATCCATTCTTTGTTTTTAAGTGATCTATTTTGTTTATATAAGTTAACTGTTGGGTCTATATATAATTGACTCGGCCTCCCATTTATTGTCACATAGCTTTCAGCATAAACCGCAATATCCTTAAATCCTTTCTTTTGGTAAATATCACCAATATAATGAGCATATTCTAAAATAAAATCAGATTGGAAACTCATTTGCTTTTCCTGGAATTCGGTAAGATAATCTTTATTGTCAATTAAAATATGTTTTCCGTTAGTTTGATCTATAACTTTTAGTGTTGTATATCCTGTTTTTTCAACTAACATAACTCTCCAAGAAAATCTATAACCTTGTTCAGTCCATAGAAGCTCTCCTGGATAAAATTTATTTCTAAGAGGAAATATCACTTGAACAAATAAGAAAATGCAAACAAAAATTAAAGATAATTGATTTATAAATGATTTTTTTTCTAATATCTTTTCTTCATAAATCTTGTTATAATTTATTTTAAATGATTTACTGATAAAATCTAATATTTTTTTATGAACTGAGTTGTCAAAGAAAATTATACAACTAAATATCATAATATAAGGGAACATGCCTATAGGTGGAAATAAAATTCTAGTTAAGACATGAAATACTATTACCATTACAAATGCAAAAATTCGAGTTCTTTTGACTAGAAGTAAAAAAGGAATCGATATGTCATATAGCATGCCACCCCAACTAAACAAATAATGTATGAATTCTTTTTGCAGCAATGTATCACCAATTAATGGTATTGAATATTTTGCTTTTAACCATAGTTTAAGAGGTTGTGCTTGAATTAACCAGTCCGAATTTATCTTAGCTAATCCAGCATACAGATATACAATTATTAGCAATATTTTAAGACTATCAACAGACCATCTAGGAATTTGAAATTTATTCCTTGCTGAATCAATTGAAAAATAGCTTGAAGCAGGTAAAAAAATCATCAATAAACTAATACAGCTTATAAGGTAGTAATGGTTTAGATATGTTGTCTTATCCATTAACTCTATGTATGTAAAACTAAGGAATAAGGTAATTATTGCAAATCTGTATTTATATCCAATTGTCACAAATAGTCCAGACAAAAAACAAATAAAAAAAATTAAATATGTATAAAGACCAAGGGGTTCTACCCAAGAAAACCCTAAATAAGTAAAATGAAAATCAGGTTCAAGATATAATTTTTCGATCCAACCCCTAGACCAAAACCTAATAATACTAAACATCACTAATATACCAAAGCCAATCCTATAAACCGTTAGTGAAAATGGAGGTATGTTTGTGTTTAGATACTTTAATATATTTTGTTTCATTATTGATTAAATGAAGTTAATCTCCATCCGCATCAAAATAATCCACTGAAATCCCAAGGATTGACAACATATTAGTTTTTAATCTTACAACACCTTGTTGTATTGCATCATATGCTTCAAGCATTTTTATATTATCAGTTTGAATTTGTAATGCAAAGTTATCATCTAACAGCATTAATTTTTGCATAGAATTGTCAAATGAAGAAACAATATCATCATTTAATCCAATAAACATTAAAGAGTCTGAATAATTTGTATCATCCAAATATCCTAAATAATCATATAAGCCTTCTCCATCTGTTTGAGATCCAAAATGTTTTCCAAGAAAGAAATTTTTAGAAGCATTAAGTGCTTCAATTGATAGTTGTTTAGAAATATTACTTTTATAATAAGCTTCAACATTTTGAGGTAAAACATCCGACCACACTCCAGCAGGAATCCCAATTTTATTAGCTCTCAATCCTTTTTCGTAATAGTATATGAAATCATTAGTTAACATATTTAAACTTGAGCTAGATGTATTTCCATTTGAATTAATAAAATCTTCTTTATTGTTTTGCCAATATTCCAAAACAGCATCAGAGTTGCTTACCATTTTATCAACCAAAAGAATCAAATAATTCATATAGATATTATTTTCCTGGTTTTCAAGATAAACGTCTAATATTAATTCATTAGTTTCAGCAATTCCAAATAATAAATAATCAATTGCTGGAAAGCCTTGAGATGAATATTGGTTAGGATTATTATCAAGATCAATATTGTCTGAATTCAAATTGTTTTCTATTCTAGTAACATTTGCAGGGTAAATATTCATTTTTTGGATAAAATAAATCTCCTCAGCTAGACCAATATTAAACATTTCGATATGCTGCCACATCTTATACGCCTCAACAAAACTCTCTTGAACATTTAAGAGATTTCCAATACTTCTATCTTGATTAAATACAGAAACATTAGAACTAAAATTATCAAGCCCAAGATCAAAGCTAGTATGAGCTGGTAAAATTATGTTATTGGCAATATTAGATAATAATGCTTGTCTGTTGTAGTTGTCAGAGCTATTCCCATCATTATCATTATTGTCAGAGCACGAAAACAGAACTATAAGAATTAAAAAAAGTGAAGAGTATTTACTTAAATTCATAATACAATATAATTGAAATAGGAAACAGCAAATAATTTCGCTATTTCCTATTTTACAAATTAAATTAAAAAAACAAAATTAATTAACAAAAACTGCAATTTGTTAATCAATATTTAAAGTAACGCCATTAGCTTCAAATGCTGCATCAATTTGAGCAATCATTCCAGATTGACTAGGATTAGCTGAGTTATAACCAGCAGATATTAATCCAAAACTAGCTTCCATACCTATAACAGCATAAAAATTAGCGAAGTAATTGTCTAAGAAATATTCAACTGTTGCTTTATCCATAAATGGCTCATCATTTCCATTATTTGTAAACTGTAAACTCAAAATAAATCCATGTGCTTCAGAAAGAGCGTGAAATGCTCCAGCAATATTTCCAGATTGCATTTTACTCAGATAATCGTTCATATAATGTATAGCATAATAACCTATAACTTTTGAAAGCTCAACTTGAATTATATCTGCTTGTTGATCTCTCAAACTATAGTCCTTGTTTACAATTGCTGTTCTTCCCATAATAAATGCATCATAAACAACTTGAGCTATTCCTGGCTCATAATTATCATTTACTTTTTCGAAATACTTCATTAATAAATTTCCATTAACAGCTCCAGGAGTACTTCCTGATACGCTTATATCTGGTTCTTGACCATATAAATAACCAAAACCTTCATCCCATTTATGTTCCATATCAGTATAATTATTATCACCCGAAAGAACGTCATTATCATTATCGTCTATTCTAGTTCCAGAATCTAATTGATTTGGATGAATATAATTATTTACAATCTGATCAAGAGTAAATGCACCAATTAAACCTTTAAAAAAAGTTTGATCTATTTCTTGACCCATTGCATTAAACTCATATGTAGATGATCCATCAAGAGTAGTCATAGCACCAGCAACTCCTTGCATAGCATCACCATTAAAATTTGGAACAACACTATGTGCAAAGTCAGTAATCATAGCATCAAATCTTGCTTTCGTAGTAGCGCTTCCAGAAAGAGTAGAAGCAGCTGTCTTTGATCGAATAATTTTTGAAGTTCCATTAAGATCAGGATTTGAAAAACCTGCTGAAGTACCATCAGAACCACCAAACATTAGCATTAAAGAAGCCTCATCCGTTTCAGCGGTATTTAAAGCTCCATAAAGCTCATCAGCCTGATTTAATCTAGTTGTTTGGCCAGAAAAACTAACCGAAGTAGTGTTATTTCTTGTAAATTCATAAGTTTCAGGAGGAGTAATTAGACTACTGCCATCATCATCTGAATCAGAATCACAAGCAAAAATAAAAATAGTCAACATTAAAAACATTGACTTATAAATTAAATTTTTCATATTTCTCATAATAATTATATTTTTTTTAATAATTGAATGCAAATATATATAATTATTTAGAATCAGTCTAAATTAAAATAAGAAAATTATAATTTTTTTTTTAATTAGCAATAAAAGGGAGTAATATATAGATTATTCGATAAAAAAATTAGAGCATCTTTTATCGAAATAAATTAAATCATCCTCTTGGAATTCAAAATAAACACTAGTATTTATTTTAATTGGTTTATTTGAAATTAATGACCAGATACTGCCATTATAATTACCAACCAACCTGTAATCCTTACCTTGAAAAAAACATTTTTCAACAACAAAAGAGCAGTCTGAATCATTAACAATCTTAACATTTTCAGGTCGTATATAATAATCCTTTTCTTTGAATGATAATTTATTTATATCTCCTAGCATTTCAGCACAATAACAATTGGCTGGATCACAATACATTGTCTCAGGAGTTGAGTATTGCTGTAATATCCCTGCCTTAAATATTAAAATCCTATCTGAAATGTTAAGTACATCATTTATATCATGAGTCACAAGGATTGTTGTAATACTCAATTTTTTTATGATTTTATATATTTCATCTCTAATAATAAATTTAATATTTGCATCAAGATTACTAAAAGGCTCGTCCAAAAGAAGTAAATCTGGCTCTCTAACTATAGATCTTGCAATGCAGGCCCTTTGTTGTTCTCCGCCTGACACCTCATGAGGATATCTGTTTAATACTTGCTCTAAACCAGTTAGTGAAATTATTTTTTTAAGATTAACTTTATATTTTTCATCTAGATTAAATTTGATGTTTTCTAAAATATTTAAATGTGGAAATAATGGATAGTCCTGAAACACATAACCAATCTTTCGCTTTTGAGGTTTAACAAAAGTGTTATCATTATTAATAATATTCTCATTTAGAATAATTGCACCTGAATTAATATTTTCTAAGCCTGCTAAACATTTTAAAAATGTTGTCTTGCCAGAACCACTCTCTCCTACAAAAGATATAATTTCACCTTTATCAACCGAAAAATTAAGTTTTTTAATTATAGGATTTGATTTATGGTAATATTTAACTAAGTCTTTAACTTCTAAATACATTATTCTTATCTAAATAATTTTTTAAAATGATTAACAATATAGAGCAAATTGAAATAATTACAAACGAATAGATACTTGAAATCGGAATCATTTCTTCAACGGCAAATTCATAAGTTTGAGTAGCTAATGTGTCAAAATTAAAAGGCCTTAAAATTAAAGTTATAGGTAGCTCTTTCATAATATCAATAAATACTAATATTAATGCAGCAAAAAAAGAATATTTATTTATTGGTAAGTAAATTTTTTCGAATAATTTAAAATTATTTAATCCAAGAGTTTTTGCAGAAAGGTCATATGTTTCAGGTTGCTTATCAAAGCTAGATTTAATAGGAGATTTTCCAACGGCTAAAAATCTAATAAGATATGCATAAATAAGAATGAAAAAATAAACTAAAAATGTCCCTAGTAAATTCACTGAACTAATTGATTGATCAATAGAATTAATAAATACTATTAGCGCTAAAGCAACTACTGCTCCTGGAATTGAATATCCTAGAGAAATAAATTGATTTACATAATAGTATATCCTTGATTTTGAGAGTTTTTCACTGAATAAAAAGAAAATAGCAAGAATTAAAATTAAAAATGATGAAATTAAAGACACCGTGACTGAATTGAATGTTAGGTGAAGTAATCTTTTTAATTCAATCCTATCAACATTATCAAATATATTATACAAATTAAATAATACTGGAATAATAAAAGCTAATAATATTGGAATTAAACAACTTAAATAAACCCATACCACCCTTTTACTAGAAATATTTGAAAGAAGGGATATTTTACTATTTTCTGTAAAAGAGTATCTTTTATTTTGAATGAAAAATCTTTCAATAAAAAAAAGAAACATCACTATAAATAATAATATTGATGAGAGCTGTATTGCAGCCTCTGTGTCATTCATAGAATTCCATGATCTAAAAATACCTATAGTATAAGTGTTGACTCCAAAATATTTTACAGCTCCATATTCATTTAAAACCTCCATAATTACTAGAAATAATCCCGAAAAAATAGCAGGTCTAGAAAGAGGAAGAACAACTTTATAAAATGCCTTAAAGCCTGAAAGACCTAAGTTTTTTGAAATATCAATATATTTAGATCCAAATAGGCTAAAAGAAATCCTTGAAACACTATATATATAAGGGTATAGAGAAAAAGCTAAAATTATCCCTAATATTTCTATTTGTAATAAATCTGCTTTTATCCTAAAAGGACCTGTAAAACTTAAGATTTCACTATAAGTAAAAGCCATTATATAG
>MDSX01008338.1_pt1 | contig 11165 bp, 7 predicted proteins | sample 811141 | NCBI WGS metagenome assembly MDSX01 (sample SAMN05326642, study PRJNA326480) | marine metagenome | isolation source: seawater | place: Atlantic Ocean: South East | collected 2010
CGAGCAAGCCCTCGCCGGCGCTATCGGGGATTTCGCCGCCGACGGTTTTCGCTGCAGCTTTCGCCTCGCTCCAGATGCTCGACATACGATCTTCAAAGCTCGATACGATCGAATCCTTCGCCAGTAAGGCGTGATATTCCGCTGCATTAGCCGCAGAGTATGTGTCGGTTACATCGCCTCGAGTGCGCAACAAACGCGTCGTCGTTCCGCTGTGCACGCCGAGAGCCTCAAACGTCAGGTGATGGTCGCCGTGGACGCCGAAGAGCCAACGGAGCGGCCGCGAGAACGCAGCTTCCGAGTTCGTGGTCCATCTCATGGCACGCGGGAAGTTGATCGCCGCGATAATCTTCGGCAAAGCTTCTTCGAGGACAGCAACGGCTGAACGTCCTTCCTTCTTCACCACGGCCCACACGTATTCGCCATCTTTTTCCAATGCGCCGGCGTCCACGCCATTCTTTTTGCAAAATCCTTGGGCAGCCTTAGACGGAGTCGTACCGTCTTCTTCGAACGCGCGCGATAACGGCGGGCCGCGCACGCGTTCCTCCACGTTCGCTTGGCCTGCGCTCAGGGCTTTGATGCTCAGCGTGAATCTTCGCGGTGTGGCGCCGACGGAAATGCCCGCGTGCGTCAAACCCTCCGCCTTGAGCAAAGCATCGACAGCTTCGTGAAACTGACGAGACGTGCTCGTGACGTCCTGAGGTGGTAATTCTTCAGTGCCGAGCTCGATGACGCAATCCGCCGGTGCGGTGGGGATCGCACCGGTGTTCTCGACGAGAGACTTGGCCGGCGGCGCCTCCGACAGGCCGAGTGGATACCCGAGCTCCTCGCGACGCGCAACCCAAAGCTGCGCGGTTTCGCGCGCCAATTTGCGCATCGACGCGAATAGCTTTTGACGCTCAGTTACTCCGACAGCTCCTCGCGCATCGAGTACGTTGAACGCGTGCGAAGCCTTTAACAAGTTGTCGAACGCTGGCAACGGAAGGCGCGCCTCAAGCATGCGAAGCGCCTCCTTATCCGCCAATTCGAACCGCGAGCGGTGCGTCTCCACGCTCGCCTGATCGAGGTTGAACACGGACATTTCATATTCCTCTTGCATGCGCATCTCGCCGTACGTCATCATATCGTTGTATGCGATATCCTTGAAGTGATCGACACCCTGCAGCGCCATCAAAATCCGTTCTAAACCGTACGTAATCTCAACCGCTGTCGGCGCCACTTTCAACGAACCACACTGCTGGAAGTACGTGAATTGCGTCACCTCCATACCGTCCATCCACACCTCCCACCCGAGCCCCCACGCCCCGAGCACCGGGGACTCCCAGTTATCCTCGACGAAGCGCACGTCGTGCGCCCCGGTGTCGATACCCAACGCCTCGAGCGAGCCCAAATACAGCTCCTGCACGTTCTCCGGCGCCGGCTTCAAGATGACCTGAAACTGCGTATGCTTTTGCACGCGGTTCGGATTTTCACCGTATCGCGAATCGTCCGGTCTCACCGAGGGTTCGGGATAACACACGTTCCACGGCTCGGGTCCGAGCGCTCGCAAAAACGTCGCCGGGTTCATCGTCCCCGCCCCAACCTCCGTGTTATGCGGCAGCACGATCGCGCACCCACGCGAGCTCCAGTACTCTTGCAATCTTAAAATCGCATCTTGAAACGTGGGCACGTCTTTACGCGCCGTCGTCGTCGCGCTTTCGCCGCTCGTCGCCGGCGCCGCGCTCGTCCCGCTCGTCGTCGCCGCCGAGCGCCTGACGACGCGCCCGCGCGCCCGCGTCGTTGATGTCGTCGACACGGGCGACATGAGCGCCCGCACGCCTCGCGCGGGCATCGCGCGCGCCTTATCGGCGCGCGCGTGCGCGCTAAAGTTTCCAATTGAAATCGCCGACGCCGAGGCGCGTGCGAACGACGACGACGTCTGACGCGGCCTGATGACGACGGCGTGCGCGCCAGACGACGCGCGGCTCGCGCGAGGGGCCCAGAGGGCGCGCGCCGCCGCGCCGGGGCGGATCGTTCGCGCGATGACGCCCGACATGGTGTGCGGCATGACCTCACCGCGGAGAAACCCTCAGCGTCGCGGAACGTAAAGAATAAACAATACAACGCTGGTGCGATGCGACTAAGGCGAACGCGATGGTGAACCAAATGAAAGACTTAGAAAAATTCCTCCGTCCACGGCTGCATGGCGATGCGGTAGACGTCGACCTCGACGGGGCGACCGCGCGCCTTGACGAAGGTCTCGTCGGCGTCTTCGCCGCCGCCAACGGCGACCAAATATTCATACACGGTTTGCGAAGCGACGATTTGGGGACCTGATTTCGCTTCCTCGGGCGTGCGCCACTTGTACTTTGTGACGATGCGCGTCGATTTCACGCGCGGTTCGGCGCCGACGCGACCACGGTCGACGACGATTTGAGCGAGCTCGGACGTCGTCATCGTTCTCGCGTCGTCGTCTCTGTCGCTCGACCGCGCAGTGACTTTATAAAACACGCTCGCACCGTCCCCGGTGACGAGTTTCAACACATTCGGGTCGTCGACGTTCCATTCGATCTCACCATCGAGCGCGCGCTTCCCTCCGGATCCTCGAGACGCCTCCGCCAACGCTCTGACGTTGAACGCGCGATCGAACACCGTCTCCCCGCGTCCATTCTCCATGAATCGCACCGGGTACACGAATGGTTCGCGCGCCGTGGCGTCCACTTCTCCTTTCAATCTTTCAAACGCGTCGACGTCGCGAATGAACTCCATGCCGAGCGGCGCGTCCACGCTCGCCGTGCGACTCGTCGTCAACCAGTTGCCCTCAAACGCGCGAGGGAAAACCAAATCGCTCGGTGCGCCCGTGATCGCGCCCCACGCGTCCGAAAGTCCACCGTTGGGCGCAGCGAACGACGACTGAGCGATGCACGCGCTCGATGCCGTCGACACCGCGCACGCGAGCGCGCTGCGGCGTCGTAAAACGAATTCGTTCGCGTCATCGGTGTCGTCGACGTCGACGTCGCGCACGGCGTGCGGCGCGCGCGAGAGAGGTCGACGACGACGACGAGCGCGTCGTGCGTCGCGCTCGAGCCGGAAATCGAGCGCGCGCGGCGTCGGAGCAGATCTCGACGCCATCGTCGCCCGTCGTCGCGCGAGCGCGGATGTGCGGCGAGTCGACACGCGCGTCGCGTTCATTTTACACGTTCTACTTCGCGAAGACTCGTGGGTAACGTCGTCTCGTCGAAAGTGGGTTTTCGTAAGAATCGCACGGATTCAGGGTCGCGAGTCCACGGGGCGACGAACCCGCTGGCGAGCAAGTCCTGCTCGTCCTTGCGTTCTTGCTCGGCGTTCTTGCGTTCTTGCTCGGCGTTCTTCTTCGCTTCGCGTCTCTCGCGCTTCGACTCAGAAGACGCGAAGAGTTTGCCGAATAAACCGCGACGTTTCGGAGGTTTCGATCGCTGCTTTTCGTCGTCTGCGGCGTTATCGCTACCGCTCGAGGAAGCGTCGAAATCGAGACGATCCGACGCGTGTTCATCGCCGACGCCCGCGGTGGCAACCTTCTTCGGCGCGTTCGCTATGGCAGTTGACGACGCTTCGCTCGCATTATCGCTTTCGATCGAACTTCCAGCGCCTCCAAAATGCGGCCGATCGCTACCCGTGTCGACGCGCCGGAGTATCGTTGCGGCTCTGAACATTCCGCCCATCGGCGCGGCGAGACGTCGGTAGAAAAGTGACTTGACGTTCTCCGGCGTGTCTGGGTCAAACTGTAATCGCTTGATGGAGAGTTTCGCGGACGCATTCGCGCGCGACTTCTCAAATTGGATCTCGTCAGCGATTTCAGGGGCTTTCTCAAGAGACAATCGTCGAACGCCGACGACTCGATGCCCTTTGTGAGTAAACTTTTGCACCCCCCGTGTGTTTTCCGTCGCTCGCTTCTCGGCAAACGCAAAGTCCTGCTCCTCTTCCGTCATTTCGAACATGGTGAGGAGTAGATTGGTAAAATAATCTCTCGCCACGTTCATTGGACGCATGTCTTCCGGTGTCGCCAAATCTACCGCCGATGTGTAGCGCTCGAGCGCGTCCTCGGCCTCGTACGCCTCTTCGAAAATCTCCATACCGTGCTCTGATCCCTCGTTGTTATCCACCGAGTACGTATCCGCCTCTGGATCCCAAAACCGTTCGCGTTCGCTGTAGACGCCTTCAAAAACTTCCGGTCGCCCGGGCACGTTTTTAGACGCCGGCTGTTTCTCGAACCACTTCTCTTCTACGAGCAACATCTTGGCTAATTTCAACTCGACGTGTTCTTCGTGCGTAACGGTTCGTTCGGCGACCGCGTTGAAGGTCGGCGCGACGGCTTGGGCCGCGCTCGTGAATGCGGCTGGTACGAACCTTTGCATAAATTCCATCGCTTCGCCGTCCGGGTGATCCCACGTCGTTTCATTCGTCTCCTCGTCGACGTAATAATACTCTTCCCGCAGTTTGTCGTAATACTTCGAGTACCGACGCCCGTTCGTCGAGCTCACGAAAGATTCGCCCTCGTCCCGTCCGTCATCGATTCCCGATTCTGAGTCCGACGTCACGTCGTGTGCGTTCGGATCTTTGATCGTTTTCCACGACGGCCATTTTGAATCCTCGCGATCCTTCGTGACGGGATTATAGTAGTGCTTCCTCCTGAACTCTTTATCGACGCGCGCGTACCAAACGTCCCCAGTCGTTTTACAACGAAGCGCGGCGACGACTTCGTACCCATCCATGTCTGTCCCGATCGCGTCCATCGGCGAAGATGCCTTCGACGGGCTCGATTTACTATCCCCAGCCTCGCCCGCGTCTCGCTCGCCGCTCGGCGACGACGGCGTCGGCGTCGTCTCGGCGCGCTCGGGCGTCGACCCCGACTCGGCCTCTCTTCGCGCGAGCGTTCGCGACGAGAACGCCACCGCCGGTGCGTCCGTGATCACCGGCGATTCGGGCATCGCGAGCGCGTCGTTCGCGCGCGTGTACGCGTCGCGCGTCGGCGTAACACCACTCGAAGAATTCCAACTCACAACGCCGAGGCTTCGCGACGCGCGCCGTGGACGCGTCGCGCGGCGGACGGGGTCGCGCGCGCGCGAACGCCGCGATGCGTGCCGCGCGGTGCGCGCGAGATCGACGCTCGGTGCGTCGAGGCGTGCGGTCAATCGGTGTTCTCGTTCGCGAGGCTACAACTTCTACGCTAGTCGCTAAAACCGTACTTTTCGAGCGTTTGCCCGAGCGGGGCGATGAGAATTTGCTTTTTGCGGAGACGGAATTCTACGGCGAGGGCGGTTTCGGGGGACACGTTCGGGTCGGCGAGCGCGGCGACGTCGTCTTTGATTTTGGTGCGAAAGCGGCCGCCGACGAGCAACGCGCGGCATCGAGAGGCGACGACGTCTAACCACGGAATACCGAGAACATCATCGCACGCCTCGATCAATTTTTCGTCGACTGAGTCCACCTTGATCTTCACGCGCGCGTCGTCGCCGAAGACGTCGCGTAGGCGCGCCCGCGTGGTCGCGTCGAGGTCCCGCCTGAACTCGTCGGCGACGTGCGCGACCAATTCGTCGACGTTTTCGAAAATAACGAACGTGTCGTTGACGTTGGTACCCCTCGGGATGAAACCGAAATACATCAACCACACGTCGTTAGGGAACGAGCCGTAGGAAATTAAAATTTCCTCGCCCGCTTCCACGGTTTCGCCATCCGGGTCGACGACGAGCTCGAAAAACTTGTCCATCGTCGACGACGGCGCTATCTCTGCTATTTCTTCCGTCGCAGCCGCTCCCTGACACGTCTCCGGCGACGTCACCACGCGCACGATGGCGTTAAAGCGCGCGGCGTCGTGATTACACATGTCCACGCCCGGCACCAACAGTCGCGTCGCTCGCTCCGCCGCGCCGTCTCGCCGCGTGAACACTCTCGAGTGCACCACCGCGGTGGCCCACTTCAAATCCTCGACCGTCGCCCCGATCGCGGCCAATCGCTCGCCGTACGCCTCGCGCGCGCGCTCGTGCGCTCGCCGCACGGCCAACGCCTCGTCGACGACGCTTTCGTCTTCGATTTCCCGCAGCGCTTCGTCGTCGAAATCCAACGCCGGCGTCTTCGGCGCCGGTCTCGGCAATCGCGTCAACCACGCCGCGCGTTCGTTCGACTCTCCCTCGCTCAGTTCTTCCAAGAGCGTCATCGCCATCGCGGACGACCACCGCGCGTCGTCGTCGCCGTCGTCGTCGCCGCTCGCGCTCGCGCTCTCCACCACCAGCCCCCAGGGCACGCGCAGCAGCGTCTCTCCCGGCGCCAGATCCCGCACCGCCTCGACGCCGCGCGTCCCGAACGCGCGTCCGCGCTCGGTCAGCGCGATGCGCGTCGCCACGCCGTCGTCTTTCGTCGCGCGCGCCAACCACCGCGCGAAGTCTTCGTCTTCGTCTTCGTCTTCGTTCGCGCTCGCGCGCGCCCTCGCCCGCGCGCCGCGCGTCGCCGTCGCGCGTCGTCGTCGCGCCGTCGCGCGCGCCGCGCCGGCCGCGCCCTCGGCCGCGCGCGGCGCCGCGCGCGCCATCGAACGTCGCGACGCGCCGACCGATGCCGCACTCGGCGCCGCGATGGCGACGCGCCTTCGCGCGCCTTCGCGCCCGCGCGTCGCGCCCGCGCGCGCGTCGCGACGTTCGCGCGTCGCCGCGCCGCCGCGCGCGATCGGCGTGCGCCAGGTCGCGGGCGAGGGCGCGGCGCTGGTGGACAGACTTCGCGCGTGCGCCGAGGTCACGGCGGAATCGTTCGGCGCGGACGAATCGAGCGCGGTGAGCGTGCTCGATGGGCTCGTGCGCAAGGTGAGGTACTCGGGCGATGCGTTCGCGCTGCTCGAGGCGTACGACGACGGCGCGAGCGACGGCGAGGAGGAAAGATTGTGCGGGTGCGCGGACGTGACGGCGCTGCCGGCGTTCGGGCCGCGAGCGAGCAAGGAAACGCTCGTCGCGAGGGTGCCCATCGCGCTCGGACTCACGGAACAGAGTAATTACGCGTATCTGAGCGGAATGTGCGTGCGGGAATCGCATCGACGACGAGGGGTGGGGGTGAAATTGTTGGAGGCGTGCGAGACGTGCGCGAGGAAGATGACGCCGACGCCGGCGGCGATGGCGTTGCACGTCGATAGCGATAACGAAGGGGCGATCGCGCTGTATGAGGGGTGCGGATACGCGCGTGTGATCGAACGCGAGGTCGACGACGCGTTCGGGCGGATGTCGCGCGCGCTCGGTGGACTCGTGGGGGGGAAAAAGAAAAAAATATTAATGTCCAAGTGGTTGAGCTCGCGCGAGTAGTCTTCGTCGGTCGCGGATGTAATCGAACGAGGACGATCGGTAGTAGCGTTGGTAGCGTACAATTCGAAGCGATGGTGTTACATGAGTATTGTTACTGTTTTCGTGTCGGTGTGGGGTCAAAAACTCAAAATTGTGTGCGTCGCATGTCTCGCACGAAGCGCGCGAAGCGGTCGAAATTCTGCGGCTCGAAGAGCTCGTCGCACATCCGCAGGTACGTGAACGATCCGAGAACGCACGCGGTATCGGGTGACGACGACGAAGTCATCATCGTATCGTCGCTCGAAAGTGAATTCCGCGACTCAGCGCCGGGTGAGCTGACGTTTTCCGCGCTCATTGAGGACGAAAGTCGCGCCAACGGCTTTGCCGGCGACGGCGAAACGCCCGCGTATCGTTCGTACGTGCGAACGATTTGCGCGAACGCGTCGTCATCGAATCTCACCAACGCGTTTTCTCCGTTCACCGTCACTCCGGCTTCGGCCGCTTCTCGCAGAACTTGCGCCAACAAGCCTTCGGGCGAGCACATGTGCTCCGGCGAGTGCTCGACGTCGCGCATCTCCACGCACGTAAACGTAAGCTCGACGCCGAATCGAGCGCACAGGTCGATGATTTGCGAGTATCCTCGCGGTTCACATCCTAAAACCATGTCCACATCGCTGTTCCCGTCCGCAGGCGGCGAGGGCGTGGCGTTGTAATACCCCGCCGTGCACTCCGCGGCGCGACTGGGGTGACCGTGCCACCAATGCACGCCCGCGCATTTGATGCCGAGCGAGGCGTCGACGCCGTCAAACTCCCGCACCGCGTGTTCCAAAACGCGCTCACCGTGCGCGACGAGTTCGCGACTGTACCACGACAAGAAAAACTTACCGTACGGCGTGTTCCAATCCCCCGTTCCGTCGGCGGCGAAGAAGCTCCTCGACGCGCTCTCCGGGGCGCACGAAAAGCTCGCGCTCGTCAGGCTCGAATTCGACGTGCTCGCCGTCATCGTGTGACGTCGCTTGGCGTCGGGTTCATCCTCACTCGTTCGTCTGATCGGTGGTTCCAACGCGTTTCCCTCCGGATCGCAGTTGTAGCTCGGCCCGTTCACCGGCGGGTGGCGTCCCCACTCGGGCTTGCCGCACGCCGCGGCTTCGTACGCCAGGGACATGCGCGCGCGCTCGTCAAAGGCTTGGAACTCACCGACGCCCGGGAAGTGCCATCCATCACCCGCGCGATAAGATGGATACCGAAGTTCACCGCACGGCCCAAGACCTATGATGACTTGCGAAATCACCGGCGGCGCGTCTGCGGACCCGGTCAAAAACGTCGCGAACGCCGCGCGAAACGCCGCCATGAAGTCGCGATAACACTCCAACGGCGATCGATCGCCTCGTCGCGCGTCCCGCGTTTCGTCCCCCCACAGCGACAAGTATTCCTCAGTGACGTTTCCTCGTCGATCGGCGTACATGTTTTCCCTCGCCGGCTCCCCCCGCGCCCACTCCGGCAAGCCGATTTCGCACCCCTCGTCCCCGACCGAGTCCCCGCACGCGTGAAACGACAGCACGACGTCCACGCTCAATCCAGCGTCTCGACACATCTCGCACAGCGCGAGATATCCCCGCCACTCGTACGCTCTCGGTCGCTCGCCCTCGCACGCCCCCCACCAGCAATCCACCATGACGCCGTCCGCGCCCGCGTCGGCGACGCTTCGCAGCGCCTTCGCCAGCGTCTCCCGCGTCGTCCTCGTCGTCGTCCTCGCCACGCAATCCAGCGGCAGCATCACCCGCACGCCGCGTCCCGCGTCTCTTCCCTCGCGTCCGTTCGCGCCGTTTCCTCGCCGCATCGCGTCCCGCGCCCTCTCGCTCGCGTCTTCTCTTCTCGCCGCGCGCGCGTTCGCCGTCGCCGCCGTCCCGTCCCGTCGCGCGCGTCCCTCTTCACCGTCTTCCCTCGTCCCGTCGCTCGCTCGCGCTTTCGCCACCGCGTCACCGCGTTCGCGTCGTCTTCTTCGCGTCGTCGCGTCGTCGTCGCGCGTCCCTCTTCTCGCGTCGCGTCCCTCGTGCGTGCGTTCGTTCGTTCGTTCGACAGTCTGGCGACGGCGCGCGTTCGACGCGTCCGCGTTCGCGCCGCGCGTCCTCGCGCGCGGTCCGTTCGAGCTAAAACCGCGGTCACGATTACGGATTCCCGACCTCGCCGCGCGTCGGGCGTCGCGCCTCGTCGCGTCGTCGACTCCCGCGTCGTCGACGCGCGCGCGCGCGCGCGATCGGCGCTTTCGCGAAAGATTTTTTCTGCCTCGGCGTGTACCCCTCGTGCGGGGGGTACACGCGAATCATCACTCGTCGATGTATCGATCGGTCGTCGTGACGTATTCAAGCGGCGTTCGGCGCCATGAGCGCGCGCGCGCGAGGAAGCGCGCGCGTCGAACGTAAACCGACCGACGCGCGCGCCGCGACGCCGAGGCGCGGCGGCGACGGCGCGCCACTCGACGCCGCGATGCGCGCCATGACGTCGTCGCGATCGACGTTCGCCGCGCCGATGCGCGCGATGCAAAACGCGAAAACGCCCGCGCGTCGACGCGGGGGGGCGTGCGCGACGCGCGCGCGCCTGGACGCGGGCGTGGGGGCGTTCGGGAGCAAGGCTGGGATGACGCAGGTGTTCACCGACGACGGGCTGTGCGTGCCGGTGACCGTGATCGCGGTGCGCGACGGGAACGTCGTGACGCAGGTACGGGAAAAATATCGAGCGAACGCGGGATGGCCGTCGGGGGGTCGGCGCGCGAGGGCGCGCGAGACGCGGCGAACGATTCGACCGACGCGCGGGCGCGTGAGGGTTGGACGACGGGGTCGATGGATGGGCGCGGCGCGCGCGATGCGTCGACGCGCGCGGCGCGTTCACGATGGGCGAACGATCGGGTGGTGTTATCATCGATCGCGCGCGCGCGCGAAGGGCTCGGATGGGGCGGGCGAGGCGCGAGGAGGACCGACGCTTCGCGCGCGCGGGGAGAAGCCCTAGGGCGAGGTTACCGTCGCGACGCGCGGGCGCGGGCGCGACGGACGGATGCGTTCGGGCGCGGCGTGGAGCGACGAAACGCGAAGGAGAGAATCAGAGACTGACGATATCGCGATTCGCGCGCGTTCGTGAAACACAGGTGAAGACTGAGGCGACGGATGGGTACAACGCGGTGCAAGTCGGCTACGACGCCGTGCGCGACGACAAGCTCACGAAGCCCGAACTCGGGCACTGCAAGAAGGCGGGCGCGCCGGCGCTTCGACACCTCGAAGAGTTCCGTTTGCGCGACGCTCCGACGTACGAAGTCGGGGCGCAAATCAAGCCGACGGAGTTGTTCAAGGAGGGTGATAAGGTTGACGTGCGAGGCCGCACGATCGGTAAGGGGTTCCAAGGCGCCGTGAAGCGTTACGGTTTCTCGCGCGGTTTGATGACGCACGGTTCTAAATCGCACCGTCAACACGGTTCCATCGGCAGCGGTACCAACCCGGGTCGCATTTACCCGGGTAAGCGCATGCACGGTCACATGGGCAACGAGATGGTGACGACGAAGGGCTTAACCGTCGTCTCCGTCGAGGACGACTGCATCATCGTCAAGGGCAACGTGCCGGGCAAGAAGGGCGCTCTGTGCAAGGTGACGCCCAACAAGAAGGTCGGGGACGCGCGCTGGAGTCCCACGTCCGCGTGAGGTCACTTTCGCGTCACTTTCGCGTCGCCGCCGCGCGTCTTGTAGCCAATTTATAATTCGACACTCCGATTCAATCGCACGAACGGACGACCGGTGGTGCACGTCTCCACCGTACAATCTCGACCGATTCCACCATGTTTCGACGATTTAGTTGGACCGCACACCCGGCCGCGCGTCAACGGCACCGCGCGTCGCGACTCGGC
>MDSX01045718.1_pt1 | contig 11164 bp, 6 predicted proteins | sample 811141 | NCBI WGS metagenome assembly MDSX01 (sample SAMN05326642, study PRJNA326480) | marine metagenome | isolation source: seawater | place: Atlantic Ocean: South East | collected 2010
AACCTGGTGGGCACCCACAATGACATGGCGGCGATCGCCGAGATGGCGCATCGAGTGGGTGCGTTGGTGGTGGCGGACGGCGTGTCTTATGCGCCCCATGCCATTCCTGATATGAAGACCCTGGGCGTGGACTTTTATGCCTACAGCACCTACAAGACTTTCGGTACACATCAGGGGGTGTTGTGGGGCTCCCGTGAGGCGCTCAAAAAAACTGAGGGCCAGGGCCACTTCTTCAATGAAGAAAAATCACGGTATCGCCTTAACCCCACCGGCCCGCAGCACGCGCAAATTGCGGCCCTCGCAGGGATCACTGAATACTTTGATGATCTACACAAACATCATTTCGGTGAGTCAGATCTGGGACTGCATGAGCGGGCCCGCCAGACATTTGCGCTTGTGGGGGATCACGAAGCAAAACTCGCGAACATACTCCTTGATTATCTTAAGGGCCGAGACGATATCCGGATATTGGGTCAGGATCATGCGACCTCGGGCGTGCGTGCCTCGACGATTGCCTTTCATGCCCGAGCGATGCCGTCAAAACATATCGCAGAACAACTTGCCGACAGCAAGATCGGAGTCGGCGCAGGGGATTTTTACGCGCTGCGATGTGTTGAGGCGCTGGGGATGGACCCAGCAGACGGCGTCGTGCGTGTGAGCATGGTGCACTACAACACGGTTGAAGAGGTGACGAAACTCGTCGAAACCATCGACTCGATTCTGCCCGGAAATTGACTCAAACTTTGTCAGGATACATTCGAGCAATTCCAGGCGGACGTTAAATCAGAGAATGGATATCAGAATGAGTAAAGGGGCAAAAGAGGGGAGCGCAAGATGAAACAGCACGCTCGAGTGGTTGTGATCGGAGGTGGTGCGCTCGGCGCCGGGCTGCTGTATTTTCTGACCAAGGAAGGTTGGGACGATGTCGTTCTGATCGAAAAAGGAGAACTCACCTCAGGGTCAACCTGGCATGCAGCCGGCCTCATTCCCCATTTCATCGGGGGCTTGAGCATGGCAAAGGTACACCAGGAGGGACCTGCCCTGTACCGGACGCTCGAGGCGGAAACCGGTCAAGCCACTGGCTGGCATGGCTGCGGCGCCATTCGCCTGGCACTGACAGACGAGGAAGTGGACTGGTTTCATCACGTTAAGGGAATACTCGATGCCGTGGGCAGTGAGTGCCATCTCATCAGTCCTGCAGAGATTCTGAAATTACATCCGCTGCTGGTGGTCGACGATGTCAAGCTGGGTTTTTATACGCCCAATGATGGTCACACCGACCCCGCCAGCGCGACCAACGCCATGGCCGCAGGCGCACGCCAGGGTGGAGCCACGATCTACCGGCACTCAAGGGTGACCGGAACCCGGCTTCTGGATAATGGCGAATGGGAAGTGACCACTGATCAGGGCACGATTGTCTGCGAGCACCTGGTTAATGCGGCCGGCAGTTTTGCTAAGCAGGTTGGCGAATGGGTGGGCCTTGATCTTCCGATCGTCAACATGGAACATCATTATCTTGTGACCGAAAATCTTGCCGAAGTCGAGGCCCTGGATTACGAGCCGCCAGTGGTGCGCGATCCCAAGGCGTCCTGCTACTATCGCCAGGAACAGCAGGGTATCTTGATCGGTCCCTACGAGAGAGCCAATGCCCAGGCATGGGGACTGGACGGTGTCGACTGGAGCTTTGATATGGAGCTTTTGTCGCCTGCTCTGGATCGTCTGGAAAACAGTCTTGAACATGCTGCCGAACGCATTCCGTGCTGGACGAATGCCGGAATCAAGCGCGTGGTCAATGGGCCCATCACCCACACACCCGACGGCGGATTTTTGCTGGGGCCAGCGGAAGGACTTAAGAATTACTGGTTGTGCTGCGGCGCTTCTATAGGCATTACTCAGGGGCCGGGATGCGGCAAATATCTGGCGCAATGGATGGTCCATGGCCAGACGGAGATTAATGTTCGGGATATGGATCCAAGGCGCTTTGGAAACTGGGCAAGCGGAGACTACGCCATTGCCAAGTCCGTCGATGAGTATCAGCAGATGTACCAGCCTCACCTGCCGGGCGAGTACCGCGATGCTGGCCGACCCACGCGGGTGACCCCGCTCTATGAAAAACTGAAAAACTCCGGTGCAGTCTATGCGGATACTTTTGGCTGGGAGCGGGCCAAGTGGTACGCCTCCGACGGAGTTGAAGAGGAGTATGGTTTCAGACGCAACAACAGTTTCGATGCTGTTGCGAAGGAATGCCGTGCAGTACGCGAAGCTGTGGGTCTTACCGATCTCAGTAGTTTTGCCAAATACGAGGTTACGGGAAAGGATGTGTTTACTTTTCTTAAAAGGATCTGCGCCAACCGGGTGCCCGCAAAAGACGGCGGCGTTGTGTTGTCACAGATGCTGACAACGCTCGGCGGGATCGAGAGTGAGGCAACGGTGACCTGTCTTTCGCCGGATCACTACTATCTTCTGTCAGGTGCTGTTGCGGAACTGCACGATCTTGACTGGCTCATCCAGCATATAGAGGAAGGGGAGGATGTGACGGTATGCAACGTCACGGATGATTATGGAGTACTGGTGATTACGGGTCCGCGATCGCGCGATGTGTTGTCGGGGTTAACTGATGCAGGGCTGACTAACGACGATGGATTTACCTGGATGTCGGCACGAGAGATCTCAGTTGCCGGTATCGATGTACGGGCACTTCGTGTGTCTTATGTGGGCGAACTGGGGTGGGAGTTGCATTGCCCGATGGACAGGATCGCCGATCTTGATGATGCCCTCATGCAGGCAGGAAAGGCTCAAGGCATCCGGCGTTTTGGTACCTACGCCATGAATTCGTTGAGACTGGAAAAAGCCTATAAGGGCTGGGGCTCAGAGCTGACCACTGAGATCTCGCTTGTAGAGTCGGATATGGTGCGCTTTGCCCGAAAGTCCGGTGGCTATATTGGTGCGGAGGTCGTAGAGCAGAAAAAGCGTGACGGGGTGCCGATCCATCTCATCTACTGTGAGGTGGAAGCAACTGACGCCGACCCGATGGGTAACGAGCCTGTGCTGGATGGTGAGAACATCGTCGGAGTGACGACCAGCGGCGGCTATGGTCACTGCGTACAAAAAAGTCTTGCTTTTGCCTACGTCAATACAGGCTTTGAAGCTCCAGGCACGACGTTTGATATCCGCATTCTGGGCGAGCGTCGAAGGGCCACGGTACTGTCTGAGGCAGCGTGGGATTCTGAAAACGAGCGACTAAAGAGTTAGCCCAAACGGTTTTTCAAAAAACGGCGCAAAGACGCAGGCTGTCAAGAATAGCCGCGTGAATGTTGCGGCTGGCAACAGCATCGCCCACGCGGAATAACCGGTACCTGCCGTCAGGATTATTGACCTGATTCTGGTACTCACCTGCTAGTAGCACATCCTGGTCCACCTCGCCCAGATTTATCGAATTAGCTTTGAGTTGAAAGTACAACTCATCTGCTGGCAAGGTGCCGCTGTCGCAGATGATCTGATCAAAGCGTCGGGTTGAGTTTGAGTCGGTGTATTCGTTGTAGACGGTTGCGCTCTGCCCATCATCCTCGCGTGTGATGCCGGTCAGTTTCTGGTTCAGCGTAATCGTCACGTCATTTTCATAAAGACTGCGCAGATAGGCCGGATGGTTGCTACCCCCAATATCAGGCGCGATCATCATTTCCGGGGACAAATACTCCAGCGTGCAGCCGCTTTGCGCCAGAAATTCTGCCGTGGTCATCCCGGCGTGCTGGGCGTTGTCATCAAAAAAGAGGACGTTCTTGCCAATCGGCGCGGCACCGGAAAGGACGTCCCAACTGCTTGTGGCGTGTTCCTCGCCTTGCTTTAAGTAACCTGCATGCGGAAGACCGCCTGTGGCGATGAGAACAATATCCGGCGAGACGTCTACGACAGTCTGAACTTCTGCGTAGCAGTTGAAGTGTGTCTTCACGCCGAGTCGCTCGCACTGATCGAAGAGCCAATCAGTAATTCCAAGGATTTCTCTTCGGCGCTGCAGTTTGGCGGCGAGGTTGACCTGGCCGCCATGTAGGCTTGAGGCTTCCAGAATGGTGACTTCGTGACCGCGCGATGCGCACACGCGAGCTCCTTCAAGGCCTGCAGGTCCCGCGCCAACCACGACTACGTTCCGCGGGGTCTCACCACTCCTTGTGATGACGTGCGGCAGAGCAGCCTCACGTCCGGTCGCAGGATTATGCGCGCACAGTGCTTCCCCTTCGCCATAGATCCGGTCGATGCAGTAGCCCATGCCAACGCAGGGACGAATCTGGTCTTCTTCGCCGCGCGTGATCTTGGCCACGATATGGGGATCGGCGATATGGGCGCGTGTCATGCTGACAAGATCCAGCAGCCCTTCCTGAATGGCGTAGCGAGCCGTCGCGACATCATTGATTCGTGCAGCATGCATTACCGGCAGGTCAAAATGCTGTTTCACTTCTGCGGCAAACTGAAGATGTGGCGCCTGCGGGGTGCCCATGTTCGGGATCAGGGCGGCAAGCCCAACGCTGGTCGAGCAGTGGCCCCGGTTTATGTTGAAAAAATCGATCAAGCCGGTCTCGGCAAGCAGTTCGCCGATCCTGAGACCTTCGTCGAACTGAAGACCGCCATCGAGAGCTTCATCAAACATCATTCTGATGCCCACGATAAAGTCATCGCCCACCTGTCGGCGAATTTCCTCGAGCACTTCAACGGAAAAGCGAACCCGGTTCTTAAGCGAGCCGCCGTATTCATCGGTCCGGCGGTTGACGGCCGGTGTCCAGAAACTGTCCAGCAGGTGCCCGTCGGCAAAGACTTCGATGCCATCAAGATCGCCGTCACGACAGCGTGCCGCGGCGGCGCCATAGGCCTTTACCGTGCGTTTAATATCCCAGTCTTCCATCGCCTTGGGGAAGGCGCGGTGGGCGGGTTCCCGGACAGCTGAGGGCGCGATCACGGGCAGCCAATCGCCGCCGTAGTTTGAGGTGCGACGACCTAGGTGGGTTATCTGGCACATGGTTGCTGCACCGTGTGCGTGGACTCTGCGAGCCAGTTCACGAAAGTGCGGCACAATGGCATCGTCACCGGCATAAAGATTGCCATAGGCGGCTGGCGAATCTCGTGCGACCAGTGTGCCGCCGCCGAACATCGTCAGGCCGATGCCCCCTTTGGCCTTTTCTTCGTGGTAGAGCCGATAGCGCTCTTTGGGCAGACCCTCCTCTGAATAAGCTGGTTCATGACTGGTCGACATGACACGGTTCTTGAGCGTCAGATGTTTAAGCTGCAGTGGCTGCAGTAAGGGATCAGTCTTGGCATTCATGAGATTAGCCTCGCTTCAGTGGCAGAGTCGCACACCGAAACGACCCGCCAATCGATGGTACGGAATCAAATGGCAGTCGTTCAACCGAAAAACCATAACGTGATTCCAATTTCTGGTTGATCGACTCACAGGCGGCATCGTCTCGAGCCAGAATATATCCGGGGCGGGCAACCAACACGTTCGTCGCCAGTGCGGTCTGCTCGGCTCGGTTCACCAATATCGTCTCAAAATCCAAGTGAACGGGCCGGCCCTCTAGATCCGTGAAAGTTCCCGTCGCCGCTTCGCACCACAGCGCAAGATCAGGACCGATCACATTCCAGCAGCAGTCAAGGTGCAGCACATCATGAGGAATGATGACGATCTGGCGCGCGCTTCCGCGCTGGTGCAGCACGTCAGCAAGCCATTCGATCCCCTCACGGCTCGACCGTGCTCCAAGACCGACAAACAGTTTGCCGGGCGCGGGCATGACATCACCACCCTCCAGAAAGACATCTTTGGGTATCTTGATGTACTGCCGGGGCTCGATATTCTTTAATCGAGGATCAATCCCAAGATGCTCAATATTGCGCGAGGCGTAGCGAGAATTCGCTTCAAAATATAAATCGTCGATGACAAAACCAATATCCCGGGGACAGGTCTGATCGACAATTTCGGGTGAATCCACAATGTCCGGACGCTGAACAACTGTGCCAAGCTGCTCCAGCGCGCGACAGATGCCCTCGAATTCCTGCTCTGTCAGCTTTGGGTCCGGCTGAGAATAAAGAGCGCTTGTTTTAGGCAAGCCCTGTTGCAGCACCGGATCAGCCTCCGCCTTCAGGCCGATACCGGTCCCTAATATCACCAGTTCCAGCGGACCGAATTCGTTCTGAATGCCCAGCACGGTTTAAGCCTTTATCACCTCGTCAGCAACTCAATCAAGCACGTCGGTGTTATTGGCTACGCAGGACCAACGAGGTCATGAAGGAACTGCTCAAGCCACTTGGCTTGGCTCGAATGCGCATCTTGCGCCAACGCATCCTGCTCCTTTCGGGTCTGGCTGCCCTCCCGCTCATAGAGCGACTGGTCCTTTTCCTGCCATCGCTGGAAGTTCTTTAGAGCGCACTCAGGATGAAATTGAAATCCGTAAGTCGTTTCCCCGAACACAAACGCCTGGGCCGCAAACGCATCGGTTCGCGCCAGCAGGGTGGCGCCATCTGGGAGCGAAAAGCCGTGATAGTGCGCCTGAGTGACCCGGAAGTTATCCGGGATAAAGCCCATTCCGGCTTCCGTTGGGGTCAGTTCATAGTACCCAAATTCAGCGTGGCCTTGCGGACTGGGGCCAATGATGCTGCCAAGGCCATGGGCGATGATCTGCCCCCCAAGACAGAAACCGACTGTAGGTACTTCTTGGGCTACACAGTCTTTGGCGAACGCGATTTCGGCGTGGAGCCAGGGATAGTGATCCGTATACCAGTCTTTTTCGTCAGCGGGTTTTCCACCGCCATAGATCACGGTAACCGCTATGGATTCATCGACCTTGGGCAGAGCCGAGCCCTGATCTGGCATTCGCCAGTCCAATTCATAGCCAAGTTGTGCAAGCGTTCGGGAGGCATGGTCTGCGTTTTGAGGGCCATCACCGCCGTGGGTGATGAGAACAGCTTTTTTCGCGGTTTTCACTTGGAGGGGTGTTCCATGTGATTTTCGGGCCACTCAGTCTACACGGCAACGAGTCGGTCCCCAAAAGTGGTCTACTGGTGCAACTCCCAGCCCCAGTCGAATTCTTCGACGACCTGGATCAGGTCAGTCTGCGAAACAATACCAACCGGTGTGCCTTTCGCCTCTACGACCAAACGACGCACGTTGTATTCACGGAGTGCTTCGGCCACCATGGGAAGCGTCGCGTCGGCAGGAATGCTGAAAAGTTTTCGGTTCGCAATATCGCCAACGGTGGTGTCATTAACCGATACGTTTGCGCCAAGCACTTTGGTGACAACATCGCGCTGCGTCACGATACCCCACTGCCCACTCGCATCCGGCTCGATCATGATGGATCGCATACCAAGGTCTCGCATTTTCTGAAGCGCTTCTGCAACGCTTGTGGTATCAGGAACGCTTTTGAGCGGCGACATGATGCCGGCCGCGGTAGACGGCTGCCGGCCTGAGTCTTTCATGGCAGCCATGGGATCACTAACGCGTCTGGCCTCGCGGGCCTCGCGCTCTTTTTGCAGAGTCTCGCGCCTTTCCTGCTCATACCGGGCAAGATCTTCCGGATCCCCAGTGATACGCGCAATCAGGGCGTCAGCAAAGGTACTGGTCGATACCGTATGGGCGTTATCCATGAGTCTGGCGAAGTCGTAGGTAACAAATTTTTCCTGGATGACCCGGGGATAGGCTGCGTTAACGAGATCCGCCGCCTCACGCCAGCCCATGTACTCAAGCATCATGACGCCCGAGAAGATCAGAGAGGAAGGGTTTACCTTGTCCTGATCGGCATACTTGGGAGCGGTGCCATGAGTGGCCTCAAAACCGCCACGTGGTCGGCCGTGTTGGCGCCTGGGGCGATGCCCATTCCTCCCACTTCGGCCGCTGCGGCGTCAGACAGATAATCCCCGTTAAGGTTCATCGTAGCGATTACGTCAAATTCCGCAGGCCGCAATTGCAGCAACTGAAAAATGATGTCTGCAATACGGTCTTTAATGATGATTTTTCCGGCTGGCGCTTTGCCGCCATGTACGGCGTATAGCTCTTCCTCAGTCACCACCTGATCGCCGAATTCCTCTTTGGCAATCTCGTAGCCCCAGTTCCGAAAGGCGCCTTCGGTGAACTTCATGATGTTGCCTTTGTGAACCAGGGTGACGCTCTCGCGGTGGTTATCAATCGCGTATTGGATGGCTTTTCTGACCAGCCGCTTGGAGCCAAACGGACTGATGGGTTTGACGCCAAGACCGGCGTCTTCAAAAAACTCAGCGCCCATTTCTTTTCGCAGGAATCTGGCGAGACGAACGTTGTCTTCCGTTCCGGATTCGTACTCAAGACCGGCATAGACGTCCTCGGTGTTCTCCCGGAAGATGACAATGTCGACTTTTTCCGGCTCCTTCATGGGAGAGGGAACGCCCGCGTAATAACGCACAGGCCGGACGCAGGCATAAAGATCGAGTGCCTGGCGAAGCGAGACATTCAGTGAGCGAAAGCCGCCCCCGACCGGAGTGGTAAGAGGACCTTTGATGGCCACAATGAGTTCCCGTATCGCCTCCAGGGTTTCATCGGGAAAATAATTACCACCGTAGATACGACCCGCTTTCTCCCCTAGATAGAGTTCACACCAGTGAATCTGTCGCGCGCCGCCGTAGGCTTTCTCCACTGCCGAGTCCAGTACCCGTAGCATGGCGCGGGTAATATCGGGGCCGATACCATCACCCTCAACGTAGCCCACAATCGGGTTGTCTGGGATGTGCAGCCGACCGTCCTTGACGGAAATTTTCTCTCCTTGCTCGGGCAGGTGAATGTGCTGGTAACTCATTTAATCGAACCTCTGGTAGATTCCGGGCACGCTTTAAATAAGAACCCCGGATTGATCAACTCACGCCTGTTCCTGAAGGCGCAAGCTGCTTGATATCAAACTGTACTCAAATTTTACCATTGGCGAATGTTTAGACGGTTTAGGCTGATGAGTACTTGACTTGGGTCAGGTCGTTTTCCTGTCGGGAGGGTTCGCAAACTTCGATGACAGATGAAATGAGCAACGGTCAGACCAGCGGTACCCAATGGACGCGTCAGCAGGTGCTGACGTTAGCTGCGCTCATCAGCTGCCTCAGTATCTACGGAATCACCATTAGCCTCTTTACACCTTTACTCTCGCTTATTCTGGAAGGGCGAGGGGTCAGCACGACCATCATCGGTGCGCTGGCGATGACAGCCCCGGTGGGCGTCATGATTGGGTCTTTTGTTGTCCCCAAGATCATGCGTGGACTGGAGGGGCGAAACCTTCTGGCAGCGGGTGTCGTGATTGAAATTGCATTGATCTATGCGTTGATGACCACCGAGTCATTAGTCGCCTGGTTCATCATCCGCTTTCTTGGAGGTCTCACGGGAGTCGTACTTTTCGTGGTGACGGAAACCTGGATGATCGAAATCGCGCCAAAGCCGCATCGAGGCCGGGTCATGGGCCTTTACAACACCATGCTGGCCTTAAGTTTTGCGCTCGGTCCCTTGATGCTGTCGTATACAGGCGTCTCGGATCTGACGCCGTTTGTGGCCGGCATCGTTCTGATGGCGCTTGCAGGGTTGCCGCTAATCTTCGCTGATCGATACCGTCCGTCTTCCGTTGAAGAGCCTACATTTGGGGTGTTGAGCTTTTTGAAGGTGGCGCCGCTTCTGGCTGTGGCCTGCTTTGTGGTGGCATTCAAGGATCTCGCAACGACGAGTCTGATGCCGGTATATGGCCTGAGGGTTGGTCTGGACGAATCCGCTGCAACACTGATGCTTTTCTTTGGCGCCCTAGGCGGTGCGCTGCTGCAATTGCCGATTGGCTGGGCCGCTGATTATTTTGATGCTCGCAAGGTTCTGGTGACCTGCGCCCTGGTAGCATTTCTGGGCACGCTCGTGTGGCCCCTGGTAGTCGCATCAAAGATTTTGCTCTGGATCACATTATTTCTGTGGTGGGGGTTTTTTGCCGGCGTCTATACCGTCACCATGATCATAGCGGGGCAGTGGTTCAAAGGCGTAGAGTTGGCTACAGCGATGGCCGCGTTTGGCGTGTATTGGGGCTTCGGTGCGTTCGTGGGGCCGCTCTTGGGCGGATTCAGTATGGACCTTTGGGATCCTTACGGATTGCCTCTTGTCATGGCGGTTGTGGCGGGTGGATTTCTCATCATGAGTCTTCGCAAAGCGTACTATCGTGCAAGATCCGTTACTTAAGTTGAGGACAACGTTGATCTTTTTTAGCGATACAGCGGGACTTTCGTGAAGGCGTCGGGCTTTGCGTTTAGGTTTGAGCTCGGCGGGCTGTTAAAGCTCAGTCTGCCAATCATGTTCACGCAGTTCATTCAGGTCAGCAACACCACTGTTGCGATCTTGATGATGGGTCGGGTCGGCTCCGTCGAGTTGGCGGCGCTGGGACTGGGTGGATCCTTCATGATCTTTGTGTTCCTGGTTTGTCTTGGGGTCATGATGTCCCTGTCACCCACTATCGCTCAGCACTTTGGCGCAGGACGTAACGAGGGCATCAAAAGTGCTTTTCAGCAGGGCCTGTGGCTTGCCGCGATCACCAGCATCGCAGCGTTCTTTTTACTGCGTGAGATGGGATATCTTATGTATTGGATAGGGGTAGACCCTGCCATCATCCCGCTGGTGCAGGATTATCTGGATCTTGCGGCCTGGTCGATGCCGCCGTTCTGCTTTTATCTCGCGTTGAGATTTCTTTGTGAGGCCACGGGACATTCCCGGCCGATGCTGGTGATCAACGTTGCCACACTCCCTGTTGTGATCGTCGGCAACTGGGCATTGATCTTCGGACACTTGGGCCTGCCGCCTCTGGGCGTTGAGGGGGCGGCGATGAACCTGGTGCTCGTCGGGACACTTAATGCGTTAGGACTACTCGGGTTTGTGCTCTTGGCGCAGCGCTATCGCGCCCGTCGTTTGTTCAGCTCGTTTCCAATGCCGGGGCGAGAATGCCTCGTTTTATCAAAACTCGGCGTGCCGATCGCGGCGACGCTGGTGCTCGACTCAGGTTTTTTCAGTGCGATAGCCTTGATGATGGGGAAGATGGGTCACGTTTGGCTTGCAGCACACCAAGTGGCCATCAACTATGCCACGGTGGTCTTCATGATTCCGGTAAGCGTGTCTAGCGCGACGATGGCGCGGGTCGGACAGGCG
>MDSX01034483.1_pt1 | contig 11163 bp, 13 predicted proteins | sample 811141 | NCBI WGS metagenome assembly MDSX01 (sample SAMN05326642, study PRJNA326480) | marine metagenome | isolation source: seawater | place: Atlantic Ocean: South East | collected 2010
CTCTCGAGAGGTATTTTTTGTAATACATTTCCATCTTTGATTAATAGCACATTACGATTGCTTGTCTTTCCCAAAAGGTTGTAAATTGTTCCCGTAATTTTACGCGCACGTCGTTCGCAAAAGGTATATGATTTTGTCATAATCCAACATAACTTTAGAGCAAAATATTCAATTTCGGGCGCAAAATGCGTAAAAACATTATTGATACGCACGTAAATCCAGATAAGAAAAACCGGGACTCCTGCACATACTAGTGTGATTATACTTCCTGGACTCACAAACATCGCCATACTGATATAAATGATAACGCAGAGATTTTTTAAACCATTATCATTTATTAATTTACACATTACACATTTGTTACAATCACCTCACTTATTATTTGTTTACAAATTGTCCATGATTGTAGCTTCAGCATCAGCGCCAGCGCCAGCATCAGCATCAGCACCAGCACCAGCACCAGCACCAGCAGCATGAGCACCAGCACCAGCAGCATGAGCACCAGCATCGGCACCAGCATCGGCAGCACCAGCATCGGCAGCAGCACCAGATTCTGTGTTCATCGCATTTTTATACGCAAAGGAAAGTGAATCTGTAACAGCGTGTACATGTTCATTTGGGTCGATTGTGTAGCTTGAAGAGGCATTTCCTGGATCACATTTTTTGGCCTTGCATTCACTGAACCCAATAGCGGGTTCCGGCTCTTCACCAGACCCAGAGCGAAGTAAATTAATCTTATCTATGTCAGACATCTTCTTATCTTGGTCACCATCCGGCCTTTTAAGCACCATCAAAAGAATTTGTGATAAAAGCGTCATTGTAATAAATGGTATGAATACGATGAACCACGATATGACACCTAAACCTCGCTCACATAGGATATTGAGAATAGTTGTGAATACTATCATTATACAAAATTTGCTCAGTGCATCATCATACGAACTTTTAATAATATCAATCAAAATATGTATGAATGAAAAAGCCACATAAATGATAGCCGGCGAACATACATTCTCAAGAGCCATATATTATATACGAATATTAAAGTTTATATTAATAGATCACTGCCTCTCCGTTTTGAAACTCGCCGACTTTATTGCCGATATCCTCATCCTCCATTATTTTGTATATATCACCGTTTTCATCGTCATTTGTGTAATAGTCGGTTCCATCGAGTTCGACAATGTAAACTTCCTCATCTTGTTCTTCGTCTTCATTGTCATCTTGCTTAGAAAGTTCCGTTTCACTCTTCTTCTCCTCGACCTCTTCTTCATCGACCTCGACCTCGACCTCTTCCTCTTCCTCGACCTCCTCCTCCTCCTCCTCCTCCTCCTCGACCTCCTCTTCCTTGACCTCTTCCTCTTCCTTGACCTCTTCCTCTTCCTCCTCCTCCTCCTCATCTACCTCTACCTCTACCTCTACCTCTACCTCTACCTCTACCTCTTCCTCTTCCTCTTCCTCTACCTCTACCTCTACCTCTTCCTCTTCCTCTTCCTCTTCCTCTTCCTCTTCCTCATCTACCTCTTCCTCTTCCTCATCTACCTCTTCCTCTTCCTCATCTACCTCTTCCTCCTCCTCGACCTCTACCTCTTCCTCCTCGACCTCCACCTCGACCTCCACCTCTTCCTCTTCTTCCTCCTCCTGTTCCTCCTCCTGTTCCTCCTCCTGTTCCTCCTCCTGCTCCTCCTCCTGTTCCTCCTCCTGCTCCTCCTCTTCCATACTCATTTCATTTTTATTGAGATTATCTAGAAGAGAATGTGTTGAGTTCGTAGTGGAAAGATGTGCCTCCGCGTATATCTCTTCTACAAAGTTATCGGGTAATTCGTCGGAAGCACTTTTCTCGCTGACGGTAAGTTTGATAGGGGTTGGAAACATTGCCTTTTGTTCCGCAATTTTGATTCGTAGTCTAGCATTCTCTAATTTGAGGTCAGCATTTTCAGAGAGAATGCGTTGGTAATCTGGAAGCTGTTTCATAATTGTTTCTACTGTATCTACTTGCTGACGGCTTCTCACCATATTATCAACAAATGGACTCAGAGCCATTTTGATACAATCGTTCAATGTATTGACAATCGTATCTAATTCTTTGGTTGACTCCGAATAACTCATCATTCTTAATATCACAGATTTATCGTTTAATATCATTTAAAAAATACTATATATCCTTCATATAAATGGAGACGGAAAAAGGAAATGAAAAAATCACACAAGCACCCTTGACTGGAAAAGAACAAGTAGCCAAGATGAAACTTTACAAAGAAATGATGAAAAAACGCGAAGAAGAGAGAAAACAGGAACTAGTTGAAGTGGTAATGAGGCAAACCGATTACGACGAAGAATTGGCAAGGACAAAACTGGAAGGGAATAAGTATGACGTTTCGGAAACAATACGCGAATACATGAAACCCGATAAAGCACCTGCGAATGACGAAAGCAAAACGGAAACTACAAAGAGTAAGAATCAAATGATATACGGCGAGTTTAGAAAACTGCTTGACGAGGCCGCAACAAATCATCGGAAAGAAAAAGAAAATGAAGAAAGGCGCATTCAATACATGCAAATGCTTCAGCAGAAACGCGATGCTGCAATGAAAACGATGAAAAAAAACATAGAATAATTTATCGTTGGCACTGGTATTTGTAATTACTTGAAATTGAAATTTTCGCTCATTATTTCATTTTTGGATAAAGCGGTCTTTCGTTTTACTTTGAACTTGCTCGTAGAAGGCATCATTTTCGTATTGAAATTCAGGTCATCATTATCTTCATGGAGTTCAGGCAAAACTCTTACAAGCGGTTTATCTACCACCAAGAGAAGGCGCTCATTTTTCAATAAGCGGCGATATTCTTGGATCGTCAAATTTCCATAAAACTTATCTAATGTGTAGTGTGGATTTGGAGCGGGTTTGATATTCCGCTCATAATCATATATCTTGCAATAAATATGGTTCAACATGTGATATCTCTCAAAGAGAATGGCTGAATCTACATCCTCGTTGAATAAATGTGCGGTTGCGCATTCAGGGCTACAGAAACATCCGTAACACTGATACGAACCATTTAGTTCCAGTTTAGGTATGTATATCGGTGGATTATCAAAATCACAAGTGCACCAAAAACACGCGGAACGCTTTTCTGATATGTTATTCGTGTGGAGTTTTACCGCAAGCGTTCGAAGTTTCTTCCATATATTTTTTGTGTCATCATTTGCTGTTATATTATCCATATTATCCATATTATCATCTTTATCATTGTCTCCTTGATGCCTGGCATTTTCTAAGTTATCTTCCTTGATTGTAAGCATATTTAAATCGTGGGTTTTGGTTTGATAGAACTGAAATGATTCAACGTTTTCAATGTCTGGATTATATGAGATTGAAGAAATCATTTTGTTCGTTTCAAGATCCGAAAGAGAGCACTTCAAATGAAGAATGATATTGGGCGTTGGCACACGAATCCCTTTTTGTGAGTCGACAATGTGAATGATCTTGCCACCCTTCGGCTTGCGACCACGCTTTTTCGGCACTTTTGGCTCTTTCGGTGCGCTCTCCTTTGGTGCGCTGTCTTTTGGCGCGCTGTCTTTCTCCATATTGTTATCTGTATCTGTTTTGACCTTTGCCTTGCGTCCTCGCTTCTTAGGCACACTTACCTGTTCTGTCATTTTCAAATAGTGGCGGGTTTAATTTAAATCATTTTGATAAATAGTATTTCCATTTATCAAAAAATACATCCTGATTTCTTGAACTACCATCATTTTCACTTCTCAAAGTGAACGTTTTTCGCGTAGTAGCATTTCCGACATAAGGGCACATATTGTTCGGTTCCAATCAACTCTTGCGCAGTTTCAATGGAATAACGGTGACTGAATATGGCATATTTATCTTTACAACATCCACATATAGAATGCAGTTTGGTTACCTTGTCGCAAAATGGTATTAATGATAGCAATTCCCCGAAAGGTTCCCGTTTGAAATCACCATCTAAACCACAAATATATACTTGTTTATCGTACACTTCAACTGCGGTTCTTACCCATTCCACAATATCTTTGAAAAATTGCCCCTCGTTGATTAATATCACCTGGGCTTCTTTGAAAACTGGTTCGATGCTTCCATCTACGATGTCCGCAATTTCGCGCAGTTCCACACAAGTGTGGCACGGGACATTTACAAGGTCGTGAGTGCAAATCGTATTTGTAGAGTATCGCGTATCGTGTGCGTAGTTTATGGCCAAAACTGGGATTTCACAAAACGTATATTGTTTGTGGAGTTTCACTAATTCGGATGTCTTCCCTGACCACATTGGTCCGATAAATAACTCCAAATATCCTGTGCTCTTCGGCGTGCTATTGCTCAGCGTGCTATTGCTCAGCGTGCTATTGCTCAGCGTGCTATTGCTCAGCGTGCTATTGCTCAGCGCGATGTTAGTATTATTCATATCTTGTATACCGAACAAATAACCATTTAATTCATTTCAATTATAATCAAACGTTTCCGTGAAATATACAATGAAAGTATGTATAACTAGTAAGTTGTGTTTGATATTAAACATAGAATGTATGATACAATGTATACTTCCTATGAAGCACGAAAACAGTCCATGGGTCGAAAAATATCGCCCGACTTGTTTCGAAGACATCGTTTTGGACGAAAACAACAAAACTATTTTAGAATCAATACTGCGAACAAATTATTTCCCGAATCTTCTATTGTATGGTCCGCCTGGAACAGGTAAAACAACAACAATCATCAATCTGGTCGATGCGTTTCAGCGTAAACATAATCAGCATAATAAAGGTCTCGTCATCCATCTTAATGCGTCGGATGAACGGGGCATAGATATTATACGCAACCAAATAAATCAGTTTGTTCATTCAAAGGCTCTATTTACCAACGGAACGAAACTCGTCATTCTAGACGAGGTGGATTATATGACGAAAAACGCACAGCAAGCACTCAAAAGTCTGCTTCGCGGCATTGATGGCAATGTCCGTTTTTGTCTTATTTGTAATTATATTACCAGGATCGACGAGTCCTTGCAAAACGAATTTATGCGTCTGCGCTTCAACCAACTTCCGCAAAATCTTATCATTGAGTTTCTTACAAAAATAAGTGTGTCCGAGAATCTTTCGTTGTCAAATGAGACACTCTTATCGATTCAGCAGCTCTACAAATCAGACATACGGAGCATGATAAACTACATGCAATCCAATCAAAATATAATGAGCGAACACAAGGTGTTAGACGATAAATTATGGGAGACGTTCACCGAAATTGTATGTGCCGATAATTTTCAGGAAACGGGACCGTCGTTCCTTGACACCATTAGCAATGACTACAATATTGAAGCAAAGAATATAATCAAGGACTACCTGAATTATATCATTCGATACAAATCACAATTTTTGACCAGAGACTTCCTGAAATTTGCGGAGTTTATCATGCATTTGCAAGACCCAAATGTGGAGCACATCAAAATTTACTCAGTTATTCGACTGAATACTTTGTTCACCGCGTGACTCGCTGAGACGCAGTTTCAAACGCGTATTCCAACTGTTCGGGGGTGACGATTTATTCGGGTCAAAAAAATGCCGGGTTAAATTATACTCAATGAACCCATTTGTTTCATTTAATGTATTAGATTTCGATTTCGAATTCGGTATCGAAATTGGTTCTGATCTCTCGTATGTGAAACTTGGAGATGGGTTGTTCATTCTTTAAACTACATTAAGAAAATAATTGAAATAGAATAACTTAAAGAATGAGTAAGGAGATAAATTACATGGATGCCATGGACGACATTGATGCGGCCTGGCAAAGTTTTTGTGAAGGAAATAATATAGAAAAGGACATTTCCTATCTCGACGTAAATGCGGATGTAGATGCCGATACCAATGTAGATGTAGATGCCGATACCCATACCAATGCAAATACAGATACCGATAAATTGGGGTCTGGTTCTGGTTCTGGTTCTGGTTCTGGGTCTGTTTCTGGTTCTGTTTCTGGTTCTGGGTCTGTTTCTGGTTCTCGAGATGGAGATGTTTTGGGGGGTGTGTCACACTCTGTGTGCGATAAAATTGTCAAACGCCCTAAATGTGGGTCTCTTTACGTCTCTACCAAAACCAAGATATCGTACCTATCGCACAAAATATATCTCGCGGACGTTTTCTGGAAAGTGCCAGTAATTCCTTACCACATACCTTGCGAAGGCGTTGTGAAAAAACAGATGAAGTTCAACTCATTGTGCGAAGAAGAATTGGCAGGTATTCACGCAAACATTAGCAAATCATGCGGTGAGCACAATCACCACATCGACGACCATGTCATCACCCGTATCGTAAATCCGAAAGGTCGGGTCAAATTTAAAGACGTAAGGAAGATTAGTATTGGTCTGTGTAAAAAAGATATCATCAGCTATCGTTGTAAGAAAAAGAGCGCCTTCTACAATTGCTTTGTTCTCATATTAAGAGTTATGTATCATGAGGCATACAAGGAGGTTCATGTGAAAATATTCAACACAGGGAAATTGGAAATTCCCGGCATTCAAACGGACGAGATTCTCAATAAGGTGCTTGACCTTCTCACAAATATTCTTCGTCCACTTGCGGACACCGATGAACCTTTGACTTATCTGAAGGGGAAGTGCGAAACAGTGCTGATAAATTCAAATTTCAACTGCGGTTATTTCATCAACAGAGACAAGATGTTCGACCTACTCAAATTCCAATATAAGATAAACTGTTCGTACGATCCTTGTTCGTATCCGGGTATTCAGTCGGAGTTTTATTACGACCCGAAACTAAGCGTCCAAACCGGACAACAACCTTCGGATCATTCGGGACATTCGGGAAAGGAGGGGCTCACAAAAATATCGTTCATGATATTTCGAACAGGTAGTGTATTGATTGTTGGAAAATGCACCGAACCTGTTCTCGATGAAATTTATATGTTTGTCTGTAATATCTTAGAGAGTGAATATGAGAATGTTGGTGATGCGATTATCGATTCTTCAAGCGATGAAGAACCAAAGAAACGCAAGATACGAAAGCGCAAGATAATCGTATCTGCTTCCCCGGAAGAAGGTGTTGTTTCGTCGAATCAAATCTCGGCAAGTAACCAATTGACGTAACGAAGCGGTGTGAGTTCTTGAATGCTTGTATCGTGATCTTCGTGTGACAGTCGTGTTCTCAAATATTCTTTTGTGATGTTCTTGCCTTTAATTTTTCGGGTAAAAACTTCCAAAATAGGTATTATTTCTATACCATATTCCGCATTTTTTATATGGACTTGCTCTACCATTTTGATTACATTGTTATATACGTGTTCATTAGCATTATTAGCGTTGCCATTATTAGCGTTGCCATTAGCATTCAAGATATTTTGTGTGAATTTACACATTCGGTTATCGACTAGTTTCAACATGTTTTTACAGGTTTCTGTGTTCCACTGCTCGCTACAAAATATGCTTTCCAAACACCGGTTGTATATACCTGTCAACATAGCAACGTTGTCGATAATGAATTGTGTGGTCTCTGTTGTATCACCTTTGTGATGGCTCGAAAAATCCTTTTTAATATCAAAAATAGTTTTCTTGTAGACAAAGAGTGTTGCGTCTTTGGAGTTTAGTTGTAAAAAAGAGTGCGATTCTTCACCTATTTGCCCGATGAACTCGACGTAATAATAAAATGCTTTTTGCGAATGATGGTATGTTATGTTAAGATTATTAGTGTAAAGAAGTAAATTCCGAAACACATGGGCAATTGTCTCTATTCCCTTGAGAATAATATATCGGTAGTATGATACATCCGTGATAAAGATGGAGTCCATACATTGTACCAAGAATTCTTGAACTATCCCCATATACATCACAAATATTTCGGTTGTGGTATTCTCGAGTTGTCTTTTATAATTTTCGGCGTGTTGTAATGATAGGGTCATAGTGTTTGGTATATAAATAAGTCTATAAATAAGTATTTAAAGCATTAAATGCGGTTATTATATAATAATGACCGAGACACAGTATGACACGCCGAGCGCACAGTGTTTAATACATTGCACTAAACTAGCAATTGTCGACGACAAACCTATTATGATGGATTACTGGGCAGACTCACAAGACAAAAAGGTATTAATTGGTGTGAGAGACGATGGTGGAGAGAAACTGTTAGTGAAAAGTGAAGATGAATACACCTCGCCGATTGCCAAAATTTACAAGGTGGAGGAGGAGTATATTATTGTGACTGAAAATTCACTTTACATTGTTTCTGCTAATATTGAGACTAAACGAATTTCGTAATCATAACATTGCTTTGCTTTGCTATGCTTTGCTATGCTTTGCTTTGCGTTGCTTTGCGTTGCGTTGCATTACCTTACCTTACCAACAATAATATCATCTGTTTGATTATAATATTGTTTCCTTCTCCATTTATTTACGCTATATATGTTCTTTTATGTTTGCGATTTGTTCCTTCGTTAATCTCTCCGGAAACGTAACTATGAACTCGATAATAAGATTTCCTTTGTGGTCTCCGCGCTTCATTCCTAATCCAGGTATCACCTTTTTGTAACCGGGTGAAATGACGACGCCATTGTGGTTATCGATTTTGAACATGCGTTCGTCCAAATAGTCCATGTCGAATGTGAAACCACACAGGGACTCTTTCAACGTAATCGTCTTGCTGAATATCAGGTCTAATCCACGACGCTCTAGGCCTGTGGTATTTGAAACCTTGATAAATATCTTGATGTGTCCCTTATTGCTATCACTAAGGGCATTGCCTTTGTCGCGCAACACAATAATTTCGTTATCATCGACCCCTTCCGGGATTGAAACGTAAATTGTCTCCGTTTCTTTTTGTTTCACCGAGCCATCGCATACCCACCGCTCAACCTCAACCGGCAATTTACATCCCGCAAATGCCTGGGCAAGCGTGATTTGCACCGTCTTAACAATGGGAGTTGGACGCTGCATTGCTTCTTGAAAACTCATACGACCGGTTCCATCCACATGAAAGAAATGGGTTTGATGATGGCCGGGTCCACCGAACGCATCTGCTCCCCCAAACGCGGTATTCTTAAAGAACTCGAAAATATCTTGAGGAACTCCGTTTCCGTGGGCAAAATGTTCGGCCATTCCACCAGCATTGCCTACATGTCCGGAATTTGCGGAAAACCCTCGGTCGTAATTCTTGCGCTTTTGTCCGTCGCCCAAAACGTCGTATGCCTCGCTCACCGCGTGGAACTTCGCGGTGGTGTCGCCCTTTGAAGGGCGGGCACTGTCTGGATGTGAAAGAAATGCCTGTTTACGATATGCCTTTTTGATCTCATCCCCCGATGCGTTCGGTTTTATACCCAATGTCTCATAGTATCCTTTCGCGTCTGACATGATATAAATTATCCCCTAGATAAACTTAAATACTTATTTACGAATAAAGACAACGACTAAATGGAATTGCCTTTCATATACAAATATCAACCTCTCTTTCTTAAAGACTTTGAAATCGACGAAGAACTGCTTGTGGTCATTCGCACGCTGATATCGATGGACAGTTTGAATGTCCTCTTTGTTGGGGACACCGGGTGTGGAAAAACGTCACTTATTTCCGCCATTGTCAGAGAATACTACGAGGGTAGTGTGAAGAACGATAATATTCTCTCTATCAATAGCTTGAAAGAGCAGGGAATATCTTACTACAGGTCGGAGGTGAAAACATTTTGCCAGACGTCATCATCTGTCCCGGGGAAGAAAAAAATAATCATCCTTGACGACCTCGATGTGATAAATGAACAAAGTCAACAAGTGTTCCGTAATTGTATCGATAAATACAGCGACAACGTTCATTTCATTGCTTCATGTATGAACACGCAGAAGGTGATAGAGAGTCTTCAATCGCGAATGTCGATTATACGAGTCAAGGCACTTAAAAAAGAGAATCTCTCCAAAATCTCAAAGAGAATATGTAAAATAGAAAATATTTACATCACAGAAGATGCCGAAGAGTTTATTCTTTCTATCTCCAATAATTCGGTTCGCATCCTTATAAATTATCTCGAAAAACTTAAACTTCTCTCACAGCATATTACGCTTGAACTAGCGTCGTCAGTATGTACCAATATTGCCTTTCAAGATTTTGTTCGCTATACAACACTTTGTAGGAACAATGAGATCGCAAAGGCAATCAAAATGATGTACTATCTCTTCGACAAAGGATACTCTGTTATGGATATTCTTGATAACTATTTCCTTTTTGTCAAAATGACACCCCTTCTCTCCGAAGACGAAAAATATGCGGTGATTTCTGTCATTTGTAAGTATATCGCAGCATTCCATAACATCCACGAGGATGAAATCGAACTCGCGCTTTTCACCAATAATGTCATTTCGGTTCTCGAAGAACCGCTTAACACGGTCATTATATCCGCGTAATTATATCCGCGTAATTATATCCGAGTAATTATTTATAGGGACATTCAAAGTTCTGTTCTGATAATTGACAATTGCAAAACGCGGTTCATTGCTATGATAATTCATATTCAAATCGCCGTAATATTTATTCACGTGTTTCTTCAAAAACACTTCCCGCAACGCATACCTATAATAATCTGTTTCTGAAACATTGTACCATCTACAAAATGGTCTGTAATTATTAGTGCGGTGATAATTAAACTCCCGTATGTAGTATATTATCTGTTCTAGCACGCATTTGTATTTCTGCGTGTTGATAGGATCTCCATAAGATAAAATCTTGTTTATCGTATCTTCTGGTAAGTTTTTCCATATACTATGCATTGTGGTTTCATAATTCATAGTATATTATAATGTTTATTTTTGTATCGGTTGATGTATTCCTATTCAATTATTATTGTTTCATGCACGTCTCGCTCGAGGCAATCACCAGATATTTCCCGATTACAGTATCGCTTGTCAGCGCCTGTCCGGTGGACAACCGCGCAAACCATTGGAACTTTGAACGACGCAAGATTTCCTTTTCCGGTATGTAAATGCCTAGCGCGTCCTTTTCTATGTCAACATACGAATTGCCCATCAACTCTTCGATTTTCATCACGCCTCCATCTATATGCCGTGCACCAAGGTGTTTGCCTGGTATAAGCGTGAGCTCGCATTCGGCTATCTTCTTCTTACACCATTCAGAATCCTCGCCCA
>MDSX01039727.1_pt1 | contig 11163 bp, 10 predicted proteins | sample 811141 | NCBI WGS metagenome assembly MDSX01 (sample SAMN05326642, study PRJNA326480) | marine metagenome | isolation source: seawater | place: Atlantic Ocean: South East | collected 2010
CACTTTGACTTTGACAAATGCTTCACTTTAATCAATATAATGTCTAATGATGATCTCAAAAGAGTTTTTAACGGCAAAAGAATTGAAATCGTAGAATCTAATTTAAGTTTGGTGAAGTCAGGATTTAGGTATTTGTTTTTTCTATTTCCTTTTTTTATTTCTAGATTTAAGTCTGACGACAACAATGCCATGATAATATCATCTTCCTTTTCTGTTGCTAAAGGTTTTAAAAAACAGAGTAATCAAATACATATTTGTTACTATCAGGCTAGAAATCAAAGGTACATTTGGGATACTGAAAATATATACTTTTCTTGGTGGCAAAGAACTATACTAGCTCCACTATTATTTTTATTACGTAAAATTGATATTAAACATTCAAGAAGACCAGATTTTATTATTGCAAACTCTTTATTTGTAAAAGATTGGATCAAAAAAAACTACAACATCGAATCATCTGTTATATACCCTCCTGTAGACACAAAACTTTTCAAATTTCAAAAAAACAAACAAGACTACTTTATAACAACGGCCAGATTAGAACCTTATAAACGAGTTGACTTACTGGTTAATGCATTTAATAAGACAGGAGATATGCTATATGTGGTTGGCGATGGTTCAATGAAAAAAAGATTGAGGAAAATTGCAGATCAAAATATTAAGTTTTTTGATTTTCTTGAGCCCAAGGAGGTTATGGAGTTGGTGAGCAAAGCAAAAGCTTTTGTTCATGCAGGAGTAGAAGATTTTGGTATAGCACCAGTTGAGGCACAATCCTGTGGCACACCTGTAATTGCATATAATTTAGGTGGACTTTCAGAAACAGTAGTTGATGGAAAAACAGGAATACTCTTTAATTTTCAAACAACGGATGCAATTTTAAACGCATTAAAACGTTTTAAAAAAACTGAATTTAATCTAAGAAAAATAAGTGAACATGCAAAGCAGTTTTCTGAAGAAAGGTTTATCCAAAACTTTCAGAATTTCATTGACTCAAAAATAAAATAATAAAATTACCTTATGGTAAAAAAGTACGCAGGGAGATATTCAAAATATTTAAGGCCAATTTCTATCTTTTTTGATTTAATAGTGCTGAATTCTTTCGTCTATTTATATTTAGATACGGAGTTAATTCAGCCTGTTACAATTGCTGTCTTTTCTTTTCTTTGGATTATTTCAGCGCTAATAACTAAGTTTTACGAAGTCTATAGATTTACAAAATTTATAAAAATCGTTTCATATATTTTCTACCAACTGTTACTTTTTTCAATTTTTGTATTTGCATTTTTTGGTGTTGCAGAAGGCCTAAATCCCGGCTTGTCAAAAATCTTAATTTTTCTGTTATACACCTTTTTGCTCATATCATTATTTAAGTTTACCCTTTTTTATGGACTGCAGAGCTACAGGCTTGGTTTTGGTGGCAACTTTAGAAAGACGATAATTATTGGCAATGATGAATCTGTAAAAGAGTTAAAAGAGTTTTTTATAACTCAAAAGGAACTAGGTTATGAAAACAGAAAAACATTTAATTTTAAGTCACCCTATGATTTAGATTTACAAGAATGCTTTGATTTTATTTTATCAAGAAATATTGATGAGGTTTATTGCTCAGCAAATGAACTTGAGGAAAATCAAATAAATCTTTTAATTGAATTCTGTGAAAACAATTTTAAAATCTTAAAATTTATTTCTAAAAGAGGAGGTTTACTTTCCAAGAAATTAAAAACCGATACTTACGGACTTTCAACAGTTCAGTCTTTAAGAGAAATGCCCCTCTCAAATGATTATAATAATCTAATAAAAAGATTTTTTGATATAGTTTTTTCGTTATTTATCATTGTATTTTTTCTTTCATGGGTTACTCCAATAATAGCTTTATTAATAAAAATTGAAAGCAGTGGCCCAGTCTTTTTTAAACAAACCAGAAACGGAATTAAGTATAAAGAGTTTACATGTTACAAGTTTAGATCAATGATTGAAAACAATGACGCACATATTCAACAGGCAACCAAAAATGATAAAAGAGTTACTAAGATTGGCAAGGTTTTGAGGAAGACAAGCCTTGACGAACTACCACAATTCTACAATGTATTAATTGGGAATATGTCAGTTGTAGGCCCAAGACCTCACATGATAAAAGAAAATGAAAGATACTCAAAGTCAGTAAATAAGTTTATGGTTCGACACTTTGTTAAGCCTGGTATAACGGGATTAGCACAAGTGAAGGGTTTCAGAGGTGAAATTGAAACAAATGAGGATATAATTAATAGAGTCAAGCTTGATATTTATTATTTAGAAAACTGGTCTTTAATCTTGGATTTAAATATTGTATTTTTGACTGCAATAAACTTTTTAACCGGTCATAAAAAGGCATACTAAATTTTAGGTCACAATGAATATAATGATATTAGGTTCAGGTGGAAGAGAGCATGCTTTTGCTTATAAAATTAAGCAAAGTAGGTTGTGCAAAAATTTATATGTAGCACCAGGAAACTCCGGAACAAGAGAGATAGCAACTAATCTAGAAATTCAGGTAAATCAATTTGAGCTTATTGCAGATGCGATTAAAAAATATATAATTTCAATGGTTATTGTTGGGCCTGAAGTGCCATTGGTTAATGGACTAAATGATTACATAAAAAATCATAAGAAACTAAATGATGTAATAGTAATTGGGCCAAATCAACATGCAGCTCAGCTTGAAGGAAGTAAAGATTTTGCTAAAGATTTTTTAAATCGTCACAATATTCCAACGGCTGCACATAAAACATTTACGAGCCAAACAATTGAAGATGCATTTTCATATATTGATTCAATGTCTTCTCCATATGTTTTAAAGGCTGATGGTCTTGCAGCTGGTAAGGGGGTATTAATTATCGATGACCCTGATGATGCCAAAAATGAGTTAAATGAAATGTTGACAAAATCTAAATTTGGAGAAGCTGGAAATAGTGTAGTTATAGAGGAATTCCTTGATGGAATTGAATTAAGTTGTTTCGCTTTAACAGATGGAAAAGATTATAAATTATTACCAAGTGCAAAAGATTATAAAAGAATTGGAGAAGGAGATACAGGGCTAAATACAGGCGGAATGGGGGCGGTTTCTCCTCCTACATTTTTAACAGACGACTTTTTTAATAAGATCGAAAAAAAAGTAATTGAGCCTACCATAGAAGGTCTTAAAAAAGATAATATAAATTACCAAGGGTTTTTATTTTTTGGCCTAATAAAAGTAAAAGATGAACCATATGTTATTGAGTATAATGTCAGAATGGGTGACCCAGAATCAGAAGTTGTTTTACCCAGGATAAAATCTGATTTTTTAGAACTTCTATTTTCATTAAGCAGTGGTGAATTGTCTAAGTACCACATGGTAATTGATGATAAAAAAGCTGCCACTGTATTTTTAGTTTCAGGAGGCTATCCTGAGCAATATGAAAAGGGTAAAGAAATTTTTGGATTAAATATAGGTTCAGATTCTATATTATTTCACGCTGGAGCCAAGTATGTAAAAGGAAAAGTAAAAACAAATGGCGGACGAGTACTTGCTATTACTTCAATGGGAGATTCTGTAAAAGAAGCCGTAGACAAATCATACAAAACGATTAAAAATATAAAATTTGAAAAAATGAATTACAGAAAAGATATTGGCTTTGACTTATAAATAATCATGAGCTGTGATAGACATGTCTTCTTCATTGTTATCGTCAAATTTTTTCAGCTGAATCATCCAATAACAAAATGCAGCAGTTCCAATCACCATAAAAATCCAGACCATAATATTAGATAACCACCAGTTGTAATCTCCAACTTCTCTTAGCAAATCAAAAGGGATGAACAAATATTCGACAAAAAGAGTTTCAATGGCGTAAAATATGTCTTTCATTATATATGATATATTACTTACTTTGCAAATATACAAATCTTTAAATGATAATTAAGTTTTTTAAATTTACGAAATTACCTCAAGTAATAGCTGCAATAATTATTTCAATTTTTATCATGTTTGCTTTTAAAAACATGAATAATATAGTCTCTGAAATTTATTCTCTTACACTTTTAGTCGCAATCTTTTTTTTATCTCTTTTCATTATCTCCAAAAACTCAATTTTAAAAAACAACCAATATATTTCATTAAGTCTTATTGTTTTTTGCGGTATTTATTTTAAAATGCCATCAGAAATAAATATTACAGCTTCATATTTTTTTCTTTTATTATCAGTAAGAAAAATTTATAGTCTGAAATCAAAAAAAAATCAAAATAAGAAACTGTTTGATATTGGATTTTGGTTTTTAATTTCGATTATTTTATGCCCTCTTAATTTATTATTCATAATTACCATTTTGTCCGGCACATTTATGTTTTTTAAAGTCAGCCCCACAGTAATATTAAAAATAGTGGCAGGAATGCTAACCGCCTCGCTAATGACTCTTTTTTTTCTAGATTTAACAGCAAATATTTCAATAACATCAGATTATTTAATTTACAGTATTGATCGAATTTGGACTACATACAGCTCAAGCGAAATATTTTTAAATGAGAATTTTAAACATTGGTCATTTGTATTTATTAGTATTTTAATATTTTTATATTATTCTTTTCGGTTTTTTGGAAATAATCTTGCAGAACGAATAAAAAACTTATTTCTCCTGACATTTTTTATCAACTCCATTCTTATTTCCTTTATAATTAATGAATATTCTATTTTCTTATTCTTTCCGTTTCTGGTAACTTTGGTAAAAATAATATCAAAATTAAGGGATAATTTGTTTTTTGAAATAGTTGTTTTAACAGCAATAATACTAAACTCTTATCCATATAACTTTTAAACAAACTAAATAATGAAAGTAGAAGTCTCAAATGGTGAATTGCTAGATAAGCTGTCAATTTTAGAATTGAAGCTAAATAATATCAAAGACAATAATAAATTAATAAATATTAAAAACGAGCATAGCGGTCTAAGCCCACTATGTGACAATTTATTTGACAACTATGGGAATGAACTAAGAAATCTTTATGTCAGGCTTTCTGAAATAAATGCAGAATTATGGAAAATCGAAGATGACATAAGAGAGTGTGAAAGAAATAACGACTTTGGAGATGAATTTATCTCTTTAGCAAGAGCTGTATATTTCACTAACGATAAAAGAAGTGATGTAAAAAAATCGATTAATATATTAACTCAATCAGGTTTTGTTGAAGAAAAGTCATATGAAGATTATAATTAATTAAATTTAAATTTGAACAAGCACTTATTAATAATTAGATTATCAGCATTTGGAGATGTGGCCATGACAGTTCCTGTTATAAGTGTTTTGAGAAGCAGCCATCCAAATGTTAAAATTACAGTTTTAACAACTAAATTTTTTTCAACCTTGTATAATCAAATACCTGATATCAATTTTCTGTATTTTAAATCAAAACATAAAACCTTTACAGGTTTATTTAAGCTTTCTAGAGAAATAAGTAAGATAAAACCAGATTATGTAATTGATCTACATAATGTATTAAGAACTAAGCTTTTAAGATTTTTTTTAATTTATAAAATTGGCAATATACTAGTTTTAAACAAAGGAAGAAAAGAAAAAAAATTATTGATTCGAGGACTAAAATGGACTCCTTTACAATCAATGCATCAGAGATATGCCAATACATTTTTGCCATTAAATTTTAAAATTAATTTAGATGATTTTGTAAACTATAGTAAAATTAACATTAATCAACATAATTATAAATTTTCGACAAAGAATAAATTATTAGGAATTGCTCCATTTGCTGGGCATATTTGTAAGGAATACTCGATAGAAAATATTTTGAGCTTTGTTAATTTATTAGATGAAAGTTATGAAATACTAATTTTTGGAGCACCTGGACATGAAGAGCAAAAAATAATTGAGCTTTGTGAAAATAAGAAGAACAGACATGTTATTTCATCGAATTATTCTTTAAAGGAACAGATGGCAATTATGTCAAATCTTGACGTAATGATATCAATGGATTCTGCAAATGGTCATATAGCTTCATTATTTGGAACTGAAGTGATTACAATTTGGGGAGCTACACATCCATATGCTGGTTATAGCCCTTTCAATCAACCAAATGAAAATTCAATTATTCCCAATTTAAATAAATTTCCTGATTTACCTGTTACAATATACGGATCTAATTGTCCAACAAATTATTTGGAAGTAATTAACAGCATAAAGGTTGAAAGAATTTTAAAAAGATTAAATCAAATTATTTAAATATCATCAGCATCAACATATATTTTTTCAGATGTTGGATATGCTTGACAAGTTAGGATTAATCCTTCGTCAATTTCACCGTCGGTTAAAATATAGTTCTGCTCAAGTTCAACTGTTCCAGATTTTAATTTTCCGATACATGTGGCACACGCTCCACCCCTACAGGAATAGGGAGCATCAATGTCATTTTCAATGGCTGTATCCAAAACGGTTTTATTTTTATTACCCATAACCGTAGTTTCAACCCCGTCAACCTTAAAAGTTATTTTAATTGGCCTCATGATTATATTTATATACGAATTTATATATTTTATAGTTCATAATGAAAAGATGACTATTTTTGTCAAATACACAATATCCTTATTTATATTAAGTTTTAATCATACAATTAAGTAAATAAATTGAAAAGATCGTCTATAAATATTTTACTGTTTTTTTCTCTTACACTCATTATTGTAGGATGCTCTAGAAAAAAGGATAAATTTTTGAATAAAAATTTTCACTCGCTAACAACTAAATATAATTTTCTTTTTAACGGTAATAATTTATACACTGAGGGTCTAAAGGATCTAGAAAACGAGGTTCGAGAAAATTTCTGGACTTTACTGCCAATCGAAAAATTTAAGTATTATGACACAGATGACGATGAGCGTGAGACAAATTTTACAAGAGCTGAAGAAAAAGCAACTTTAGCAATTCAAAAGCATTCGATGAATGTTGACGGCAAAGAAAAAAACCCAATTATGGATCAGGCATATTTTCTATTAGGAAAAGCCAGATATTTTGATAATAGATTTATACCAGCTTTAGAGGCATTTAATTATATTTTATATAAATATCCTACAAGTAAATATATTAATAAGGTTAAAATATGGAAGGAAAAAATCAATATTAGGCTCGAGCAGAATAAATATGCAATTGACAATTTAAAAGAATTATTAGATGAAGACAACTTATTAATAGAAGAAAGATCTTTAGCAAATTCCTATTTAGCACAAGCATTCATTAATTTAGAACAAATTGATAGCGCAACTTATTATTTAAAAAAATCAAATCAGCAGTTTAATAATTTAAAGGATAATCCATTAAAAACATTTTTACTAGCTCAGCTTTATCAAGAACTAGGTGTTAATGACACGGCATATAATAACTATTCAAAAATAATAGATCTGAACAGAAAGACACCAAGAAAATTTTATGTTCAGGCATTTATTAAGAGGGCAAGTGTTTCAGACTCAATTGACAATTCAATTTTAGAATTAAAAGAATTGACTGAAAATTTTGAAAACAATGATTTTTTAGACGTTATATATCATCAGATAGGAATGTTAAATCTAAAAAAAAATAATTTATATATGACATTGTCAGACTCATTAAGAATTTCGAACGACTCTTTAGCAGAAATACAATTTAATAATTCTTTGAGATCTGACTCTGATGATGAAACGTTAATCGCAAAAAATTATAATGAATTAGCTGAATTAAAGTTTAAAAATAAAGATTATTTACAAGCGGGGCTTTATTACGATAGTACATTAAGTGAGCTTAATAGCAGGTCTCGTGAATTTAGAAAAATAAAAAAGAAAAGAGAAAATTTAGAGGATTTAATTTTTTATGAAACACTTGCACTTGAATTAGACAGCATTATTAATTTAATTAATATGTCTGATAAAAACCGCAAACTATTTTTTAAAAATTACATTGCAAAAATAAAAGATCAAAAAAAGAAGTCACAAAAAAAGAATACTAATTTTGGCTCATCTAATTCAATTTCATCCAGTCTAGATTCTGAGTCGGCTTTATTTTATTTTTATAATTCCACTGCTGTTGCTTACGGTAAAAATGATTTTAAAATTAAATGGGGGACGAGAAGGCTTGAAGATAATTGGAGATGGTCGGCTTCTAATTTTAATAATGATGATAAGAAATCTCAGAATGAAGTTCAAGCTTTAAATAAGGATAGTGTTTTATCGGTTGATTATTATATAGGATTAATCCCAAAAAATGAAACATCAATTGATAGTATAAATAAATTAAGGAATGATGCATATTTTAGATTGGGTTCAATTTACAAAGATCAATTTGAAGAATATCAAATTTCAAATAATAAGCTTTTTAGCTTATTAGAAAATGGTCCGATCGAAAGTTTAATCCCACCTTCAAAGTACTTTATTTATAAGAATTTTTTATCACTTGATTCTATTAGTATTGCACAGAAAATAAAAGAAGAGATTATCAGTAATCACCCAGATTCAAAATACGCAGATATATTATTAGACCCTGGTGCAGCTTCGATGGAAAAACAAAATTCAAAGGAAGTTTATGAAAAGCTTTATAAGGATTTTAACGATCAAAAATATATTTATGTTATTGAACAATGTGATAAATCCATTTTAGATTTTAACGGGGAGCCTATAGTAAGTAAATTTGAATTTCTAAAAGCTTTGGCGATAGCAAAAGTATTCGGTTTTAAGGAATATGAAAAAGCTTTGAATTTTATCAAATTAAACTATTCAAGTACAATTGAGGGGAGAGAAGCAGAAAGAATTTTAAATGATGTTTTACCATCCGTTAAAAATGACAAGTTTCAAAAAAATAATTTGTCCAATAATTATAAGATTGTTTATAAATTTGAGACAATTTCAAATGATTTAATTAGCAGTCAAAGTAAAGCTTTAAAAGAATATATAGGAAATGTTGACTATTTAGATTTAAGTGTCTCTAAAGATTTTTACAATAATATTATTACATTTGTTGTTGTTCATGGGCTAAAAAGTTACGACGGAAGCTTGGGTTTAGCTGAAAGACTTGAAAATTCCATAGACATTCAGGCAGATTCGTTCTTTGTGATTTCATCTGAAAACTACAAAACGATTCAAATTCATAAAAATTTAGATAAGTTTAAAAAATAAATAATTTAATATGAGCAATACAAATCAACAAAACATGATTACTCAAGGGACAACAATGGTAGGCGATATTTTTAGTGAGGGTGATTTTAGAATTGAAGGTAATATAAAGGGCAATATTAAAACATCGGGTAAAATAGTTGTTGGCAAAACAGGAGTGGTAAATGGTAGTCTTGAAGGTGAAAATGCAGATTTTGAAGGTGGTTTTTCAGGAAAACTAAAACTTTCGGGAACTCTTACCCTAAGATCATCAGCTTACATTGAAGGAGAAGTAGAGATTGCTAAACTATCGGTGGAGCCAGGTGCTACTTTCAATGCTACATGTTCAATGAAAGGTGGAGTAAAAGAATTAAATAAAAGTGAAGAAAAAGCCACCACTGAAAAAAAGGAAAAGACAGCATAGTTTTATAATTTATTCCCAACTAGCCGTCCAAATGCTGGTTATAATTGGAGGAGGTGTATTTATAGGATATAAGCTGGATCAAATTTATCTTAATCCATATTCCTTGTTTACTCTTTTATTTTCGATTATTTCTATTACACTTTCAATTTACTATATAATAAGTCAGGTAACAAAACATGAGTAATTTTTCAAATGAAATTAAGAGTTTCATTACGTTGTCTATACTGGTATTGATAGCCTTTTTTATTCATCAATCCATTTGTGAGTTTTACTCCATAAATTCTCCGCTTAAATCTATATATATTTTTAACCACTTAGCTGTAACTCTTTTTCTGATAATTTCAAGGTTAAATTTGAGTTATAAGCTTATTAATATTTTGACATTTTTTATCCTACTTACGTTTATAAAAATGCTGTCAACTATTATCTTCTTTCTTTATTTCAACAGTTATACATCCTATGACATTGTGGTTGTGGTCTACAATTTTTTCCCTGTGTATTTTTTAATATTGTTATTCGAAATACTTCAACTAAAAAAATCATTAAATAATATTTAAAACTTCTTGTTTTATTTTGTTTGAAATTTCCTATTATGTGCTTACATTTGCAACCATATTAATAAGAAGAAATTTTAGCAAAAATGCTTTTAAGATTTTTCGGTTTTTTTACCCTGATTTTTTTTATACTTTTTTCTACAAATATTTTTGCTAATCCTGCTGGTAAACCTGATGAAACTAAAGAGTTCGATGTAAATGAAATGATTATGCACCATATAAAAGATGCACATGAATTTCATATTATGGATATTGACGGCCACGCAGTTTCTTTCCCGTTGCCAATTATTCTTTGGACTGATAATGGACTTGTTACATTTCTTTCCTCAGAATTTAATCACGATGATTCAGGAAAAGTTATAGTAGAAAGAAAACGTCAAAAGTTTATTAAATATCATGAAAAGATATATTATGCTAATAATACAGGTACAGATAAATATGTTTATTATGATGTTTCGGGAAATGTAGCAAATAAAAAACCACTTGATTTATCAATAACAAAAATGGTTTTTTCTATGTTTCTATCAATGCTTTTTTTAATATTAATTTTTATTGCCACCGCAAGAACATATTCTAAATCTAAAAAAGGAGAACCAACAGGCCTTGGTAAATTCACCGAACCACTGGTTATGTTTATAAAGGATGAGGTTGCATTACCAATGATTGGCGAAAAAAACTACCAGAGATACATGCCATTTCTTTTAACACTATTTTTCTTTATTTGGATAAATAATGTAATGGGTTTAATTCCGTTTTTTCCGTTTAGTGCCAATTTGAGCGGGAACATTGCTTTTACATTTGTGTTAGCGGCAATTACATTTGTTATAACTACGATAGTTGCTAATAAAGATTATTGGAAACATATATTTTGGATGCCAGGCATCCCAGTCCCGATGAAATTATTCTTAGCCCCAATTGAGTTTTTAGGAATTTTCATTAAGCCAATCTCATTAATGATAAGACTATTCGCAAATATTTCTGCGGGACATATTATAATATTAAGCTTAATATCACTGATTTTTATTTTTAAAAGTTTATGGTTAGCTCCGGCGTC
>MDSX01000750.1_pt1 | contig 11159 bp, 9 predicted proteins | sample 811141 | NCBI WGS metagenome assembly MDSX01 (sample SAMN05326642, study PRJNA326480) | marine metagenome | isolation source: seawater | place: Atlantic Ocean: South East | collected 2010
CTTAGCTTCATCAGACGCCAAAAATAACGCCGCGTTGGCTACATCCCAAGCACTACCCATTTTTTTACCCAAAGGGACCGACGCATCTCGAGATTCAATCAATTCCTTTCGATCGCGACCTGTCGCCACATACCCCTCGATCGCCATCGGCGTGTTCATTAATCCTGGCATTATCACGTTCGCCCTAATTCCGTACTTCGCATTACTCATAGCCAAGGAATGAGTATACGCATTCAACGCCGCCTTCGATGCCTTGTACGCGGTTATAAGACCGGCGCTTGCGACTGAAGCAACAGATGAGATATTTGTGATTACTCCAAACCCTTGTTTTCTCATGACCGGAATTACCGCCTTGCAAGCGAATAGGGCCGATTTGACATTGACAGAAAAAATTCGATCCCAGGCCTCTTCCGTAACCTTTAAAGGGCTGGCGTCATTGAGCCCGATACCCACATTGTTATGCAGTATATCGATCTTCTGAAACTCTTCTTTCACGCTTTCAACTAAACTAGGAAAAGCGTTCTCCTGTGTCGCATCAAGTTGGTGAGCTCGAGCTAGACCGCCTTCTTTACCAATCAAATCAACGGTTTCCTGAGCCGAGGCAATCGATCGATCGACAACAACCACCAGCGCACGCTCTTGAGCAAACCTCAAACAAGTAGCCCTTCCATTACCGATGGATTCGCCGGGAGTCTGTCCGCCACCAACCACTATCGCGACCTTGCCCTCTAAACGTCCCATCCAGGAAGTCCCTCATCCAATTGCACACCAAAACTGTTCAACGCCATCGAGACCAAATTGTACTGTCCAACAGTAAAAACAATGTCCATCAACTGTTCAGTAGAAAAGTATTCGGTAAGTCTGGACCAGGTCTCATCCGAAACATGTGCATCCGAGTGCAGCTCATCGGTCGCCTTGAGTAATGCAACATCTTTATCAGACAGATCCTCCATCCCTGGGCCAATTTTAGTCGATCGTATTTCGTCATCCGACATACCTATTCGACGCGAAATCTGAACGTGTTGGCCCCACTCATAACCCGACTGACACAAATACCCGATTCTAAGAATAAGCAGCTCTCTATCCCGATCGCTCAAAGTAGACTTACCCAAAATGTGGTTAGCAAAGACCATCCAGCGCTTCGCTAGATCAGGGTGATTTGCAAGTGTTTTAAAAATATTGAAAACCCGATCCTGATTCGCAAAAGGCTTCATGAGCTCTTGGGCATCATCGTTCCATGCCTCTTTCTCCAACGGTTGAATTCTTGGACTATCTAAGCGCATTGGCTTTCCTTATGATTGAACAAAAACAAAACTAATATACACAACTCCATACTCTTACGGGAACAATCATGACGGTCGTTGTCACATACCAAAAACGCACTCAGATAATCGCCATTGATCGACCTCACAGCCGGAATGCCGTTGATGGCCCCACCGCTGAATCGCTGGCAAATGCTTTTCGATCTTTTGATCAGGACGATCAATATGACGTAGCTATTTTAACAGGGACCCAGGGCACTTTTTGTGCAGGTGCCGATTTGAAGGCAGTTGCCACAGGAGCTGGCAACTCGGTTAGAAAGAAAGGCAACGGGCCCATGGGGCCAACTCGAATGCAACTTCGAAAACCAGTCATTGCGGCGATAGAAGGGCACGCAGTCGCTGGAGGTTTAGAGTTAGCGCTCTGGTGTGACCTCAGAATCGTCTCAGAAGAAGCTAAAATGGGGGTATTTTGTCGTCGATGGGGCGTACCCCTGGTAGACGGCGGCACAATTCGACTTGCCCGGCAAATAGGACAAAGTAGAGCTCTCGATCTAATACTAACTGGACGAGAGATCGACGGTCAGGAAGCACTTAGTATGGGTCTAGCTAACCGGTTAGTCAGTCCGGGCGACACATTGGACACCTCCCTTCAGTTGGCCGAAGAAATAAGCGCGTTCCCCCAGTTGTGCATGAGAAACGATAGACAAAGCCTTTACGAACAGTGGAATCTCGACCTGGATGAGGCTTTAATGAATGAGACCATCTTGGGATTAGAGGTAATCAGATCCGGAGAAACGGCCGCCGGTGCTAAAAGGTTTGCAAGCGGTAAAGGTCGTCACGGTTCTTTTAAGGATATTTAACGGAGGAAAATTATGGCATTCAGAACAACTCAGGAATTTGGTGTAACCATGTTTCCTACAGACTACTCAATTCAACCCGTGGAGCTCGCTAAAGCTGTGGAAGAAAGAGGACTAGACAGCCTGTTTTTTCCTGAACACACCCATATTCCAACATCTCGAGCAACACCATTTCCGGGCGGCGGCGATCTCCCAAAAATGTACTGGCACACTCATGATCCCTTCGTCGCGCTAGGCGCCTGCGCGGCAGTAACCTCGAGCATTAAATTAGGAACTGGAATCTGCTTAGTCATCGAAAGAGACCCTATCACTCTAGCCAAGGAGATTGCCTCTCTCGATATGATTTCAAATGGAAGATTCATACTAGGAATAGGCGCCGGATGGAATCGAGAGGAAATGGAAAATCACGGCGCGAATTATCCAAAAAGATGGGCGGAAGTCAGAGAAAAGATTCTCGCTATGAAAGCAATCTGGACCGAAGAGGAACCTGAGTTTCACGGCGAATTCGTCAATTTCGATCCTATCTGGTCATATCCAAAACCCGTGCAGGAAGGAGGCCCACCGGTATGGATAGGCGCAAACTCAAAATGGGTTTTTGATCGACTCGCTGAATATGGAGATGGCTGGATGCCAATCGGAGGCTTGGGCTCAGGCAACATGGAAAAATTAAATGCGGCTTTCGATAAAGCAGGCAGATCAGTTGAGGATCTGGATATGGCTTTATTCGGAGCACCCTCTGACATCGATCAGTTAAAAGGACGAATCGAACAAGGTTTTGATCACCTTATTTTTAATCTACCTTCTGACAGTTCAGATAAAGTGTTTCATTTACTCGACAAATACGCCGAACTAAAAGCACAGGTGCAGGGAGGTTGAAACGGGTTTGATTTATAGCAAATCCTTCAGCAAGAAAACGCCCGAAAGGCTAAGGAGTTGAAACATCTTCTCATCGTTTTCCATAGCAAAAATGGTTGTACCGAGTCTTTAGCACAACAGGTCTATAGGGGAGCTACAGATCCTTCAGTGGAGGCAGTGGAAACAAGAATGCTGAAGGCAAACGATGCGGGACCGGAAGACCTTTTGTGGGCCGATGCCATGGCCATAGGCACTCCCGAGAACTTCGGTTACATGTCCGGCATGATTAAAGATTTTCTGGAACGGACTTTTTATGAAGTCGAAGGCAAATTAAACCCGCTACCCTACGCCCTATTTATCTGTGCAGGTGATGATGGTTCTGGAGCCGTTAGATCGATTGAGCGAATCGCGAACGGATACCCATTTAAAAAAGTCCAAGAGCCCATAATATGTAAAGGGGATGTAGAGGCCTCAAAAGCAAAGTGCAAAGACCTTGGTCTCATGCTAGCTGCTGGTATTGAAATGGGCATCCTATAATAGCGAGATCAGGGAACATTGAGCGAAACTACAGTCAAAATTCTTCACAGCATCGATGAAATTAGTGAGGCAACATGGAATGAATGTGCTGAAGCATCTCCACCTTACAACCCCTTCCTGAATCATAAATTTCTTCTAGGCCTCGAAAAGAGCGGCAGCGTCTCCCCGGAAACGGGATGGCAGCCCTTTCACCTCATGGTAGAGAAAAACAGCGACCTTATCGGAGTGGTACCCATGTACCTGAAAAGTCACTCCCAAGGTGAATACGTCTTTGATTACGGCTGGGCTGATGCATGGCAAAGAGCAGGTGGACGCTATTACCCCAAACTACAGAGCAGCATACCCTTTACTCCTGCTACTGGCCCAAGACTGCTTGCAGTAAACCCCAACGAAGAAAACATTAATACGCTTCTGGATGCCTGCATTGGAGTCGCTCAAAAAACCCAGGTTTCGTCGATGCACATGACTTTCATGCCTAAAAACGAATGGGATTATGCTAACCAATCGGGATTTCTATCTCGAATTGACCAGCAATTCCACTGGCACAACGCAGGTTATCAAAATTTTGATGAGTTTCTTTCGGACCTTGCTTCTAAAAAAAGGAAAAATCTAAAACGAGAGCGGCGGGACGCTTTGGCTAACGGCATAACGATCGAGTGGGCAACTGGAGATTCGCTCGATGAACAACATTGGGATGCTTTCTACCATTTTTACGTAGACACCGGAGCCAGAAAGTGGGGAACCCCTTATCTGACTCGCGAGTTTTTCTCCATCATCGGTCAAACAATGCCCGAAGATATTCTACTGATATTGGCAAAGCGAGAAGACAAATACATTGCGGGCGCCCTCAATTTTATAGGGGGTGATACCCTCTTCGGCAGGAATTGGGGATGTATTGAGGACCATCGATTCCTACACTTTGAGGTGTGCTATTACCAGGCAATAGACTTCGCCATAAAACACAACCTGAAAAAGGTCGAGGCCGGCGCTCAAGGTTCTCATAAGGTCGCACGCGGTTACCTACCCCAAGCCACATACAGCGCCCATTGGATTTCTGACCCTAACTTTAAAGATGCCGTAAGACGTTTCTTAGATGAGGAAAGAAAACATGTTGAAGACGATATCGCTTATATCGAGCATCGATCCCCATTCAGTTCTAATACGGACCTCGCAAAACTCAGGACTTTCGAGATTAAGTCTTGAGATAAATGCTTTTCAATTTCCTGATGTAATTCTGAAGTCGCTCTAAATTTCTTGGTCCCATCCGAATGAGTTGTTTTTCGAACTCCGGGAGCAATTCAAGGGTCGAGTCCGCAAATTCAAAAAGGACCGTTGACTGGACCAACTCGATTCTAGAGGGCGCTCTGGGAGCCGCTAAAACTCTGTCAAACGCGCCTAGTAAAATCGATTCAGGAGATTCCGATAACCCAAGCTGCCTTAAGGAAATCCGAACCAACGGATCAATTTCACGCAACAGCCGTGCTAGCTGACCTACCGGTATTTGCTCTATGAGGTCCACAAAGCCATCAAATCGGCGGTAATTTTCTGGACTGGCAAACGTTTTTTCCCCATCTCGAAGAACCTTAAATTGTCCCTTGGGTAGTAAAAACCCCAGCTGTCTTCTAGGCAATTCACCTCTCGAAACACTGGCAATCAAAGCCGCGTATCGAGCAATCAGCGAATCATTATCGATCCAAAGAGGAGGCAATCCCCAATCCGAAATCTCATCTCGAACAAATCCGTCACTTTCTCGTAAAGAGGGTAATTTAATGCGTGTTTGTTGTTCATTTTCGATTTGAATTTTCGTGCTGTCACTAGAAATCTCAGGTAAAACCTGGCTCGAAGGTGGCGTTTCTTCTCCTTCTTTACTTTCCTGCGCAGAAGCCTCGAGGTCTTTTTGAACCACCTTACTATCCTCGGGGAATGGGTAAAAAAGAAAGACCAGGAAAAGAACCACTAGGACAGCCCCTCCAATAACTAGCCATTTTCTAACCATAAATCACCACTACCAAAAGAAATTTCAACGAAGGCGTGATCATATTTTGTCGAAGCCAAATATCATTCAATGTTATTATGTCGATATCTACGGAAGAGCCAAGTAAAAAGATGGCCGAACAGACCAGACCAACCACCGTAAAAGAAACATTCGAAGAAGAACTGACCGAAGGGGCGATACTCCACCTGTCTGGCTGGGTGAGATCCAAGCGCACTTCAAAGGGAGGTTTTTCGTTTATCCATCTTAACGACGGCTCTTGCCTCAGTAACTTGCAGGTGGTTGCTGACGGAGGGCTGGAAAATTACGAATCCGAGATTGATAAACTCGCAGTAGGCTGTTCAATCAGTGTTACTGGCAAGCTCGTTGCTTCTCAAGGTAAGGGCCAGGATCGCGAGATTCACGCTAGCAACATCGACGTACTCGGGTGGGTTGACGATCCAGAGTCCTATCCCATCGCCAAAAAAAAGCACTCATTCGAGTTTCTTAGAACCGTCGCTCATTTACGACCGAGGACCAACACCTTTGGAGCGATTACACGTCTTCGAAACAGGCTAGCCCAATCAGTTCATCGTTTTTTCGATGAATCAGGTTTTTTTTGGGTCAACACACCAATTATCACATCCAGCGACTGCGAGGGCGCTGGCGATATGTTCAGAGTCTCCACTCTCGACCAGCTGCACAGAGAACAAACAGACTTTTCCGAGGACTTTTTTGCTTCAGAGACCTTTCTGACTGTCTCAGGCCAGTTAAACCTTGAAACGCACGCCTGCGCTCTAAAAAAGGTCTATACCTTCGGTCCAACCTTTCGCGCGGAAAACTCAAATACTAGTCGGCATCTCGCCGAATTCTGGATGATTGAGCCAGAGATAGCATTTGCAGATCTCCATGATAATGCCCGCCTGGCGGAATCGCTTCTAAAGTCAGCCTTTAGCGAGACTTTAAGTAGTTGCATGGAAGATCTCGAGTTCTTCAACACTCAAATCAATTCAAGTGTTATTGAGCGATTGCATAATCTAGTAGAAAGCGAATTCGCTATGATGACTTATTCCGAAGCGATTAAAACACTCGAGAAATCCGGAAAGAAATTTGAATTCGATATTTCCTGGGGCTCGGACCTTCAATCCGAACACGAACGTTTCTTAACTGAAGAGGTAGTGAAAGGCCCTTTAGTGGTAACAGACTACCCCAAAGACATCAAAGCCTTTTACATGCGGCTGAATGATGACGAAAAAACGGTCGCGGCAATGGATATCCTGGTGCCTGGGGTTGGCGAAATAGTGGGAGGGAGCCAAAGAGAAGAGCGACTCGACGTACTGGATCACCGGCTCGATAACGAAGCTCTAAAGAACGAATTATGGTGGTATCGCGACCTAAGAAAATATGGCACGGTTCCCCACGCGGGTTTTGGCCTCGGGTTCGAGCGACTGGTTCAATATGTCTCAGGCATGGAAAACATACGCGACACAATCCCGTTCCCTAGAGTCCCCAAAAACGCCGCGTTTTAATGGCCGATGAAATTAACACGACCAAACCCTTAGAAGTCTTCAAGTCGCTTGGCAGGCTAGGGATTTTCGTGACTCCCTACAAATTCAAATTAATATCAGGAATCCTCGCTTTTGGACTGGCGAGGATCTGCGAAGCCATGGTGCCTTTTTTTATGGCCGTGTCCATTAACCGAATGACAGAGGGAAACTATGATTTATCAAACCCAATCGCCGCGATATTCTGCGCCGTGGCTTTACGCTATGTCATCGTATCCTATGCCCGGTACAGCGTCAGACAATCCGGTTTAGGCGTAGCCTTTGACCTCAGGCAGAAGCTATACATCACTCTACAACAACAGGGTTCTGATTTTTTTAACAAGTACACAATAGGAGATATGATGACCAGGGCAATCGCTGATATCGCCTTGATACAGCGATTATTTGCGATGGGCACCATCCTGATCATCATCTTGTTTTTTGCGACCACGGTAGGGTTTGGCTTCATGCTCTATTATTCGGTTCCACTGACACTCTTACTCATACCACCACTACCTTTGGTCTTTCTCTACGCGAAGTATTCATCAAAGCGTTTAGGCGTAGTTTCCGCGCAGGTGCAAGATCGTCTATCTGATATGGGAACTCAAGTACAAGAAAACTTATCCGGCATCCGAACCATCCAAGCGATGATTCAAGAAGAAAATGAAATCAAACGATTTGGGCAGACCAATCAAGCCTATGCGGATTCGTTCTATGAGCAAGCACGGATCAACTCACTGATGGGCGCTTGGATGCCGAGTCTAGTCGCTTTGTGCTCAATGACCATATTGGGTTATGGCGGGTATCTAGTAATTAATAAAGAACTTCCGCTCGGAGATTTTGTTGCGTTTTTCATGTTTTTAAACATGGTGGTCGGCCCATTTCGTGTCGCAGGCTTCATCATTAATTTATTCCAGCGGGCCGCAGTGGCGAGTAATCGGCTATTCGAAATCTTTGATCTTGGCCCGGAAATCTCGGATAAGCCGAGCCACTCAGCTCCCAAACAAATCGCGGGGAAAATAGAACTAGACCGAGTCAGCTATTCCTATCAAGGCACCAGCAAAAACGTGATAAAAGATCTCTCGCTGGCCATAGAAATGGGAGAGACTTTAGCCATCATGGGTCGAGTCGGTTCAGGCAAAACGACATTGCTTAAATTGCTTGTTCGACTTTTAGACTCGGCACCAAACTCAATATTGATTGATGGATGCGACATCCGGTCCTTTCCTTTATCGCAACTTCGATCACAAGTTGCTATGGTGCCTCAGGATCCCTTTCTTTTTGGTGAGCCATTAAAGGAAAACCTGACTTACGATGACCCTAATCGTGCTCTCGACGAAATCTGGGCTGCAGCAAACTCTGCTGATTTAAAGCAGACTATAGAAAACTTCCCGGAAAAGCTTGAAACTCTTGTGGGTGAGAGAGGAGTCACGCTGTCTGGAGGCCAAAAGCAGCGGGCCACTCTAGCTCGAGGCCTAATCCGGAATGCTCCAGTACTAATCCTTGACGATTGTTTCTCCGCTGTAGACACAGAAACGGAAGAACACATTCTGTCTGAACTCAAGCGCTTAAGAAAAAACCAAACGACCTTACTGGTCTCTCATCGGGTCAGCACAACGAGGCACGCAGACCGAATTGTAGTCATGGACAATGGAAACATCATCGAACAAGGAACTCATGAAACGCTCCTAGAAATGAAAGGATATTACGCAGAGCTTGAAAGAATTCAGCGAGAAGGTGGCGAAGACGAACTAAACTCAAAAAGAAGCGCCATCTCATGAGCGAACAGACAGTCAAAATCAAAAGAGACTACTCGATGTTTGACGCAGATCTCAGCGGAGCCGTACTGAATGTCAGCTTACTGGGCAGATTGTTAAGCTGGCTAAAGCCTTATAGGGGGCAACTAGTTCTGTCTAGCGTGCTCGTTCTAGTCGCATCTTTTCTAAATATTCTACTTCCGATAACGATTTCGTTAGTTGCGATCGACTATATTATTAGAACCGAACCTACTACAAACGCACCCGATTTCGGCTTGATCGAGTTAAACGATTGGCTGTCGCAATCCTTATCAATTCATCCTCTATTAGCAGCCTGTTTAATGTACGCAGTCTGCCATAGCCTATGGGCGGCGATCGCTCACGCTCATCGTATGACCCTTATCGGAGCAGTTGTTAAGGGTCTCAGAGATTTACGAAATGATCTTTTTGCTCACCTGGAAACGAGACCGTCCTCTTTCTACGATCGTGTCGCTGTAGGTCGTGTTATGACGCGAGTGACAAACGATGTAGAAGCTCTATACGAACTCTTGAGGGGGCTAGGAACCCTTATCGGCGAGTTTGTTCCCTTTCTGGTCGCCTTAACCGTGATGTTTGCGATCAATACCGAATTAACGCTCACTCTTCTCATTGCTTTGCCCCTACTAACCATAGTGACCTTTTATTTTCGGAGCATTACTAGGCGACTTTTCCGGCAGGTGAGACAAACAGTCTCCACTTTGAACCAAAGTCTACAAGAGAACCTCGCAGGTCTCGAGGTCGTTCAACTTTCGGATAGGCAACAACTAAATTTTGAGAGATATACCAAAACAAATACGGAAAATAGAAACTACGAGACCAAATTAGCCAGGGTCGAAACTCTATACGGGGCGTTTAATGACAGTCTCGCTCATGCCGCAATCGGCGTCATCATCTGGTTCAGTGCGAACTTGGTAATGGAAACATCGATGTCACTCGGGGAAGTCGTTCTCTTTACTCAATTCATCGGGATGTTATTCAACCCCATCGTGGTTCTAGGTGAGCAGACCAATATTCTTTTCAGGGCAATGGCGAGTGGCGAGCGTATTTTTCAAGCTCTGGATTGGGACGAAAAAATACATGAGCCAAGACATCCAATTGTTCTTCCTGAACGCCTAAAGGGAGAGGTAACTTTCAATAGCGTTAATTTTTCCTATGACGAAGATACACCTGTGCTCAAAGATGTCAGTTTCAAGATTAACCCTGGCGAGAAATTAGCCATTGTCGGACCAACGGGTTCAGGTAAAAGCACCTTGATCAGACTACTATCAAGATTTTATGACTTTAACGATAACCTGATCTTTCTAGACGGAATCGATCTCAACAAAATCTTAAGCAAAGACCTTAGATCAAGAGTCGGGGTGGTGCTTCAGGATTTCCACATTTTTTCCGGTTCAATCCTTGATAATCTGACCCTCGGCAATCCCAAAATATCACAAGAAAAAGCGATCTTGGCTGCAAAAACAGTCAACGCCCACACGTTCATCGAGGGATTAGAAGAAGGTTACCACTCAATCCTATCAGAGAGGGGTCAAAACCTCTCACAAGGTCAACGGCAGCTTCTGGCCTTTGCCAGAGTATTAGCCGCAGACCCGGAAATTCTGGTGTTAGATGAAGCGACGGCAAGTATAGACACCGAAACAGAATTGCTAATACAGGATGCCCTTAGAAAATTAACTCATGGCCGAACTTCCATCATAATCGCGCATCGCTTACAGACGATTCAGGAAGCCGATCGGGTAATGGTCATGGACAACGGAGAAATCGCTGAAATCGGAAGTCACGAGGAGCTTATTGAGGCAAAAGGGTTATACTACGCATTGCACAGTCTTCAGTTTCAAGAAGGACACCAAACCGCCTAGTTAAAATCTAAGACACAGACATAAGTATGAGAGAAACGGTCAACGATAAAGTACAAAGTGGCGTTAAATTCCGAACAAAAAACGGAGTGACGGCAATCAAAGATGGGATCAAAGTCTCGAAGAATTCCGGAAGTCGTATAAAGAAAAAGCCAGACTGGCTACGAGTCAAAATCCCAACAGGTGGCAAGTACCAAACCGTTAACGAGATCGTCAAATCCCATAGCCTATCGACGGTGTGTGAGGAATCTCATTGCCCTAACATAGGAGAGTGCTGGAGCCACGGCACTGCCACTATCATGTTGATGGGATCGGTTTGCACAAGGGCTTGCAAATTTTGCTCGGTTGACACGGGTAACCCTAGAGGATGGCTTGACTTCGAAGAACCCGACAACACGGCTCGATCAGTTCAGCTAATGAACTTGAAGTATGTTGTTCTGACTTCAGTCGATCGAGACGATTTAGAGGATGGGGGCGCGA
>MDSX01093726.1_pt1 | contig 11158 bp, 17 predicted proteins | sample 811141 | NCBI WGS metagenome assembly MDSX01 (sample SAMN05326642, study PRJNA326480) | marine metagenome | isolation source: seawater | place: Atlantic Ocean: South East | collected 2010
CATATGACAACACGCCAGAATTTCAATTGCAAAACGTCGTAGCTACATTTAACATAGGTATCGACCGTGTAGATTTAAGGGATTTGGCTCTAACACGTCCATTTATCGAATACAACCCTCATAAATTCGCAGCGGCCACTATGAGAATATCAGAGCCTAGAACAACCGCATTAGCCTTCGCGTCTGGTAATATGGTCTGTACTGGGGCTAAGAACGAAGCCCTCAGCAGGTTAGCCAGTCGTAAGTATGTCAGACTACTACAGAAGCATGGCGTGCCTGTGTCTTTCCGAGACTTTAAAATACAGAACATTGTCGCCGCTACCAACGTCCAGAGAACCATCAAGTTGAACGAGCTGGCACAGGCGTACGGACCGTACGTGTCCTACGAGCCCGACTTGTTCCCGGGTTTGGTGTTTAGAACGACAGCTCCCAAGCTGGTGTTCCTTATCTTTAGGTCGGGAAAGATAGTTATAACCGGTGCCAAGAAGCGTGAGCAGATAGCATCCACGTACGACAAGTTGTATCAAAACGTGATTAAACATTTCTTCGATACCTTAGGGTCGTCCAGTTCGTCGTCAGAGTATAGAACTCAATTGAGAAGGGATGTTCATCCACCTAATTTCTTTGATAAAATATAGTACATAAGTATAGTTTGTATAATAAATGAACTGGGAAACTGTAGCTTACATAGGAATATATGCCGTTCTTTGCTTATTGGCCGTTGGAATCTCGGTATACGGTTGCGTCAAAGGACATGTCCAAGCCGCTGGAACAGAGTACGAGAGGTTGGTGTCGGAGGAGCCCGTAGAGATGGAAGATATTAAAGATAGAATAGTTCCTTATCCGCATGAGGATGTCATAACTAATTTATAATATTATTTTTTAGTAAAAAATTCATGTACTACACTCGCTATCATTCCGGGGTCGCTATTGATTTCTCCTAAGGTTTTTTGAAACCAAGGTTCTTTCGATGGTGGATACCACGTCTTGTTACTGCTCTGGAACTTGCGAGCCATGTCTCTAAACCCGTTCATACCTATCGATTTAAGTTGAGCAGCTGCTTCCGGGTTGATGGCTTTAACCCTCTGTATGGTGATGTAAGCACCACTTGGAGAATTTAGAACAATCGGTTGAACTGCTGTCTGTATCGATGGTGGTGGCTGAGGCGGCTGTTGTACTTCTTGTTCGATAGGTGCTTGTGGTAATACAGGGCTCTCAACATCACCATTGTTTTCTTTCCACCATCCATGCCACTTTCCCAATGCCTCGTCTCTGGCTTCCAAACATTTCTGGAGGTACAGTATGCGCTCCTGTGATAGTGTTATCAACTGTTGCATTTCTTGACTGCTTTTCTTCTTGGTGTTGATAAGTTTAATGCGTTGATATTCTTTGTGGAGTGCTTCCATCGGTTTGTTGGTGGGCATGTGTCGCACGCGTCTCCACGCACTGTAGCGTGTATGATACTCTTGTAACTTTTCTTGGATACATGTCTCTGTCCAGTCCGTTAACGATTCAAATGTTCTCAACTTGAACACTTCAACTGACTGGCCAACTGGCGGTTCCCATACTACATTGTGGATAAGACCCGCTGTAGTAACCGTTGCGGTAAATTTATTTTTTTTAAATGTAAAATAAATTTTATCATTAGCGTTGAGCTCAACCTGAGATTGTAAAATGCATGCGAGACGACGTGCCATGGTGATTTTAATATTTCTATAGAATCATTCAAGAATCCACATATTCTCTACATATCTGTATATATTAGTACGTGGTTATAATTAGATGGCGTGCTGTACCTGTTACTGTATTACTAAAGATGAGTTGAGTTGTGGACATTGCTTCTGTAAAGCATGTGCCATTAAGTATATAGATACTAGGTGGAAGAGCGGTAGAATAAAAATAGCATGTCCTATGTGTAGAAAGAATCTGGAACTTAGTTGTAGGATATCGGATGGAGAAAGCATTTTTAAATATGACAATGATATATATTTTAGAATTTCATCTTTGGGTAACCTAGAAAATTTACCTGAGGGTTGGCAGGACCGCCTTTGGGAGCGAGCGCGGACACCGCCTTACCGCCTCCAACGTTCCGTTTCTGCCTTTGTACGTCCGATTCTCCAGGTTGAGTCCCACCCAGACAAACGGGAATTAGAATCCCGGCGATAAAACCCAACGACAATATGAACCCGGTTCCCCAAGCCCACCAAAAATCTTCCGGTTTGACCTGTACCTGGTTCCACCATACTATTAAAATATAAATAGCTGTAATACCTGTAGAATACGAAAACATCGTTAAATGTTCCTGTAGTTCTGTTCTAAGTAAGTCCTCTGCCTCCGGTGTCAACTTCTCGTCTCTAGTAACCCATAAACTAATCATAATCATGACGGATATCTTCGGTGCGTTAGCAACTATACCAGCCCAGTTCGCTGCGCACGGGTAGTCTGGTGAACAGTCTGCTAGATATGCTGGTAAAATAACGAACCCAAAGGTCCCTATCACTGCTCCTGCCAACATCCAAATCTCTTTACTTCTACGAGCTTTAGCTTGTGGCGTGGTTCCTTTACAGCAGTTGGATATACTGAATGATATAGCACCAGGTTCGAACTCGAGCCGTTTGTGTGACATAACTTCTATGGTAGTGATTCCTATTCCAGCGAAACCAGCAACGAGCGACCAGAATGGGTTCTCATACTTTTCTAGTAACCACACGATAAACATGGGTATAACGAGCGCGAAGAATATGGTACTAATCATGATGATGGTCTTCGAGCCGTCTGATATCTGGTGAACTCTGGTACCGCAGCATACAACGTTATCTGACTCTGTGCCTGGTAATATATACCTGAGGACACCTGAGAACGAAATGATAAAGACACCCGAAATCAAAATAGAACCAAACGCTGTTTCCAATAACGTGTTCAACGCCTGTTCATTTGTCGTATACGTAACGGCAAGAGTGGTCGCTAAAGCGGCTGGTAGCCACGTGATAGCTTGTCCCCGCTTACCAGACTGATTGATAAATAATATTAAGACGCATACAAATATCGAACCAAGAGCTGCTGTTATTAATACGGATTCCCAGTCCATTTGCTTGCCTTGACTATATAGCCATCTAACGAACTTATATAGTACACTATGTTGCAAGGGTCACAACTTCTAGACGGGACTATGGAGAAGAGGCTTAACAAGATGGAAGCTGGTATAACAGAGCTTGACGAGAAAGTATCCCTCATAGATAGAAAAGTAGACCATTTGGGCAATGTTCAGATGGAAATGTTCGACGAACAAAATAGAATGGGAGAGAATCTAAGCGCAGAATTAAGACATCAGAAAGAGCAATTAAGCAAATGGCAGGGAGAAATGAAGAAACAAATATATTCTAGAGGTAGATGGTATTACTATGGGTTAGGTTTTATATTATTCACTTGGTTCGTTTTGATGTTGAACTGGATATTGAGTCATTAGAGTCTAGGGTCGAGGCCCCAATTTGGTGGGTCGTCCGCAACGAATGGTCCCGTAGATTTCGCTTTATGCTCCACGTGCGCGTCTGTGATGTAAGCTACATATTCCGCCAGACCACAGGCGTTTACTCCGCGTCTTAATCGAAAGAATCCTCTGTCTCCCCAGTCTGTTCCCCATGAATTTTTAACAATCCAACTATCATGAGTGTAACCAACGATAGCAACTGCGTGGTCGATATCTGTACCACACAGGCTCTCGTCAAAGATGCCATCAATATAATTATCAATATAATCATTCTTAGTGTCCATTCCTATTGTAATTGTTCCATACTTGTACAGCAGTGCTGGTATTCGTTCTTCTATATATTCATTCGAATCGAGACCTTGCACGTCAAACGTATCTATAGTGATGTGAGACGGTGCCAAGTTATTACTACAAGTCTTCTGGTACATGTCGGCGTATTCCATACGGAATGACATAGCATGGTCCCTACCATATTCAAAAACGTACTCCATTAATCCACCGTCGCAACCGTCGTTGGGTGTGTCGTTGACCGATGTACAGTCTGTCATCTCCTTCGTTGAGAACTTAGGTGGTGCTCGTTTAAACTGACGCAAATGCGCATACCAATATTCGACCGCAGCGGCGGAAGCGTACGCGAAACAATTTCCACAACTTCCCTGGTTCAAGGGTTCAGCTACTCTGTGATGTTGTCTCAAATCATACTCATTGGGGACACTGGAGCCCAGCTTCAACGGGTTGCCTGGCCCATGTCGGTTGCGTGACAGTTTGTACTGTCCCCGCGTTGAGAAGGCAGTGTTGGTAGACCTCTCTGATGGTAATATGTCGCTACGGCTGGTGAATCCAAACCCTTTACCCATCACCTGTGATACTTCCAAACGTTTGCGTCGTTCTAAGTATTCATCTTGGTGGGCATACTGTTTAGAATACTGTTGCATATAGTCACAGAGAGCGTCGGGTTCTCCCTGCTCTCTACATGACTCATGTGTGAACAAAGCGTTCGCTCCGACTAATAAAATGAATCCGATTACTAAACGCATATTCTATACTAATAGTTACAACTCCATATATAGTGAAGTAATTATGACCTACGTCTCCAAGTCGGATTGGTCCAACCTTAGTAATATATGTGGCCCTAGTGAGCCTCTCATCATATCCACCCAAATACCATGGCAAGCGCATCACGATGCTACATTAGTGCTAGGAAACGCTTACAACGGACACGTGTTTCTAAAAATTATGTGTCATAGAGAACCAGAACTGTACCACCTGGGCGATGCCTCCGGGTTGGTCCCACCTGTATTTCTTAAAGATTTTAAGCGTGAGAAGGTTGCATACACGCCCAAACTTGTCAACGTGTCCCATATCGTGTCGGTCATCATGCGTCGGTTTCAGTCACAGCTAATAGAAAGAGAGATACCAGAGGTGATGCCTATAGATAGCGAGTCATTGGCTAGGTGCGTACTACGATACCTGTGCGAAGATGCTGGCATCGTACAGAAATGGGTCGTCATGGAACAGCTTAGAATAAAGGAGCTCATCGACCACTACGACTTTACCAATCTAAAATTGGTGTATCCTATGCTACTGAGCAAAGAAACGTGGGAGAATGATATCAAGAACGCCTATTTCAATACGAATATAGTACCGTTAGCTGTACCAGATAAAGATGTGTTTCAATGGGTGGTAGATACCGTAAATAATTTTTAAGACTATAAGAGACTTTTATTAATTATAAATGACTTCTATATTCCAGAACGGTGTATTCCTAGGGAACGTCCAACGTTACCTATCTCTAATACAACTCGTCGTATCCTTCCAAGTTCTCTCGTTGGTGTTCGACCATACAGACCCACCTGGTTACTACCAAGCGTTGGCCGTTGTCAACACAGTGTTTAGCATATTCGCATTTGGATACTTCGTATATCATTGTAACGAATGTGACTTACAGCAGTTCATACTAAGAAGTAAGAACAGCATGCAATATTTACTAATGTTTATTGTTCTCTGCCGTATCACGCTGGCTGCTCTCTTGTTGGAGATGTATATAATTGAAGAGGATGAAACATACCAATTCAACAACAAGACTATCTTTTTAGTGGCCTCTATATTGGCATTCATAGCGATAGTATTAGCAACGACCGCAACATACTGCGGAATGAGTAGGAAAGAACTAGCAAAGGCGGTAAAAACCAGCGTCCAGGGTAATAGAGCAGTAAAGGCCTTGATGAAGCCTTACAATCGAGGCCGCGTGAAACGCGAGTCCGGTGACTTAAACTTCGGTTTGCCAACACATATAACACGTGTAGGGCGTTTTAAACGCTAGTGATATCACCCATGGCTTTCTTGAAGCTCAATATCTTCGGCTGGTATTCTAGTTCCTCCAGGTCCACATTGATATTGGCGGGTGAAACCATCTCTCTTTCTTTTTTACGCTGTTGGTGGTCCGTGTACTTGGTACCACACCAACAGACACACCAAAGTAGGGCTAGTATAATACCGATGATGTATAGTAATTGTAGCATTTTTTATTAAAATATAAGTTATATACTATTATTTTAACAACTCGAGGGTATGTATTCCTTTAATGATAAATATATTTTCTGAAGTTTTCTATGGATAATCTTCATTCTATTGGGTTCTTCTATTATAATATTGTTATCGCACCCAAATACAGACCAGTACAAATCGTCTATGACGACTACCCACCTTGTCATAATCGAATCCGCTTTCTGAGGATGCAAACAAACCGGAAAGGCGCCACTGTCCTCGACCAGCGTCTGTAAGTTTTCCGTGCGAGCTATGTTGTATTGTAGCTTTGAGCTACCCCGCAACTTGTTCAATTCCTGTTGATACTCTTTGTCTTCCATTCCTATAGAATCAAAGTTGGCTATTGTACTTTCTATATCGTCTAACGTTTTTTCAATATCATATATGATGGTACATTCTGCCAAAGACATATTGGTAGATTCACCGACACTCTTATACTCCGGACTATAAACCCTGGTTAAGACCACTATAATGTCTGTTCTTATTTCATATCGCGTGTGTGATTTATACACGACTACAATTGATTTAATGAACGTGTTGTACAATAGCGAGTGGAAACAGGAGATGGACCCCAATACATCGGATGACTATTACTTCCGTTCTATAGAGCACATGCATCTTAAAATCATGAAGGATTCAGAAATCAATTCATACCCTAAAGGGAATTCTCAACTGTATGACATCGGAAATAGACTAATGACTATAGAGAATAATCTAATCGGAGAAACCGAGACGTTGCCTGACGCGGTGACCATCCGTTATCTATTAGAGCGTACTAAGAATTTAATCACTAGCCTTTCTTCCCGCAGTAGGGAGTATATCTGTGTCATTTGTTAGTGGTATGGTATCGTAATGGACCACCCACCTCTTGTAACACCGTCTGTATATACCGTCGGCTAATATATCTAACAAAACCGACGTGTACAACACTATCACGCGTCCGTGTAGTGTAAACCCATACAAAGGAGAAAATATATGTATAGCGGACATAGAGGTCCAGGCGGACGTCTGTCCAACAATACGACAGACAATTATAGAGATAAGCCATAGATGGGTCTTCAAACTAGACGGTTCGCTACCTTTGACTAATTTATATTCACTGTACACCATCACTCTATTTTTATTAAAGAAGGTTACAAAATCTGCCATATACAATATGAAGGAGAGTATCGCATGGTTGGGAGCGGATAGAGTTTGATGTAGAAATGGCCATGCGAAGACTGCTATCCATATAAACGTAGATAGGGTTTTATGTTTAAAATAGTCCATTTATTTTAGAAATAACACTTATATACTTTAAAGAGAAGCCGCTCTATCTCTAGTCCAGCGCTCCCTGTCATCCAAAGCCATCTTGGTGTACTTGCCCTTACCATCGGTATCCAACTCTTTCCACGCTGCGGCAATAAATTTCATCAAATCCCTAGGAGATACCTCTGGATGGTCCGCAGCGATGCGAGCTCTGTTCTCCTTCATATAGAAAGCGTATGCGGTGCGCGGGCGTTTTGGCTTAGACGCGTCGTAAGCCTCCTTGGCTACCTTATATTTCTCGTGGTCGGCTGCTGCGGCATCGTGATACGGACGTTTACCATCGTCGGTTAGTCCACGCCATTCTTCTCCGATTATTTTACTTATTTGAATCATAGATAATTCTTTATTCTGAGTTCTAATAACAGAACGTCGAGAAGCAGAATATCTCATAAAGGCAGTCAATGGGCGCTTTGGCTTGTTCGGGTCAACTTTTTTCTTTGATTTAACTCTTGGCATTGTTATCCAATACAAACCCCCCTATATAGTCTTTAACCTAATCTTCTGAGGATTCGGGAAAAGGCAATGCAAAATGCCTATTCTTTGTTTGTAAATGGTTCGCTGGGGTTAGACTGATGAGTTCGAATTCCCACCGTTTGCGACGCCTATGGTAGGCTCTACGCACATACATGTACATATTACCGACCACCGGCAACGCATAGCATTGTCCAACGGTTGCTCTGTTGAACAAGTCATCGAAGTCGAGATTAGCTAAGACATTGGGTTGGTCCGTCCTACTACGTTCCTCTTGACGGTCTAAAAAATGAGGTGTGTATACTATAGTAAAGACGAGCTGGCTTCCTTGGAAGCGAAGGTATTCACATGGTCGGCGCTGAGTATCCATGGTAGACATTTAAACATATAATATTGTGACATTAATACGCGATTATTCCTAGAATAAGAGGGATAACCCCCACACCCAACACGGCCACCAATATCACCATGGCTTCTCTCCAGAAGAAAGGAAAGTAATGTTTTACTCTCCGTACGGCTACCTTCATACACTCACCACATGTCTCGCTATGTAATTCGTATTCATACCCCAACTTCTGTAATATTTCTGGCGTGTAACCAGATGCTGGAAAGGTAACGACACAAGTATCGGGAATAAACCCCTTGTGCTTCATCCATGCGCAGTGGTGGAAGAATATCTTGTAATCAAAGTCTACCTTCATGTGGACCATTTTGTACAGTGAGGTTAGAAACCGTTGGTCGTCCGTGTTGGGCTTGTACTTTAGTTGGGCAATAAACTTCTTTATCGCTCCACAGTACCCGATGTACGAACCACCGTTAATAATGGGGTCCGGGCCAAACACTCTCCATCTATAATACGCACTTATCCATTGGAAGTAAATGCTAGAGGGTTCGCAACTGAATACCATAGGCGAATTGAATTCCTTAAACTTTTCCACTATTAAATTCGAGTGGGCTACTATACACGAGTCGAAGGCATCGGTGACGAGAATGATTTCGTTGTCTTCTATATTATGACTTTCTAACCATTTGTAGATAAGAGTCCAACGCCATCCAAACCCCTGCCATTCATCGCCGAACCCTAGTATTCTAAGGTCACAGTTGTTATTCTCGCACGACTTCTGGAAAATATCCATCATGCGTTCATTGTGAGTAGCTACACTGAGAACTAGCATTTATTTAAAATAAGGTACTATTTATATTATTTTTAGGTCTTTTTCTTCGTTGATGGCGTGGGATTTACTGCTCTCTTCATTGCCCATTTAGCCTTGTTCACCTGACTACCTACTAGGACTAAGACTTCTGGTTTGTATGTAGCTATCAATACCCTCACACCTATCACAAACACGTCAAATGCCAACAACGTGTAAAGACACCATTCCTTGTATGCCAAATACGTTGTCATCGTCACGCCATCGAAGGAATAGTATAGATTTGCGCAATCTGAAAAGAAGAGCAATATAGACAAGAACGCTCCGATGACATGTAACATCGCAGGGTCGTTCTGCGTTGCGGTGTATGCTAGTATCGGGTCCAATATGATATGTACGTATATCGGCGTTGCTAACGCTGCTGCTGTAGTCTGGTCTGCGGCCAAAACAATATCAGAGACCAAAATGCCTATAGCGAACGGAAGTGACCATACGTGTAAGAGTCGTGCCCTGCGTTGTAATATATGTTGTTCTACTGCTGGTTGGGCCTTTAATTCTAGGTATCCTGTCTGGTCTGTCAACGCATTGTATTGCATAAAGTCGAGCAGAATAACCATTCCCATGAGAACGATGGTAATGATATCTTGAGGTATAGTAGAGAAGCAGGCTTTGGACTGGTATATGTCAAAGCACTTGGTAACGGCTTGGAACATGAGAAATAGTATCGTACCGTCTAGCAACCATGCCAACAACTCAAAATAAGATGCGAATCTGCTGAAGACCGTCACAAGAGCAAACGTGGATACCATTATAACTCCATCTATTAGCGTATGCCAGCTAAGCATTGGTGTTAAGTTTACTACGGCTGAGCTATACGTACTGCACCATGCTAGAATAGCTTGAATGAGAAGGAATGTTATGGCGCATCGAATGCGTATATCGGTGGTAACTTTATCACGTGCCGACAGCTGTGCCATTTGGTTGATGACCATCGCCCTTTATACATCTATTAACCTTCTTGATTCTCGCCTTTGATAGGCCAACATCAACGTTGGTTCGCGAACTACTATCCAGGCGTAGCCGCTTATCCACACCATCCAGCTCTGTATCGCGACCAACACTGTCCCTAGGGGTAAGAATAAGCTGACACCCAGACGAGACAACACCCACACGACCAGATATATTGTGCTGATGTGCGCCAAGGAGGCAAGAACAAAGCAGGTTCTCCAACTAAACTTGAGCTCGATAAAGGCTGGCCACCATAGAGCAGAACATATATGTACAATGAGTAGAGAAACAAAGAGTGGAGGATACTCTGGCACCAGTAATAGGGTGACTAGAGTGGTTACTAACTGTACTACACATAGATATACTAGATATTTAGATTTAGGTTTGCCCTTTAAATCGGTCAACGAATACCATGACGACGCATTGGGTTTAGGTAACCATGTGATACCTTCCCACCGATGTGACCATATGATATATCGTGCTAGAGCGAAACCCCATATCCAACCAGTAAATGCTAGGAAGCGAAACATTCGACATATATAGCACTAGATAAACGGTCATATATAGTTTGTATACTACGTGTCTGATTTTCAATCCATGGAGCCTTCGGCAGTGGTGAGTTGGACTCTTGGCATTCGATAGCTATTATCGGGCGCAAAGCTACTATCAACATATCCTTCATCGTAAAAAATCGTCCAGGCTGAAATTTTATCATCCAATAGATAGACCAACACACCCAACCCGCTCTATCTATCGATTCGTCCAGATGCGAGTTGAGAATACTACGGCTACATTTGATATTGCGGAATATCGCATTGTTCTCAACGGTCTCAAAATACTCGTGTTTCCTCATCGTTAAATCGTGGAATAACCCCCTCACAATGGGTGGCGACGCATTGACGTCCAATTCATACCCACGGAAAATAGTAATCGTTGTATTGGTTATGGTTATGTCAATTGGTGAATTAACCATCATTTCGAAAAGACCCGTCAACGCTTCATTCCATCTAGTGTTAGGTTTAGGCTTCCAGGACCATATTATCCACCTGATAATATCCGGGTCCGCAACTAACGCATTCATTTCTGGTTTATAAATCGGATGCATTCATGATCGTGACGATCGTATATACCCTATATAAGAATAATAACCCTTTATACCCCATCATGAATGTATCTAATTGGAGCA
>MDSX01033468.1_pt1 | contig 11157 bp, 13 predicted proteins | sample 811141 | NCBI WGS metagenome assembly MDSX01 (sample SAMN05326642, study PRJNA326480) | marine metagenome | isolation source: seawater | place: Atlantic Ocean: South East | collected 2010
CGCGAAAGGGCAGGCATACGGCAATGCGCTGAATTGGCGGTACGATATGGATTTGAATATTGGCGAAAGCACACTTCGTGTGCATTTCAACGACTGGATGTTCCTTCAGGAGGACGGCATTTTGGTAAACCGCGCGCGCGTCAGTAAATTCGGAATCGAGATTGGAGAAGTCACGCTGTTCTTTCAGAAATCTGGGCGACAAGTGGACGGTGTAGCCCTAGCCTTCAGTCAGCACATAGACGTCGCCGCAGAAATGCGAGCAGCCGGCCGATGATTGGGAGGCGTTCGTAAAAATCTTTGGCCGCATCCCAGTGGTCAATATGTTCAAGTACCCGGCCATCTTTGGCAAACCGCACGACACTTGACCCGTCGAATAACCACGGGTTGTCGGCGAGACATCCCTCGAACCGCCACGACATCAGACAAACTTCACCGATCGAGGCCATATGCTGCACCTCGAACTGGATATCTTGGACATTCTCAAACATATGCTGCAAGACCCGGGACATCGCATGGACCCCGCGCACATCATTAAAGGGGTCCTTGAAGTGAACATCCGTAGACACGTATTCGGACAATCCTCTCAGAGTCTCCGGAGACAACGTTTCCAGATACTGTCGATAACGGTCATGCGCGGGGTTCATTCGCGTACCATCCGACGGGTCAGTGAGAAGAATAGGCGGTCCGGCAGTATTCGCAAAAGCTTCATCAAGAGTGCGAACCGGGCCGGAAAAGTAATCTCAAAGGTGCCCGTTTCAAGCCGTTCGGCTATTCGCCGCGCCGCATCTTCTGCAGTTATAAGAAACGGCATCGGAAAATCGTTCTTTGCGGTAAGTGGCGTTTCAACAAATCCCGGATTGACAACACTGAGTCGAACGCCAAACCGCTCCAAGTCCGGTCGTAAGGCTTCGCACATATTGATTAAGCCGGCTTTTGTCGCCCCGTACGCGGCAGCACCTGGTAATCCACGGTAACCGGCAAGGGATGCGACGACCGCGATCTGCCCACTCGACCGCTTCTGATATATCTCGAGGAGCGGCGCCAAGCCATTCACGACTCCCATCAAATTGGTCTCTATAAGATGGCGGAATGGATCGACGGCGAACCTCTCAGCGGGCGTCGGCGCGTGGGTACCGGCGTTCAAGATTGCTAAATCGATTCCGCCAATCGAACGCTCAATCTGGTAGACCGCCGTTGCAACTGCCTGCTGATCTGTGACGTCGAGCGGAAACACTTTTATTTGTCCGACCGGCGCGTCTTTAGCTAGCGACTGAAGGTCAGATTCGGTCCGGGCGCTGACGGCGACGGTTAGGCCCTGTTGTGCGTAGTACCGAGCAAGCTCTCGACCGATGCCTTTTCCCGCACCAGTGATCCAGACAGTCTTCGCGCGATCAGAAGTCGTCATTTCGACGATGATTCTGTTTGCGGTCCCTGGCAGCGCCGACATATATAATCGATAGGCACACCATCCTTGCCGTCAAAGCGCATCTTCACCCAACGGCCCTTTTCGTCGTACCAAACTTCGGTTTCAAACTCACCTGAGTAAGTGTATTTCGTTGCGATGATTTCGCCTCGTTCTGTCGGAATCAAGTAGCGGCCGCTTGAGACGATCCGAACTTTGTTCACCTCTCCTGTCAGCGTGTTTAGAACGCGATTTGCATCAAGTACGGCGGCGTTCCAATGGTTCGTTGGGAACAGATGCCCATCAACGTCGTTGCGTCCGCTGGCGGTATGAATTGTCAAAACGTGACCATTTCGTTGCGCTTCGAATTGGAACGGTTCGCCATTATCGTCCACCTCGACATTTATCCGATCGACCGTACCCGTGCGCCAAGTGGCTTTAGAATCATACAGAAAACGATAGACCGTGAAGAATAGAACATCGATTTTTAGCTCAAAGCGTGAATTTACAAGCAGTTCGTCTTCCGTGCGATTGAAACGCACGACGTGGCTTCCGACCCGCGCGTTCTCACGATACACGTCGAAAGCTATTTCATCGCCGTAGAGCTCCAGAGGATCTACAACGGTATACACCGCCGCCTTGCTGCCCCCCAAAACGAAACAGAGAACCAACGAGATTGAAGCGGCGATTGAAGTAAAATGAACTCTCATATCGAACCGATCCGCTAAGCGCAACTTCAGGAACACACGTTGAGATAGCCGAAATAGATCATTGATTGGACGCGCTTCGATTCTTTCCGTGAGTTCTAAATCATGACCCGCAAAGCGTGGTAATGACCTGAAGAAAGCTATTCATCGGAATGTCCGATTTTAGCAAAGAGCTGACAATTGAAACCATGTGTCGTCACGTCAGTTACGGCGCGAAAGCTACTGAATCTAGGCTACGTCATTCTCGACGGCATTGTATGACGAATTTGTTAGGGTCCGCCATTACATTGAGAAATTTTATTGCGTGCCGGGCCTGCCGGCTTAAATGGTTAGTCTGGGACATCATTACGGGGCAGATACGCATGGACGTTGCCGGATTTCAGGCATCCATTATCGAAGAGAAGCCGCCAGCACGGACAAGTTTGGCGTTACAGTCGTTGTGGCATGTGGCGAAAGGTGATTGGGAGACTGCGCATAAGGTGGCGCTGGAAGACAAGTCGGCCTCCGGAGCCTGGGTCCATGCCTATTTGCATCGGGTCGATGGTAATCTGTCCAACGCCGGCTACTGGTATCGCAAAGCGGGCCGTCCAAAGGCATCCAGCTCCTTGCAGGACGAATGGCAGCAGATCGCCAAAGCTCTGCTCTAGAAGGTAGAGCCGCGATGCGAGCACTCCTTTAACGCGTCAGTTCAGCCCATGTCGACATAGACAATGCGACGGATGGGAGAGTCGGCAAAGGGTTTCTAAAATACGTATGTGCCGTACCGGGCGATGACGAAGACGTAGCGGCTAAGCTCGCCGCGAAGATTGCGAAGCTGCGAATATTCCAGGACGACGAAGGTCGGATGAATCGGTCTGTCCGAGATGTCTCAGGTGGCGCTCTTGTCGTTAGTCGATTCACGCTCGCGGCGGATATTTCTAAGGGCAATCGACCGGGATTCTCCGTTGCGGCTGCGCCGAAGTACGCGGAATGTCTCTATGAACGGTTTTGCGTATATCTGGCCGATGAGGGCGTGCCCGCAGAGACCGGAAGTTTTCGGGCGGAAATGGCAGTCCACATCAATAAAGACGGCCCCGTCACCATTTGGCTCGACAGCGAGGCACCATAACGCGAGCGCGGCTGGTGCTGATTCACGGATCGCCGGCGACGAACTTCGTTGCGATCGATGTCGGCTAGGGAAACTGGGCTCGGGCGTTGCTCCAGGAACTGGGACTTAACGGCGTGTTCATCCGCATGCCGGGCGCACCTGTACTCGACCGTTACATCCGGGTTACGGTCGGTACTCAGGAACAACGGCTAATCGTTGCAGAGCGCTTCAAGTTGGCTCTAGAGGCTGTTCCAAAGTGGGGGAGTTTAGGACGTGACCCATGGCATTGTCTGCGCCGCGCAACCCGAAGCTGCCGAAGCGGGTGCCTTGGCGTTGAAGAATGGCGGCAATGCGATTGATGCTGCTGTCGCCTGCGCATTGGCGCAAGGGGTGGTCGACCCGCTGATGACAGGGGCCGGCGGCGTCGGCTCTGCGGTGGTTCACGATGCTAAATCCGGCACGACGGAGTGTCTGAACTTTCTGGGTGTCGCCCCGATGGCGGCACGTGAGGACATGTGGGCCGATGCGATCGAAGGTGAGACAGCGGACGCATTCGGCTTTATGCTGCGCGGCCGGATCAACGCCCTCGGCCATCAAGCTGTGATGGTGCCAGGGAACTTGAAAGGCTATCAGGTACTCCTCGAATCGTACGGCACGTTAAGTTGGTTGGACGTCTGTCGAAGCGCCATCGCACTTGCGGACGGGGGCTGGATGGTCCGTCCTCACGTTTATGCCTATGCGTCGCAAGACGAGGAAGCGCAGGGCCGGGTCCACAATGCCGATATCCTTGGCTTCACCTCGGAAGGCCGGACGCTTTATCTTGGCTCTGACGGTCAGATCAAGAAACCTGGCAATCTGGTGCGGAATCCTCAGCTTGGGTATGTGCTGAAGACCATCGCCGAAGAGGGTATTGATGCCTTTTACAAGGGCGATATCGGTGTGCGCATCGCGAATGATATGAAAGCGAAAGGTGGCTTGATCACACGCGATGACCTCGCGGCCTACGAGGTCGTGCGGGCGACGCCTGTGAGCGGCAGCTACCGCGGTTTGAAAGTCACGACTAACGCGCCGGGAGGATCCGGGGTTCAGGTTGTCGAGACCCTGAATATCCTTGAGCACTTTGACCTTCGGGCAATGGGTCACAATACGCCCGAGTACATTCGCACTCTCGCTGAAGCGATGGCTCATGCCTTCAATGACAAGCGCAGCAAGGTCGGTGATCCGGGTTTCGTCGACGTGCCGGTCGGCGAGTTGACCGATAAAGCCTATGCCAAGGCGTTTGCGTCGCAAATTGAAGCCGGAGAGAAAGCGGTGTTGCAGCGGATGAACGCCACGGAATCGGCAGATACAAGCCATGTGTCGACGCTGGACGAACATGGCAATGCGGTCACCATGACGCATACTCTCGGTGCCCCATCGGGCGTAATTGCCCCGGGTACCGGATTTATTCTCAATGGCTGCATGAGCATCTTCGATCCGCGACCCGGCAAGGCCATGTCGATCGCACCGGGCAAGTCCTATACTAGCTCAATGTCGCCAACAATTTTGTTCGACGATAATGGTCCGCATATAGTCATTGGTGCGCCGGGCGCTGCGTATATTCCGCAGGCTGTGACTCAGGCCATCGTGAACGCCGTGGACTTCGGCATGACGATGACGGAGGCCGTCGCCGCACCACGTATCGCTATCACGAAGAACCAGATCGTCGAAGTCAGCAACCGAATTCCCCAGTTCGTCACCGAACAGATTGAGGCTATGGGGTATGGGCTGATCCGCAACTATCTAAGCTATGCGTTCGCGGGCGTGCACGGTGTCCGGTCGACCGATGACGGATGGCAGGGCGGTGCCGATCCCGGTCGCGACGGCGTCGCCTTGATCGTCTGATGCGCGATATGGCACGGAAGGAGCCCGGACGCCTCATCGTTATCCCGACACCGATCGGCAATCTCGAGGATATGACCTACCGTGCCGTTCGCGTCCTTGAGGAACTCCAGGCGCTCGCCTGCGAAGATACGCGTCATACCCGCCGGATATTCGAACGATATGGCATCGAACGGCCGGAGATACTGTTCTCCTGCCACGGGCATAACGAGAAGAGCGCCGTTCGCCGCGCCTTGTCGCTGTTGCGAGACGGGTATGATGTGGGCCTATGCAGTGATGCCGGCATGCCGGGTTTAAGCGATCCCGGGCAATTGCTGATTCAGGCGGTTGTCGAGGAAGGGCACGAGGTCGACGTCCTGCCGGGACCCAGCGCAGTGCCCACGGCACTTCTTGCCGCTGGTGTGAAGGCGGCACAGTTCGCGTTTCTCGGCTTCCTTCCGCAACGCAGGGCGCGTCGCCGCCGTGCGCTCGAACTCTATAGCGACAGCGATACGGCTTTGGTCATCTTCGAGAGCCCCCGGCGCATCGGCAAACTACTGGCTGAGGCGAGCGAACTCTTCGGAGAGCGCCGCGGAGCTGTTTGTCTCGAACTGACGAAGAAGTTTCAACGCGTCGAGCGGGGAACTCTTCCGGACCTAGCGGTTGAATTCGCAGAAGGTGCCACACGGGGCGAAGCGGTTGTTGTGATTGGCGGTGTCGACACGGCGCCTAAGCCGGAAAAGGACCTTGGCAGGCTTGCCTAAACGGCCGCTATTCCCATTCCGCCGGTCTGTCGCGCAATAAAATCGCGGGAAGGAAGGCGCTGGTAATGACGACGAGCAAGATCACCGCGTAAAGTTCGTCCGATAGGATACCCGCCTTGAGCCCGACGGACGCGGTAATGATCCCGAAACTAAGCCTGTAATTGAACAATAAGCCGGCCACGCGGCCGGATGTGCCGAATAAGTGGCGGGCTGGAAGTGCCGCACCGAGATATTTCAAACCACAGGCGACAATCAGGAATACGAATGCCGTGCCAAATAAGTCGACTGTCATAAGCCGAATGTCGAGTTGCATACCTGCATGAAGGAAGAATGCGGGTGCCAGAAAACTGAAGACAATTCCTTTGAGTTTTTGCTCAAGTTCTTCGTGCTCGTCGACAATCTCCGACATGACGATGCCGAGCGCGAAGGCGATGATGGCTGGATGGATGCCACCGATCTTCTCGGCCATGAAACCCATCGCTAGCAGCAGGACCAAAAGGAACCTCAACTCAAACTCTACCAGCGATCCGCGATACCGGCGGAATATCCACTTTCCTATGTGCGGAAGGCCTATGATCATCGGTACGGCAACAAGCAGGAAGATGGCGGTTCCCCAGCCAACATCACCCATCAGGAGCGCCAGTGCGACCATACTGAGAACGTCGACGACCGAAGCGGCGGCGACGATGATTTGCCCCTTTTCCGAGTGCAGAGTGCCGCGCTCTCGCAAAGCGTGATAGACGAGGGCAAGGGACGTTGTCGAAAGGCCAATTGCGAGCAACCCGGACGTCAGAATAGAAAAATCAAATAGGAAGTGAGCTGTAACAAAAACGCCCGCCAACGGGAGCATAAGTGCCGATACGCCGATCGTAATGCTGGCGCGCCAAGTCTCTCGCAGCCGTTCGACGTCGACCTCGAAGCCGACCATGAACATCAGCCCGAGCATGCCCAAGTTGGCGAGGAAGTGGAGCCAGCCCATCTCTGCGATATCAATAAAGAAGAAGGCCAGCGCAATGCCAGCGAGTATCTCAAGGATAGCGCTCGATATTCTAAACTCGAATGCGATGACGGCTGCGCTCACCATGACGATGGCAACCATCAATGACTGGTCCATTCATGGACTCCTCTTTCGGCCTGTTTGCCTATGCGAGTTATGCCAGTCGGACCGCCACATCAAGGCGTTTAGCTACGGTCGGCTTCAGGTGGCTTCTGAAACAGAAAGACCAGCGGCATGGCGATCAAGGCAACAACAACAAGAAACACAAACGTGTTTAGATAGGCAACCATCTCCGCTTGCGCGAGCACGAGGTTCTGCAAGGCCGCGATGCCGGTGGCTGAATCGAGGTTCCAGGTCGACGGGGTGGCAATGTCACCCAAGGCCTCGGTGAAAGTGTTTATGTGATTGCGCATCTCGATGTAGTTGACCTGAGAGGAACGGACCAAGATGGCGACGATAACGGATGTACCCATACTGGCACCGATCGAACGAATGAGCGCAAACAGTGCGGCTCCTTCGACACGAAAATGTTGAGGCAAGGTGGAAAACGTCACCGTGGTCAGTGTGACCCACATCATGCCCATTCCATAACCATTGACGAGGGTTACCCAGACTATCGTGTCGATCTGAACTTCTGACGTCCATTGGGTCATGACGACATTGCTGACGCCGACACACATTAAGCCAAGCAGTATGAGATACTTTGCCGGGAAACGATCGGCCAATGTGCCGCCCATCATCATCGCGATCATGGTGCCTACGCCGCGGACCGACACGATCCAGCCGGCCGACAGAACAGGGTAGTCTTGCACATTCTGGAGAAACAGTGGGAGGATAAAGAGGCTCGAGAATACAGCAATTCCGAACATGAAGATCAGGCTGAGACCCACAATGAAATTGCGGTCTTTGAAGATAACCAGATTGATATAGGGACGCGGGTGCGTGAGGCTGTTAACGATGAAAATATAAATTGCCAATGCAGCAACCGCTGCTTCTATAACGATTTCCGTCGATTGAAACCAGTCGAGACGCTCGCCACGATCCAACATCAATTGCAGGGCTGAGACGCCGATCACCAGGCTGGTGACACCGATCCAGTCCAGCGCCTGTTTCCGGGTTTCTGCTTCCGGTAGAGTGAGTATGATGGCCACGAACGCGGCGACGCCGAGGGGAATGTTCATTGAGAAGAGGTAGCGCCAGCCATAGAACTCCGTGAGCAGCGCACCGATAGTCGGCCCCAAGATTGGCCCCAGAATCATTCCCAACGACCAGATGCTCATCGCAAAGCCATGCAGTCGCCGCGGATAGGTGTCGAGCATGATCGCTTGCGAAATCGGCAACAAGGGCGCGCTCACAAAACCTTGCAAAATCCGATAGAACACGAGCTCTTCTAGGCTTCCCGCGATGCCACAAAGCGCTGATGTAAGGGTGAATCCGACGATCGATCCCAAGAAGACCTTGCGCCTTCCGAATCGCCCACTGAGCCAGCCGGTCAAAACGGTGCCAACTGCTGTCGCGACGACAAAGGCGGTAATAATCCATCCGACCTGATCTGGACGGGCTGAGAGGTTGCCCTGGATGTTGGGCAGCGCGACATATGCCGTGCTCATATTGACCGCATGCAGTAGCGACGCCATCAGGACCGGAACCGTGATGATGACCCGTTCGATTGTGGAAAACGGCCCGATCGCTGGTTGGCTTAGTGTTTGCAACAGTTTGCCTTGTCTGGCGAAAAGCAGATCACGCGATTAAGTTATCTAACATCCAATCCCGTGCGGAGAAGCGAAAATTCGCAATCCTAGACAATTCCCGCCGATTTCTTGCGCAATCTCTCCGCTGCAGGTGGAACCCGGAACGTTATGATCGAAGCATCCGCCCTTTCCAAGACCTATCGATCCATACGTGCGCTGGATGGTTTCGATTTCCGCACGGAAAATGGCAGCGTCACCGCTCTGCTCGGTCGGAACGGTGCCGGCAAGATCACGACGTTTCGTATTCTTTACACCGCCATGAAACCTGATTCAGGCGTTGCTCGTATCGATGGTTATGATACCGTCGCCGACCGTCGTGTGGTTCAAAGGTTTATTAGCGCGCTTGCCGATATCCGCGACTGCCGCTTCGCGCACAAATCCACAGTGTCGTAATGCTCGCGATGATGAATGCGGTGTCGAGGATGATGGGGTCGATCAAAGCTTTATAGTTCAATTAGTCGCTGCACACCCGGCCTATGCGTGACAGGCCTGTAACCTTCTTTCTTTGCGCGGTGGCATTATACGCTCACGTCTGTTTCGTGTTTCTAGATGTTTACATTCCGGCAAGACAGTCGACATGTTACTGTCGACGCTATTGCAATAGGGAATTTCGAAATGACGCCGATCCGGTATATCGACATGATCCGTGAGCGTTATTCGCGGCTGGGCTATCCGGTCTACCAATGGTATCGGGCGGAAGAGCCGCCAGCCTGGACCCCGCTGAAAAAGCCGCTTAGCGAATCTAGAGTGGGCGTACTCTGCACCGCTGGAAGCTATGTAAAGGGCCAGGTCGCGTACTACTACAAGGACGACACGTCGATCCGCTCGATCCCGAAAAATACACCGGTGTCGGAAATTCGGTTCTCGCATCTGACGGAGCAATACCTGCCGGCGGCGCGCAAGGATCCGAACTGTGTGTTTCCGATCGAGCCGCTCGCGAGGCTGGAGGCGGAAGGCGTAGTTGGAGAGATCGCGGATGACCTGTTGTCATGCATGGGTGCCGTGTATTCGCAGCGTCGGACCCGGGAAGAGCTGATTCCCAACGTTGTAGAGCGGTTTGAAGCACAAGGTGTAGACTTAGCGTTTCTGATACCGTTGTGACCGGTTTGTCATCAGACCGTGGGTCTGATCGCACGACATCTCGAAGCTATTGGCATTCCCACGCTCTGCATGGGCTCCGCGCTTGATATTATGGAAGCCGCCAATCCGCCGCGTGCCGTCTTTACCGACTATCCGCTCGGCCACACGACCGGTAAGCCCGATGACGCGAAGGATCAGTACGAATTGACCCGCGCCGGACTGGAGGCGTTCGAGACAATCGCGGAACCCGGCACGATAAAACACCTCGAGCGGACATGGACGCTGAGCGGTGACTGGAAAGCCGCGGCGTTAGACGACAGCAGGGGCGACGAACGTTCGCCGCGCGACGAGACGCCCCGCTATCAGTATGAGGACGACCGTATCGCCGCCGAGGGCGACTGACTCCGCGCACCCGTCATTTTGGGGTTTGCTTTAGTCCGAACCCGAAATCTTGCCGGGGGCTTGCTGATACAGAACCTTCAACCGGAAGGGCACAGTCTAGGATTCGGGATTAAAGCCGTCATTCCGGGAACAGGTTCGTGGGAACCTAGAATTTTTGCCTGAGCATAACTTCGAATGTCTAAGCCCGACCGCTAGGTCTGGATGAACGAGACCACTGGGCCGCAGGTGTGTTCGGGGGCAATCCAGATGGCGGGGTATTTGTGAGCGTTATAAGGAACGCCGCTGTTGTCCAACAGCTTCTTCGTTGCATGCAGATCTTTCACGCCGAATCCCACTGCCGCCACAAAGGGGACGGCCGGCGGTTCGATGCCCGGCGTCCAGGCGTTGAGACCATTCGGGGTCAATACATAGACGTTGCCGTGAGGGAGGGTAAAAGCGTGGATGCCCGGCATGGCTTCCTCGGAATCTATGCCGAACAGCTTGCCGAGCTTGTTGCAGGTATCACCCACGTTTTTGACGCAGAGCGCGACCTCGGCAATCGAGACGGCACCGTTCGGATGGCTCATCAAATGTGGCTGCCACAGCACGTCACGGGTCTCGTGCTCGATAAAAATCAGTTTTGCTTCCGGGAACACCGCCGGGTCGACGGTGATATTGTTAAAGGCCGCGCGGCGGGTTTCCTCATCATTGGGGCCGAACGCGGCGTCGCGCTCCAGCCGTCGCGGAGGTTGCACGCCGTCGAGGCGCGACAAGAGGACCCTGTAGGCGTTCTCCGCTTCGCCACTGCCGAAGGCGACGATATGGGCGCCTTCGTACTTCTCCAACAGTACCTTGGCCGAACTGTGGAGATTGGGGTCTGTCAGGCCCATGACCTCGAAATAGCCCTTTTCGAACATCGCACAGTGATTTCCGGACCCGAAGGGTTCAACCGGACCGCCCGGCTTGCGCGACCCAGAATGAATGCTGCGCAACGTCAACGTGAAACCAAGTTTCTCATAAGCTTGACGACCGACCTCAAGGTCGTTCAGGGCGAGGCCCACGTGGTCCAATTCGAGCGGCATTTGGGTCATCTCGGGCTCCCGGTTGAATGAGTATCCAATAAATAAG
>MDSX01053368.1_pt1 | contig 11157 bp, 10 predicted proteins | sample 811141 | NCBI WGS metagenome assembly MDSX01 (sample SAMN05326642, study PRJNA326480) | marine metagenome | isolation source: seawater | place: Atlantic Ocean: South East | collected 2010
GTTTTCTAAATAATTATTTTCATAAACGGGAAATTTTATGGTGGGTGGTGTTTTCCCTTTGGGATATTTTTTTCTGTTTTCATCGTCAAATGTCCACTTTCCACCAACAGGCTTTTCGTCCTCCATTAGTATATTAAACTTTTTTCTTTGTTGTTTGTAAAAACTAGTTTGGAAGAATTTAGATTTTTCGGGATTGAAGAACCTTAAATTTTCTGAATTGGAATTTAAAAATAGTGGGGATTTAAGAAGATTTAAGCTAAGTTTTTTTGAAAAGGATGATAGTCTTTTATTTAACCAATTATCACAAGGATCAATATAGTTAATCTTTTTTACCCCAATTTTAATCAATTCGTCTAAAAGGATTCTAATATCTGACTGATCTTCATGAGATTCAATGTACTTGGTGGTTGGAAATTGATCAGAAATCAAATCTTTATATTTCAACATACTAATCCTGTGAAATAGAATTTTATTTTTATGAAACTTGTATTGATTAAAGAATAATTTTTCTTCTACAAGGTAGGTACATGAATTGTATTCAAATAAAGGATTTTTTTGAAATAACTGATTAGGAAATATTATGTTTACTTCTTCCAATTTTACTGCATTTTTTACTACAATAAATCACGTTATCCCAATCTTTTTTCCATTTTTTTCTCCATTTAAAAGGAAAATTACAAACGGGGCAAACTTTCTCTGGCAAGAATTCTTTTTTCAATTTTTATTAGGCCTTTGGTATCCTTTCCGCTCATTTGTACTTGGAAATGAATAGCCATCACAACCGCTTATCGTGGCTATATTAGCTTTGTATAAATTTAAAAATCCATCCTTATCAATAAGATCATCATTAACATGTAATTCAACAATTTTGCCAACAATTAATCTCGATTTATTGTATTCGATTTTTATCTCTTCTACAAACTTCATTCCAATTTTGATGGAGGAAGATTTTACATATGGTGAAGGAAATTTATTTAAAAACTCGGGTTCCAAATTTGCAATTTCGAATTCTGACACAGATCTGTCATATTTTGCAGAGGTATGATGAGCCAGGTCAGCAAATTTTTCTTCTACTGAATTGACGGTGTAATACTTGTTTTCTTTGATATTTAGGTACGTATGTCTAGGAACAATTTCAGTAGGTCTCAGAAAAAAGCCCAACAGGGGTGGGTTAGAGCCTAAATGAACCATTGAACTAAATATTGCTAAATTATTATTATTAGCTGAGGTTGTACCAATTAAATTCGCAGCTTTGTATCCTGAGCATGAATTAATCAGGTTAACTCTGTAAATTTTCTCTAAGTTCTCAATTTGTTCTTCGTTTAGGTGCATTTATCTGTTAAGATATTTATATGCATAAGAAGCAATAACTGAACCAACTAATCCTGTAATTAGATAAAAAATGAAAAAGTCACTAGAAGCTACATTATTAGAACCAATTTCAGGGTCAATAAAACTAAAAAATGAAGCACCAAAACTAACCGCGGGATTAAACACTGCTCCAGAAATATCTCCAACAGAAAAAGCTCCGGCGGTTACAGTAAGACCAATAGCTAGTCCGTAAAATTGATTCCCTTTAAGATTTTTATTTAATGCAACATTTAATATTACAAAAACTAACAAAAATGTAAATAAAATTTCAGCTAAGAAAAAATTAGGAATATTATCAGTATTAGAAATAACAGAAAAACCCTCATTACCAAGAGTTATTATGCAATAAGTAGCAAACACAGCAGCTATTAGTTGTGATAAAACATAGATCCCCATTTCTTTAAGGTTTATCTCTTTATTTATAAACATTGCTAAACTAACTACAGGGTTGTAGTGAGCTCCAGAAATGTGTGCGCCCATGTAAATCAGAGTTGCTAAACCTAAACCTATTGTTAAGGGATCACCTGTTAAACCGATTATTAAAACAAGGAAAAATGTTCCTAAAAATTCTATTATGTATTTATTCATTATTATTTGTTTAAATTTGATTTTTAATTCAATATAAAATTATTTTACGAATATGAGATCTATTTTATTTACTATTTTGTTTTTTATAAGTTATTTAAATTATTCACAAATTAATACTCCCAGAACTAGTCCTGCTTCAGAATTATCTCAAATGGTAGGTTTAACAGAAATAGAAGTTCAATATAGTAGGCCTTCAAAGAGAGGGAGAGTTATTTTTGGTGGGGTAGTGCCATTTGGAAAAATTTGGAGAACTGGTGCTGATAATTGCACTAAGATTAATTTTTCTACTGATGTAATAATCGATGGAAAAACAATAAATTCAGGAATTTATTCAATTTTTTCGATTCCTAATAAAGAAACTTGGAATGTAATTTTCTATTCTGATACAGATATTTGGGGAGTTCCAAAAAATTGGGATGAAAGCAAAATTGTCTTTCAATCTGAATTTGACACAAGTAAAATTGAGAAAGATAATATTATAGAATCTTTCACAATTTCATTTAACAATCTTTCAAATAATGATGTTGATATGAAAATTTCTTGGGATGATACATCAGTTTCATTAAATATAGATGTCCCAACCAGGAAAATAGTTAATAAGAGTATTAAGGAGGTAATGAATGGTTCACCTACATCTTCGGATTATTATTCTGCCGCAGTGTATTATAGACAAGAAAATATCAACCTTGATATAGCCTTGAAATGGATAAACAAAGCAATTGAAATGTTTGAAAATCCAAGGTTTTATCAATTACGTCAGCAATCTTTAATTATGGCTGCTAATAATCAATTCTCTGATGCTGTTAAAGTTGCAAAAAAATCACTAGAACTTTCCATTGAAGCGGATAATAAAGACTATATAAAAATGAATAATGACTCAATTTCTGAGTGGACTAATAAACTTTAACTGTCTTTTTAGAAAATAGCTGAATTAGACTGGAAATCAATATTACTAGAGCGCATCCAAATACGTTTAGCCATAAGTAGGGCATCCAAGTTCCCCACCAAGCCATTAGTATAATTATCTGACTTATTATAGCTGCTGTGAAAACAGCATTTGATTTGATTTTTTTCATAAAGAAAGCTATTAAGAAAATACCAAGAACATTACCATAAAAAATTGATCCAATAATATTTACAAGCTGAATAAGATTATCAGCTAGAAAGGCAACACATGCAACGCCTATAGAGCAAATTCCCCAAAATAATGTAAATAGTTTTGTGTAATAAACAATATTTTGATCATTTACTGTCTTAAAATTTCTCTTAATAATATCAATTGAAGTTGTTGTTGCGAGCGCATTGATTTCACTAGATGTGGAGGACATAGCTGCGCTAAGAATAACAGCCAGTAATAAACCTACTAATCCTTTAGGTAAATTTTCTAAAATAAAATTTATAAAAACATAATCCTTGTCGTTAGACTCAATCTTAATATTCTTTTCTTTTGCTGCATTTTCTATAACTAATTTTGCCTGGTTCCTGATATCTTTCTCTTCATTGTTAAGCAGATTAATTTTTTCTCTAGCAGAAATATCTTCATTCTCAATAAAATCATTTATAATTATATTTCTTTTATTAAAGTTGACTTCCAATTTATCTTTTAATTTAATATAAGATTCTTCATACTTAGATTCTAAAACTATTTTTTCAGCTTGAGGGTTAAAATTCAAGGGAGAAGAGTTGAATTGATAAAAAACAAAAACCATTACTCCAATAAATAGTATAAAAAACTGCATCGGAATTTTAAAAATTCCATTGAAAATCATTCCAAGTTGCATTTCCTTTAGAGATTTTCCTGAAAGATATCTTTGAACTTGGCTTTGATCTGTTCCAAAATATGATAACATTAAAAAAGTACCTCCAATTAATCCACTCCAAATGGTGTATCTATTTTCAAGATCAAATGAAAAGTTAAGCACATCCATTTTTGAGTTTAATGAGGCAATTTTTACAGCATTTTTAAAATTTATATTTTCAGGAAGTAGATTAAGGATTGTAAATAAAACAATTATTAGTCCTAGAATTATAATCCCCATTTGATATTTTTGAGTGTAATTAACAGCTTTAGTTCCTCCGGAAACAGTGTAAATTATCACAAGACCTCCAATAATAATATTTAATGTAAGTAAGTCCCATCCTAGTACTGAAGATAAAATTATCGCTGGAGCAAAAATTGTTATTCCAGCAGATAAACTTCTTTGAATCAGAAATAGTGATGCTGTTAATGATCTTGTTTTTAAATCAAATCGACTTTCTAAAAATTCGTATGCTGTATATACTTTTAACTTATGATAGATAGGAATAAAAACCACGCACACTATTATTATAGCAATTGGAATTCCAAAGTAAAACTGAACAAAACCAAGTCCATCGTTAAAAGCTTGTCCTGGAGTTGATAAAAAAGTAATTGCACTTGCTTGGGTCGCCATTACTGAAAGCCCAATTGTCCACCATTTTGCGTTATTCCCTGCTTGTATGTATTCTCTAGCTGTTTTGGCTCCTTTAGTTTTTAAGGTCCCATAAACTACAATTATAATTAATGTGAATAGTAATACAAACCAATCAATTGATTGCATAACTAGTAAGTGTTAGTGATTAATAAAAAAATCAAGAAATAAATAAAATTAACTATTAGCAGTAGAGTATAATTATTATTCCACTTTCTTTTTTCTAAATCCATTTATTTTGAATTTTCATTACTTGTTCGATAACATCTCTTACTGCACCTTTACCACCGTTATTTCTAGAAACATATTGACAAATAGATTTAACCTCAGGAACAGCATCTTGAGGACATGTTCCTATACCAGCTGCTTTTATAATTGGTATATCAGGTATATCATCTCCCATAACCAGTATATTATCAGAATCAAATTGGTATTTTCTTATAAAATTTTCAAAATGGATTATTTTATCATGTGATTTTAAATGAATTTCCTCTATACCTAAATTCTTAAGTCTTGACTTTACAGCTTCATTTGTGCCACCTGAAATTATTCCAATTTTAAATCCATTATCAATAGCAAACTTCATAGCAAAGCCGTCTTTTACGTTCATTGATCGAAGTAGTTCTCCTGAATCGGTAATTAATAGTTTACCATTTGTTAATACTCCATCAATATCAAATATAAATGCTTTTATATTTATTAAATTTTCTTTGTAATTAGTTTTCATATTTACTTTTTATCATTTGACTTATTATCTTATACAAATTTTGATGTTCTGGGTCTTTAAGCATTTTAATATGCATATCTATAATATTTTGGTCATTCCTTCTTGCTGGTCCAGTTTGTGACTCAGAAGGGTCTAATTTATGAATTTTATCAACCGTTTCATTTATTAAAGGTTTTAAAATATCAAAATTTAAATTTTGGTCTGAAAGAATTTTTTTAGAAAAACTAAACAGATAGTTTGTAAAATTATTAATTATAACAGCAGCCAAGTGCAAATTTTTTCTTTGTTCAAAGTTTATTTTGTGAAAACCACATCCAATTTTATTGCATAAATCAACAAGTAAATTTAAGTCTACATCATTTTCCGCTTCAATACATATAGGAATTTCTGAGTAATTTAGCTTTCTCGTTTTTGAAAAACTTTGAAGTGGGTAAAAAACACCTCTTCTATTTTTATTGTTAATAGATTCATAGGCTGTACTTCCAGATGTATGTACAACTAATTTGTCGTTAAAAATTAATTTATTGCTTAAGTCACTGATCGAATCATCACTAACACATATAATATAAATCTCAGCATTTTTTAAAATTTTAATATCATTAACAACTTCGATTTTCTCATGATTAATCTCAGACCTAGAATACCATTGAACTAATTCAACTTCAGATGAATCATTAATTAAATTCACCATATGACATCCTAAATTCCCTGACCCTAAAACACTAACTTTTAACATAATAGATAAATTACTAAGAAATTACAAAATAAATAATATAAATAGATATTAAATAATCTAAAATGGTATTAAATTTGTATCCCACTAAATACTATATGAATACCTTAAAAAAAATATTATTTTCAAATAGACTTACAGGTATTTTGTTTATTTCTTTTGCAGTAGCAATGGCTATCGGAACCTTTATGGATGCTGGACAGGATACTTCTCCAACTCCTCTTACAAGAAATTTAATTTATAATGCGTGGTGGTTTGAGGGTATTATGCTACTATTTGTTATAAATTTTATCGGTAATATATTTAAGTATAATCTTTTTAATAAAAGAAAATGGCCAGTATTACTTTTACATTTATCATGGATTTTTATCCTTGTTGGCGCTTTTGTTACCAGGTATATAAGTTATGAAGGTGTAATGAGTATCAGAGAAGGGGCGACAGAAAGCTCATTTCTTTCAGAAAAGACTTATTTAACTTTTTATATCGATGGGGATTATAAAGTTAACGGTCAATTGATGAGAAGAGTAGAAGAGGATGCTGTTGATTTTTCACCCAGACTTGACAATAAATATGAATTGAATACTACATATAACAAAACTCCAATTTCTATAAAATTAACTGGTTTTATAAATGGAGCAGAGGAAGATGTGGTTTATGATGAAAATGGGGAATATTATTTAAAAATTGTTGAATCAGCTGGCGGAATGCCTCACAATCATTTTTTAAAAGAAGGTTCAACGGAAAATATTCACGGTACTTTATATACCCTGAATAATTATATTGAGGGAGCCGTTAATATAACATTTGATGATAACGAAGATTTATACATAAACTCACCTTATGAAGGTGAATACATGGTTATGTCAACTATGTCTCAAGGAACCTTAAATAAAGACACTTATCAGCCCTTAAATCTAAGAGCTAGGTATATAATTAATAACCAACAGTTGGTCTTTCCAAAACCTGTAATTAAAGGGGTTTTTGATATTGTTAAGAAATCTGAATTATTAAAGTCTGATCAAGATGGATTAGAACTTTTAATAACTACTCCTGAAGAATCTAAAACTGTAAGAATAATAGGTGGAAAAGGGACTAATAATGCATACAAGAAAATAGAAATTGGTAATAATCAAATTTCGATTAAATATGGTTCTAAAGTTTATGATTTGCCATTTAGTGTAAAGTTAAACGATTTTATCGCTGAAAAATATCCCGGAACGGATAAGAGTTATTCATCATTTGCCAGTGAAGTTTCTGTCATTGATGAAGAAAACTTCGATTATAAAATTTATATGAATAATATATTAAATTACAAAGGCTATAGGTTTTTTCAAGCTTCTTTTGACCCAGATGAAAAGGGTACAATATTATCTGTTAATTATGATTCCTTGGGTACATTTTTAACCTATCTAGGATATATATTGCTTTACATAGGAATGATAGTAATATTATTTGCAAGCTTTACAAGATTTGATTTTTTAAAGAAACAACTAGATGTTGCAAGAAAAAACAAAGCAAAAATTTTAACAAGCTTATTAATTTTATTTTCAATATCTTCCAATTCTCAAAGTTTTGGAGTTCACAATCATTCTTCTAAACCAGAAATTGAAATAATTGATTCAATTTTATCTAAAAATATTGCTTCAAAAAAACAAGCTGATAAATTTGGCAGGCTAGTTATTCAAGATTTAGGTGGTAGAATGATGCCTATGAATACATATTCGTCAGAGCTTATCAGAAAATTAAGTAAAAAAGATCATTATAATGAATTTGACGCAAATCAAGTCTTTTTATCAATGCAAGAAAGTCCATTATTATGGTATAGTGTTCCTTTAATTTTCTTAAAGAGTAAAAAAGGTGATTCAATTAGGAGTATTATAGGTGTTTCTAAAGAATCAAAACACGTTTCTTTAGCTGATTTTTTTACTTCAAGAGGGGATTATAAATTAGCTCCATATTTAGAAGAAGCTTATAGAGCTTTAGTACCTAATGCATTTCAAAAAGAATTCAAGGAAACTGATCAAAGAGTTAATTTATTATATAATTCTTTAGAAGGAACAACTATTAAGATATTCCCAATTCCTAACGATGAAAATAATAAGTGGATTTCACCCAGTAAAACTAAATTTAACGAAGTAACTCTTATTGACTCTCTTTATTCAAATTTTATAAATACAGGTTTTAAAACATATCTCTATTTTTTAAACGAAGGTAAAATTTCCGGAGACTTTAAAGATGCAGATGATATTCTATCAGCTATCACTAATACTCAAATTAAGTATGGTTCAGATGTAATGTTATCAAAAAATAAAATTAATGCTGAAATATTATATAATAAGTACGATATTTTCAAAAGCCTGTTTAGTTGGTATTTATATGCAAGTTCTATATTATTTATTGCATTAATAATTCAAATTTTCAACAGAAATAAATATGTAAATAGCATAGTTTCTATATCAAAATATGCTACATATCTACTTTTTATAATTCATGCACTAGGCTTAATTGCAAGGTGGTATATTTCTGGTCATGCACCATGGAGTGATGGATATGAATCGATGATATATGTTGCTTGGGCTACTATGTTATTTGGTATTTATTTTGGAAGGAAAAGCGAACTTGCTTTGGCCTCTACCACATTCGTAACTTCTATGATTCTTATGATTGCTCATTGGAGTTGGATGGATCCTGCAATAGCTAATTTGGTGCCTGTTTTAGATAGTTATTGGTTAATGATTCATGTCGCTGTTATTGTAGGAAGCTATGGTCCATTTACAATCAGTATGATCCTAGGAATTGTATCTCTAATTTTAATGATATTGTTAAATAAGAGAAACAAAGAAATTTTAGGTATAAATATTAGAGAATTAGTATTAATTAATGAAATGTCAATGACAATTGGTTTGGTAATGCTAACAATCGGAAATTTTTTAGGTGGAATGTGGGCAAACGAAAGTTGGGGTAGATATTGGGGATGGGATCCAAAAGAAACATGGGCATTAATTAGCATAATGATTTATGCTTTTGTATTACACATGAGGCTTATTCCAGGGTTAAAAAGTAACTTTATTTTCACTGTTGCTTCAATACTTTCATTTGGTTCAATTATAATGACTTATTTTGGAGTAAACTTTTATTTAGCTGGTCTTCATTCATATGCAAAAGATGATCAGGAGATTAGTTTTGTTTTTATAGGGATTTCTCTTTCTTTAATATTTATTTTATCTCTTATAGCATTTCCAAAGTACAGAAAATATATCAAAAATAATCGCTAAATTGAACTTCTTATGTCAGAAAAAAACAATTTCAAAGGATTAAATACAATTTGCACACACGTTGGTCAGGTAAAAGATGAACAATTTGGTGGTTCTGTTTCTCCGATATATCCAGGCACATCATACGAATACATAGATAAAGAAATTGATAGATACCCAAGATACAGTTCTACTCCAAACCAGGAATTTTTATCAAAAAAAATTGCTGCATTAGAAGGAACTGAAGACGCAATGATTTTTGGCTCTGGAATGGCTGCAATTAGCACCTCATTACTTGCTTTTTTAAGTTCTGGAGATCATATTGTTTTACAAAATGACATATATGGTGGTACAAGAAATTTAGTGGAGGCACAATTTAAAAGATATGGGATTGAATATTCTTTCACAGATGGAATAGATGTAAAATTTTTTGAAGAAAAAATCAGAATAAACACCAAAGCAATATACATTGAAACTCCGTCAAATCCTCTTTTAAAAATTATTAATATCAAAGAAATTGCTGATTTATCCAAAGCACATAATTTAATTTCTTTTATCGATAACACATTTGCCACACCCTTAATTCAAAAACCTCATGGTTTAGGAATTGATATAATATTGCAGAGTGCTACAAAGTATTTTGGCGGTCATAGTGATATTTGTGCTGGTGCTATTGCTGCAACAATTGAACACAGAGAGATTATTTGGAATTTATCAAAAAATATTGGGGGAAGCTTAAGCGATTATACAGCATGGCTTTTGGAGAGAAGTATGAAAACTCTTTCTGTTAGATTTTTTGCTCAACAAAAAAACGCGGTTAAATTAGCTAATTACTTAAAAGATTGTCAATCTATAGATAAAATATATTACCCGGGATTATCTACTCATCCAGGTCATGATATTGCAAAAAAACAAATGGATGGTTTTGGAGCCGTAATTTCATTTGAATTAAATAAAAAAATTGATCCTAAATTATTTTTAAAATCATTGAACATGATTAACCCTTCTATGAGTTTTGCGGGTGTAGAGAGTACAATGTTATCACCTGCTGAAACTTCCCATTATTTATTAACTCCAGAAGATAGATTGTCTCAAGGAATCACAGATAACTTAATTAGATTTTCTGTAGGGATTGAAGATGTGCCAGATGTTATATATGATTTTGAACAAGCTTTAAATAAGTGTAAATAATGAGTGATTTTAATATTGATATTTTAGCTATTGGCGCTCATCCTGATGATGTGGAGTTAGGATGCTCAGGTACTTTAGCAAAAGAAATTTTTAACGGTAAAAAAGTTGGAATAATTGATTTAACCAGGGGAGAGCTCGGTACCAGAGGTAGTGTAGAAATTAGAGATTCAGAAGCTAAAAAAGCAGCAGGTATTTTAGGTGTTTCGTTTAGGGAAAATTTAAATTTTAAGGATGGATTCTTTACTAATGATATTGATCATCAAATGAAATTAATTCAAATTATAAGGAAATATAGACCAAAGCTAATTTTATGTAATGCAATTGATGACAGGCACATTGATCACCCTAAAGGAGCTAAATTAGTTATGGATTCATGTTTTTTGAGTGGTTTAAAAAAAATTAAAACTAATCTTGATGGGGTAGATCAAAATCCATGGCGACCTACAAATATTTATCATTATATACAATGGAAAAATTTAAAACCAGATTTTGTTGTTGATATTAGTGACTTTTTTAATAAAAAAATTAGTGCTGTAAAAGCATTCAAATCTCAATTTTACAATGGTAATGAAACTGTTCATGACACCCCAATTTCAACAAAAAATTTCTTAGACAGTATTGAATATAGGGCACGTGACTTAGGTAGACTAACAGGTGTTGATTACGCTGAAGGATTTACAGCTTCACGTCTTCCTTTAATTGATAAAATTTCTGACTTGAAATAATTTATATTTCTTTTTTTGTAGAGATAATCAAAAAAATTACATTTGCATTCCTAATATGGTGGTTGTAGTTCAGTTGGTTAGAACGCCTGATTGTGGTTCAGGAGGTCGCCGGTTCGAA
>MDSX01067370.1_pt1 | contig 11157 bp, 12 predicted proteins | sample 811141 | NCBI WGS metagenome assembly MDSX01 (sample SAMN05326642, study PRJNA326480) | marine metagenome | isolation source: seawater | place: Atlantic Ocean: South East | collected 2010
AACCTTTTCCCAAGAATCCACTACTGTAGATTGATTGTTTGAATACACCATTTTATAATGATGTCTGTCATATGGTTTGTCACAAGTTTGTGTAAAAGTTTTACTCATTTGAGAGTACCAAGAAGAATTTGGTTTGATCTACTGGTGCGTTCTCATAAGATGAGATCTCACCATACTGTTTGTGGTCTTTGTATCCTACCATACGACCCTTCGTATTTTGAAGAGCAGACATGAAGACTACGAAAAAAAATACTGCTGGAGCACCAACAAGCAGTGCTCCTCCAATTACATAATAAGTCAGAATTTCAAGAAGGGAAGGTTCCATTAGTCTAGTGGTAATTCTCTGGGGTTTTCGATTAGGTCGAGCATATCAAAATGCTCTGGGTGTGCTTGTTCTAACATAAGGTAACGAGAAAAAACATACAACTCTTCTTGAGTGTATGTTATATTATTGTCCTTATTTTGATTTGCTTCTTGAGCAACTTTTTTATCAGTACACTCTTCTGTAGATAAATCTTCAAAAGTATACGGATATCCATTTATAAAACACATTCTAACTACTTGATTTTCATACCAAACATATTTCCAAGTAATTTTTAGCTTCATTTGCAGTTTTAATTGTGGATAGAGGGCACTCTTTCTATCTGTGTTGTACACCTAGAGATCTTTTGTACTCCCTCTGTAAAATTCGTAACCAATGGACAAAACTGAGAATCAATTGATTACTGTATCATTATATAGTCCTTAGATACTAGTGTCAAGTCTTGGCATTAAACCAGAAGGATAATATGTATCGAGTTCCAGACTCAACCTCACTAACATGATGAAGGTATTCTCGATTTGAGAATATTAATAACTTACCAGTTTTTGGTTTAACATCATACCATACTTCCCCATTTATATTATCAAATTGAGTATGCCCACCAATATAATTATCATTCAAATATAAAAATGCTGCAAGAACATTAGGACTAAACATCTCAGACTTATCGTAATGAGGTTTCATAAATGTACCCTTAGGCCATCTTATAACACCACAATAATCTAATTGAATATCATTAACAAATGTTTTACAAATACTGGTTACATTACTAATAGTATTTTTAAAGAGTTCATCCTTTGTTAATTTAATATCAACAGGACGTACATCTCCACCCAAATAAATTGCACCATAATCACCATCTGGTTCTGGTATCTTAGGAGAATAACTTAAAGTCTCACCAGAATTTGAATGGGTTACCGTTTCTAAAAAGGAATCATTTTCCTTCTCATGAAGATCAATAAATGGTTGACATAAAGACGGACTTAAAAACTCCTCCTCAATATACATTACTTTCTTCATTGGTTGTACCATATACTAAGAGCAAATCTCTCACCACCCTCAATCTTACTGACCGAATGTTTATACACAGAATTTGAGAAGATAAGTAACTTACCTGTCTCTGGTTTTATCCATGCATCATCAAAGCAAGTGTACCCACCTTTAAAATCGTCATTTAAATAAAGAACTGCTGCAAATAAATCAGGTTCTTGATTGGGTCTATGTGGATCAATATGAGGGTTCATAAAAGTACCAGGAGGCCACCTTACCACACCTGCATAATCTATAAGTACCCTTTGATCAAATGTCTTACAAATATTCGTTACTCTATCGACAGCATTATTCTTTTGAGATTCAAAGTATATTCCATCAAGAGTTGTTAGATATGTATTACCACCTCTACTATCATCACCATAAGGTATCTCATCTGGATTTGCCCTAGATAATTTAATAAGTTCCTGACATTCTTCTGGAGTTATAAAATTCTCTTCTGTGTATATTAATTTCTTCATTCTTTATCAAACGCACTCATTGCACCATCAACAAAACCACGTCTATATTCCCACGTATCACCTCCTGTCTGCCCTCTCTTAGGGTTTATACACTTCTCATAATCTGGATCTGATTTATCTATATTATTACATACTAAACTTGCTAAATCTAGTTCACTCCCTTTAGCACCTGTCCCAGTCCAACGGTGTTCACCGTTCAACCAAGTAGCACCACATTTTTCGCAGACCCTTTGCTCGAATTGCATTGCTGGTCATCCACACGTTACTATGATAATTTAGGATAAAAAATTGTGTATGTCAAGCAGTCCATTCTTCATTCCATCTATTAAGAATCCATGAACTACTATTCTTTTTATCATCACCACCAATACCAAATTTAAATTCTACTCTAGGATTATCAGCATACTTCTCCATCTCTGGAGTAGTACCCCTAGTCCTATCACCACCATTACAAAATATTACCTTATCATATATCTCAAGTGCCATCCATATTGCATCATTAGCAGTATCATCCTTATCATTAAATTCAATAGCAACATCAACACACTTCAATTCTTTAATTATAGACATCCTTTCTTCCACATTCATAAAATACTTTCCCTTTTTCCTAACTAACCAATCATCAGAATTAACAGCAACTCCTAAAGTTCCAAGTTCCTTTGCTGCTTTGAAGTATTGAATATGTCCACTATGTAAGGGATCGAATCCTCCACTTACTAATACTAAAGTTTTTTCATCCATTGTATTTTTTCTTTTTAGGTTTGTCACTCTCGGTGTGCTTTTTTTTCTTTTTCTTTTTGGTTCCGTTGCCGTTACCAAGGAAGCGATATCGAGGCATTATTTTGTGTTGGTATTAGGAGGACCAGAGAATCTAGGATCATTATACACCCTTTCATCAGAATCTACTTTATTTGGGTCAAAGTTTGGATCTGGATAATCTTCCCAACTATCACCCTCATATTCTGTGATCAGTGGATTAATATCCTTTCGTTCACCATAGACATGATAGAAGCAGTCAATTGGTTTGTCATCTGCTTCACTAACAATTATAAACTCATTGTTAAATTCTACCACGTTAAGATGGAAGTGTCTATCTCCAATAGGTTGTAACTGTACAGTAATACTTTCTTCTGCAACCAAATCCTTCCAATAATATGGTAGATCAATTCTCTCATGATCTTTTAGTCTACCTCTATGATATACTCCTACCTCTGGTCCCTCAATACAGGCATATCTAAGTCTATGACCTTTGCCTTTAGTAGGATGTTGTATATCAAAAGGTTTTGGTTTACCATCAGCAGCAGAGAATCTCGAAGCAAGTTTACCTTTATTACCACAGTCAACTGCACCAGTGAAGAAGGCATCTCCATCAACATATAATAGGTCAGTCTGTGGTCCTGAGATCTTAAGGACATTTGACATTCTGCCATTGCCCTCCATTACAGAATCACCTTTAACCTTTACAGACACTGGTGGTTTTGTACCATCAGGATTAAAGGTATTAGCAACCATTAAAGTTGCTTCAGAGTAAGTAAACCAAGGAGCACCAACAAGCATAGGTGCTTCAATATATGCACCACCTCTAATCTGACTAGGACCAATTCCTAAACAAGGTGCTGGTAAACCCTCACCCACAAATAAAGTCTTCTTACATTCTATGTCTGGAAACTTAGCCATCTAGTCCACCCCCCCGTTGTTGATCTTCTAATAATGATTCTCCTTTAGATGGAAGACCTGTGGTTGCTCCATCAGCACAGTCAATCAATCCACCCCAAAAATTAAGAGTGTTCTGACCGATTAACTCTAACAAACCAGATGAGAAGAATTTTACCACAGAGTCACCATTAACTTCAATGGTTTTAGACTTCATATTAATCTTCTCATTAGAATCTAGGTTAATTATACCTTTATTCGCATGTAAATCAATATCTTGTCCTTCTAATCTTATTCTACCTCTTGCTGCTCTGATAACAATATCACCTTCAGCAGCATTTAATACAAAAGCATTGTTTGTTACTGGTCTCTCCCCACAGTGTATTTGATATACACCTGGACATCTATTAATAGTACCACCCTTCTGAGCACCAGAAGATATCATAGTCATATAATGCTCAACTTCCTGACCTGGAAGACCATTCCTAAGCATTATGCCACTTAATTGATTGTTCATATTAATATGACCAAACTTTAAATGACCATAATCATTACCCAATTCTAATGGGTTATGTACTTTTAACTTTGCCATTAATTACTCTCTATGATTCGGTATCCTTTGTCTTCATCAATAGTTCCCCTATTAACATTACCAACACAGTCAACAACTTTAACAACTGCTGTTCCTAATGGAATATCACCAGCAGTATCATCACCAACTCTCCTAACACAGAAGATTGGATTTATAACAGCGTTGTAACCAGTATTAGTAGAGACATAAATTTCAGGTCTCTGTGTCCATCCTTCACCAGAATTAATAATCTCGACACTATCTAGCACACCAAAAGGACCAAAGGTTGCCTTTATCTCTGCACCAGATGTATTTGGTTCAATAACAACCTTATCGAAGTTAGAATCATAATTCATACCTGAGGATTGAATTTCCAACCCACACATGTAAAGCATCACAGGATAACTACCAACAGTCAATGCAGGGAATGCATTAAAGTCGGTCTCACCATTAGGACCTGTACCTGGAATTAAAGTTGTACCTTTTCTACGTGCAATTCTATCTTCCTGTGGTTGATCTCCGTCTAATGATTCAGTTCCACTACCATCAACCCCCACACCACTACTGGTAGTTGGAGTAACTTTACCACCAGGACCGATTACAACTTCACCAAGACCCGCTATAACTCTGTTCTCTGGTTTAAGGACGGTATCTCCTATACCACCATCTACATTGGGTGTGGTTGTATCAATTTCTGGTGTTATTACTACATCAGGATCAAATCTTTCCCACTTACCATCTGTTCTTTTAATTACAGTTTGATCAGCAGTTGCCCAGACTCTTCCATCACCACCCATATCTCCATTTGGTTGTGAAGGGAATCCAAATCCAGACTCTTCAACTATAACATTATCAACACTAAACGTTGGACGACCTGTATCTGGGTTAGTTCCACCATCTGGTCTCATCTTTGGTCTAACAAACCCTCCTTTACCTTTACCACAATTATCCTTAATAGTAACAAAAGGTTCCTTTATATATCCTAAACCTGGTGCAATAATATCAACTCCAAGAATATCACCTGCTGCACTAATAATTGCATTACCTCTAGCATGATTTGATGAATTACGTTCAAGACCACCACCCCAGAATGTTACTTCTGGTGGAGCACAAAATACTGGTCCAACATTACATGCATTAGCAGCATTCGTAGCAGAGGTTAACATATCATCTAGATTTAACCCTTTAAGAGTATCAAAATCAACTAAATTCTTAACATCAGAAGCAAGTCCTTTAGCAGAATTTAAAACACTTTGAATATTAAATGTTGCATCTGGTTGACCACCTGCAAATATATCCCACTCACTAGACTCTGGACATTCTTGCTTGTCATCACATTTAAAGAATCCAGCAAGTTGTGATACAAGACCTAAGATAGAATCTGCAATATTAAATGCTCCACCAAGAATACTAGAGAGACTACCCATAATACTATCAACTAATCCACTGATAGTTCCTAGTAGATTACCTAGTAATCCACCAATAAAATTCTCAATAGCACATGCTGGTATATTAATAAACCTATCAACCATCTTACCTAAGAAATCACCTATCATTTTAAATAAGTTCTTAGTTATCTTACTGTATAAACAGGACAATAATTCAAGAGTGGCATCTTTAGCAGCTTTTACTTTATCTCGATCTATAGGAGCAACTGTATGATATAACTTCTTTGTCTCATTATTAAGTGTCTCCAAGACATTCTTACGTGTCTCTTTAATCATCCACTTCATGCCTCTCGACACAAAGTTAGATGCAATATCAATTTTCTTCTGAATATAATCTTGTTTGTCCGTGATCCATCCAGATGCAGTATTTTCCCACCTTGAAAGTTGGTCTTGTGCTCTCTCAATATCCTTAATCATTCCCTGAACAGCTTTTTGTACCTGTCCCATTGGAACCTTCTCACATTCACTGGGTTGAGCAAACCCAAGTACTGGTTCTTCCTGTTGCCTTTGATCTGAGATACCCCAAATATTAGGATAGGCAAATCCTTCCATAGGATTACCTTGCCTTAAAGGTATATCATAAGTTGCAACTTGATCTTTTTCAGTGTATCCACTAAAAGGACCAAAACCATCAGTAGTAGATTGCTTCTTGTCTAGTTTAGTTTGTTCATTATTAGATTTTATACCAATAATAAATGCACCTGTTTTCTCAGCAGCATTAGTCCACATACCACGAACATGAGTACCTTGAGTAACAGCGGAGTTTGCACCACCTCCTTTGTGTCCACTACCCATTGGACTACCTGGTAATTCTGCCCAGATAAGTTGGTCATCTGGATTAATCGACTTATCAGGAGAGTTCACTCCAATAATTCGGACACGAACTCTCTGACTCCAGTTCTTCAACTCATCTATACTAGTCAATCCTTCTTCATCTCTAGGCCAAGATTCTCTAGGCGCAACAATACCTTCCCAAAAGTGTTTGGAAATGGATTCTGGATTAAAAAGTAAACCTGAGTCTGCTGTCATTAGTCGTCGTACACTCTACATTCAAAAGCATCTGGATGATTGTCACAATAAACTTCTAATGTTTGATCAGAGTGCCTAGCCTTCCAACCATCATCCTTTTCACCTTCATGCTTATCCATGAATCCATGCATTTTCAAATCCTCTTCAGAATATTCGAGCATGCCATGATTGATATGTTCTTTATGATCCTTAGGATCAATATACTCATGTGGTTCTTTTTTAGTCATATTCTTTTAGTATATGATGTAAGTATTTAGTCTAATTATATCAGTTTCTACCGAATGAGTCACGCACCAAACGCATTTTGGTCAGGCAACTATCACTTGACAAATGATGACATATGTCAGATATCATATATGTTCCACTCAATTCTTTATCTGGACGTTCTGTTTTGTCAGTAGTTTGTGAAGGCAAATCAACCTTCACTAACTCACCTGCTCTTAAACTCAAATCACCAGGAATTTTTATTGTTACTACAACAGTAAACAATTTATTATATCTCATAGCAGACTGCATGAATACATCCTTTGCAGCAATATTCTCATCTGTTCCTTTCTTTACTTGATCATCAACATCACCATCAGGTAATTCACCAATATCAAGTCTTCTAAAAAATCTCCTAGATTCTAATCCATAATCTCGAATGAATTCCTCATTCATCACAGGTAGATCTTTACCACCCAATAATTCTTGAGCAGCATTTTCTACTACTTTTGCTGCGGTATCAAAAATATCTGTAAATGGATTATATGTCTCCATCTTAGATCCATATGTTCCTGTTAATAAATTCTTTTTAACATTAATAGTACCTTTAGCACTATACTCAAGTATCTTAGCATCGTATCCTTGAGGAAGAGATGTACTTGAGTTATAAACAAAACTCTTTATAGGTTCTTCTCCAAACAAAACATCAATTGATTTAAATCTAAAACCATCATAATTCTCATAGAAAAAATATCCTGCAGACTCTTTTGCTTCTTCACTAACAGATAGTCTAGCAAGTTCAGTCATCAATTTGATAGGTTTCTTACCTTGTCCCATAAAGTTATACTTATTCTTTGTAGGATCACCTTCATATTCTTTTTGAGATTTTAAAAATTTACTTAATATATTACCAACAGATTCAGATATCTCACCATTATACCTAGCATATACCTCAGTACCACAAAGTTCATTTGCAAGGAACTCTTTAGATACTAGATCAAGAGTATATGTTGCTCTCTCTGTATGTGATGATACGTTGCGAATCTCAGCGATCCACATACATTTATCACCTTCAAATTTTAATTTATTATCTTGATTATCTTCAAAAACTAATTCTACCTTCTCAAACCCAGTTAACTGTAAACCAGAGATTGCAGTATTACCCTCTTCACCTTGACCAGTATCTACTACAGTCAAGGTAAATCTAACTGTGCTATCAAGAATACTCTCATAATAATTGAACATCACAATACCAGCAGAGATGTCCATCTTCTTGCCAGATTCTCTGTTAGATGTTATCTCACACTTGATTATATCACCAGATGTAAGAATACTATTTGCTGTTACTACTGACATTATGCTAGTGCTGCCTCCATCCTGTTATCTATAGTACCGCTATTAGATGATCCTGCAGAAGATTTATCTCCTCCCGATCCAACAGAAACACTCTTCTCGACTATCTTATTTATTTTAACAATCTCGGTTGTTTGTCCTTCATAAGATGCTTCTTCTGATACTGCTGCTACATCAGAACTTAAACTTATTCTCTCAACTTTAAAGTTAAGTTGTTTAATCTTCTCAGACTGTTTAATTTTACTTGCAATTACCCTATCTTGCTCCTCTTGATTCGTTGTATCTTGATTAGACGAATCAAGATCTGACATCAAGGGCATGGATGGAGGAGGAGCTGTAGATGCTGCTCCATTTGGTGGGAAGAATGATTTAACCAATGCAGGAGCAGTTTTTAATGGATTCACCAACCACAATAGATTTGGAATCTTTTTACCCATTAATAAAGATAAAGGTCCTATTAATACTTTTATTCCTATTTTAAATGCATTCCAAATTTTCTCCTTACTACCAAACCCAAATCCAGGTATCCATTTTGGTGCTTTCTCAGGTAAATCTGGTATCTTAAATTTAGGAATTGATTCATAGAATCTATTAAATCCACCAGTTATCCATTTAAATACTGCTTTACCAGCACTAAAGATCTTCATCAAGTTTCTTCTTAAATTCTGACCTACGGCTTTCCAACCTCTACCCATCAAACCTTCATATAGCATATCACCAACAAACACACCAATAGTTTCACCAATCAGTGTTCCTAAAACAGGAATAGGTATGAAGGTTCCTAATGCACCACCTAATGCAGCACCAAGAGTTCTGAATAATGCTTTACCAAGAGGTTCTCCTGATACTACCGAGACTATACCAACAACTAAAGGACCAACAATGGGAATCTTACCAAAGAATTTTGATACAAATGGTTTAGCAGTCTTCAGTGCAGGAGCAATAAACTTAGCAGCTTTACCAAATAACTTTACAGCAAATGCACCAATCTTACTCGCTCCTTTACTCGCTAGTTTACTACCAACACGCCTAGCAGCACCAGCACCTCTTCTTGCAAATCGGAATGCACCCTTTGCCCCTCTCTCGACAAACCTGTTCAATCCACCCATTGCCCTATTAGCAAACCTACCTGTTCCTCTGGTTATACCTCTTCGGAATCTTGTTAAACCACGCCTCATCCTAAGTCTTCTTGCTTTAAGATTACGTAATCTCTTACCAAGTCCAGTCTTCTTAAACTTATTAGCTAGATTCTTTTTCCACTTGGGTGTCTTACCTTTTCCTTTACCTTTTGGTTTCTCACCTGGCTTTTTCTTCATACCAGAAGCCGCCATCATAACAATCATGGCGAGATTAGCAAACTTAGTAAAGACACTCGTAAACGTATCGAATGCTTTTGCCCCATCCTCACCAAATATATTAGTGACTACACCTTTGACAGCATCTACTGCCTTGTATCCAAATTCAATAAACCCCGCAACAGCACCAAGTAACTTACCAGCAAATTCTTCTATCCAATTAAAAACTGGTTCTGCAACTCCAAGGAAGTTTATAAGTTGAGGTAAGAACTTTAATAACTTTAAAGCTAATGCACCTAATAAAGTATTCAGTATAAAATTCTTGACCAGATCCAATCCCTTTTTAAGTGGTTTAATCAGACCCTTTCCTACATTGCCAGCTTTCCTACCTGCAGTTTCTAAAGCATTCTCTGAACTTTTTCTCTTTTTACTATTTGCTTCAAAACGTTGATCTCGAACATCTTCCTTCTGTATCTTTAAAGTCTTTCTAAGAACATCCTCAATATTAAGAGTCTTTTCATGAATTACTTTTAAGTCTTCAAGTATACCACTTTGACCTTGAGATTGTGCTTGATCTTCTGCTGGTTCTGTACCTTTATCAGATGTTGCTTGTCCAGGCATCATCATCAGAGAAGGTTTAGTCTTAGGACTATCCTTCTTCTCTTTGATATTCATTAACTTACCAGCAGCAATAGCCATACTACACTACCCCCATGATGCCATAGAGTTCCATGCAATTTTTGCGATGTGCGTTCTCAAAAATTACAGGGAAGTCTTTTACTTCTCTCGACCCAGTTAAAGTACTACCACCACCACCATCTTTAATAACCTGTGGTGGTAAATTCGTAATATTGAATCCACCTTTTCCTGGTGGCATTGGAGGTTCTGGAATCGGAGGTGGTGGAGCCATCTCTAATTTAGTAATCCTCTCTTCCAATACAGGTAATTCAGAAGGTACAAGATTTGCGGTAACATTAACAATAGGACCGCTCATTTTATTCTTAACAGCACCAATAGCACCACCAACAACATCCTTTGCCTTACCAAGCAATCCCTTACCAATACCAAATGGGTCCATAATCTTACTAGCAACTCCACCTGCTTTCTTTAATCCACCACCAATACCTTTTAACATTCCACCAGCAAGACCTTGTGCTCCTTGCTCTCCAGGCGCACCCATTTTTCCTTCTGGTCCTTGAGCACCGTCAACACCATCTTTAGGAGGTGTTAAATCTACTGTTGCCGCATCCTTATTACCCAAATCAACTTTCTGTGGTTTCATTGGTTGTGGTTTAGGTCCAGCAACTAATCCACCACCAGACATCTTCTGAACATTCTCTGCAATCTCAGGAACATTTGATCCTCCAGCAGCAGCGTTCATACCTAAAAGAGTCTCAGCACCATACTTTTGTACAGCACCTTTACTCATCATAACTTCACCAGGTTGAGCAGCAATTAATTGAGTATCTGGTTCTGCACCTTTAACTCTCTGACCACTTTTAGGAGTAATCTCTCCACCATTATTGAATAATGGAACTCCTGGTGTCATAGGAACTATTTGCCCACCACCAGAATATCCAACCATATCACCAATCTTCCATCCTCCACCTGCATCTGCACCCTGCTGTGAAGCATTGGGCATAACATTCATACCCGCTCCTTCCCAGACTGTTTCAGGTGCAGAATTTATATCACCTGATTTTGTATCTTTCGGAACTACACTTTCCTCTTTTTTATCTCCTTCACCATTCATTTTAGATATTCCAAACGC
>MDSX01063849.1_pt1 | contig 11154 bp, 11 predicted proteins | sample 811141 | NCBI WGS metagenome assembly MDSX01 (sample SAMN05326642, study PRJNA326480) | marine metagenome | isolation source: seawater | place: Atlantic Ocean: South East | collected 2010
CGCCAGCCAAACCACTCATTGATCCAGCCTCCAAGCAGGAACCCAAGCAGGATACCCCAGTTGATGCCGGTGCCAAAAATCGCCATGGCGGTTGCGCGTTGCGCGGGCGGGTACAGGTCGGCGATCATTGAGTGGGAGGGGGGATTCGAGCCCGCCTCACCCACCCCGACCCCGATTCTAAACAGCAGCAATTGCGTAAAGTTCGCGGCTGCCCCGCAAAGGGCTGTCATGAGACTCCACAGAAAGACCGAAAAAGAAATGAGGTTGCGGCGATTGTGACGGTCTGCCCACATTGCCATCGGCATGCCGAGGGTTGCATAAAAGACCGCGAACATGATGCCCGTTAACAGACCCAGTTGGGTATCGCTGATGAGCAGGGACTCTTTGATGGGTTGTCCTAAAATGCCCATGATTTGGCGGTCGATATGACTAGAGGTGAAGACCAAGACCAAGACAAACAAGGTGTATCGTCTCTGGCGGTCTGGAATTTCAGGGTGCATAGTGGGTTACACTTTTTTGACAGTGGGGGGGGTTAGGTTTTTAAAATAGCCACTCGAAGACGGTACCGGTATTGCGCTTTAAAAGAAAGCCTTTGAGATGAGGGTTGGAAAAACTATTTTTATGAGCGAGTGACCGCATGGTTCCAGATGGCTGGGCTCGTTTGTCATTGCGAGCAAAAGCGCGCTCTAAAGCGAGTTGGTTCAGAGATCGTGGGATCGTGGGCTTCAAGCCTCAATCTTTGGGATAGGAAAATCGGCGAGGTAGCGGCCTTAGGAAAACAGATAGGAGACAGGGTATGACGAACAAATCGACAGAGCAGCCGCTTAACGAATACCGAGACCAATATTTGATCTCGGCGCAGCGACTCAGTGAGCGCCTGGGTGAATCAAGCCTGAGGGTGATCGACGTTACGATGCACTTAAAAGTGCTGCCTTCAGGAGACTTTAGCGGTGTCTCGGGACGAGGCGACTATGAAGCGGGTCATATTCCTTCCGCCGTGTATCTTGATTTGCAAAATGACTTGTCGGATAACACCTCAGCATTTCGGTTTACGGTGCCGAGTGTTGCGCAGTTTGACGCGGCAATGCAGCTTGCGGGGATTTCTGACACCGATACGGTTGTGCTGTACGCGGCGAATCATCCGATGTGGGCTTGCCGAGTTTGGTGGTTGTTCAAGATTTTTGGCCATCAGCAGGTGTTGGTGTTAGATGGCGGGTTACCTGCTTGGCAGGCCCAGGGACTCGCGGTGTCAACGGCTATCGAGCCCGTCCCGGCAACTGCTTATTGTGCGCGTTATCAGGCAGAGCACGTGATCGATGGTGCGAGACTCGCAGCCCAGTTACCGGATTCGAAACTGTGCTTGCTGAATGCCTTGTCTAAGCAACAGTTCGACGGTATTGGCCCGCATTACGGCCGGCCAGGCCATATTCAGGGCTCGGTCAGCACGCCGTATAGTCAATTTTTAACGAATCTATTTTGTTTTGAAGACGCGGCAGCGCTGCAGCTGATTTTTGATGAAGCTGGGGTCACCCCGGACAAGACAGTTGCCACCTATTGCGGCGGCGGGATCGCGGCCGCAATCCCCATTTTTGCGCTCGCCCTGCTGGGTAGAACCGAAAACATTATGCTTTATGATCATTCCTTGTCCGAGTGGGCCGCCCGGGATGAATGGCCAATGGCCATAACGACTGCGCCGAGGGCTGGCGCGTAACCTTCGCGTTCGACGATCGTCGATACAACTGGGTAGAGCCGCCCTTTGATTAAGCGGGCCTGCGAGCGAGTGGGGGCACGGTCGAGTCTATGCTTGGCCAGGATGGTTACGTGGATTGCCATGCCGCGGCTTTGGCGTGATCCGTGCGCTCATGATTATTTAGCTTAAGGCCCGGGTGACCGTCAGTCGATGTCCGCATCCAAGGCTATGCCAAAAACCGGCTGAGGGTTGTTAATGAGGCTCAGGTAATCGCGAACAATCCCTTGGGCATGCTTTCGATCATCCGGCAACAAGTAGGGGCTATCAATTCCGATCACGGGCATGCCGGCCGCTTTTGCGGCGAGAAATCCAGTGAGGGCATCTTCAAATACCAGACAATCTTCATGCCTAACGCCGATTTTTTCAGCTGTTTTTAAGAAAATTTCTGGCGCCGGTTTGCTTTCTTCGACCTCGTCACCGCAGACCGTGATGGCGACCGCTTGCAGCCACGGTTTGGTTGAACGCTTGATCTCAAAGAGCGCTCGACTGGAACTTGTTGCGATGCCAAAGGGAATGCCCTGCTCGGTCAACACGGCCAGGAACGCTTCCGCGCCAGCAATGGCCGCAGCGTTTGGGAACAGATCATTCAAATATTGCGCCCGCTGATCTAGAAAAGCCTGGGGCGTCAGCGTAAGGCCATAGTGCTCAACCGTCATCGCAGCGGACTCTAAGGCTTGTCGACCCACGATCGTGCGTTTGAATTCAAGCGTGAAGGTTATGCCAAAAGGATCCAGTACCTTCTGGGTTGCAAGGGTGTAAAGTGGCTCGGTGTCGAGCAGGGTGCCATCCAGGTCAAATAAAATGGCTTTGGGCTCAAAATAAACGGACATACTGTGGCTCCTGGCGCGAACAACCTTGCACACAGTGTTGATGTGCTTTTGGGCGCAGGGACGCCGTGGTCGTTGGGTGGTGCAGGCCATTGTACCTAGGCGGGTCTGTTCGGGAAACAGGTTTAGCTTAAAGGGGCATTGCTTGCGCGCGCTCGCAAGCAATGCCCTTCGGTGACCTGAGGTAGGGCCGCATCTGCGGCTGGCGGCCCGTCGGCAAGTCCGGTTGATGCGGTCGGTAGTCGTGATGATGTTTTGAGGGGCGTGAATGTTAAAAAAATCCCAAAGCGCTGGATCATTTTTTGATTTGAGTTGTCTTTAAGGTCAGACGTATTGAATACGGTTCAGGACCGGTGGGGATTGATAACACAGCTGATCGCCGCAATAGTAACGGGGTAAAAGCGTTGAGTACGAGGCAAAGCGCAATCAAATTTAAGGAAGCAGGGAGTGTGTTTTGATTGAGGTTCAAAATCTGACGAAAAAGTTTGGGTCAATGACGGCGGTCAAGGATTTAAGCTTTGAATTAGGCGCTGGTTCGGTTCTGGGCTTTCTGGGGCCGAATGGCGCAGGCAAATCAACAACCATGAAAATGATCACTGGATTTCTAACGCCCTCTTCGGGTTCGATCCGCATTCAGGGCTATGACATTGCAAATCACCGTCAAGCGGCGCAGGCGGAGATGGGTTACCTGCCAGAGGGCGCGCCCAGTTACGAGGAGATGACGGTGGCTGCCTTTTTGAAGTTCATTGCAGAAATCAGAGGTGCTCGGGGCGCTCTGATTCGGCAATGGGTGGACCGAGTGACCGATACCGTGTCGCTCAGAGCGGTTCTGCATCAGCGGATTGAAACCTTATCGAAGGGTTATAAACGTCGAGTGGGGCTCGCCCAGGCTTTGATCCATGATCCCAGTATCTTGATTTTAGATGAGCCAACCGACGGGCTTGATCCAAACCAAAAACATCAGGTTCGGCAAATGATCTTGGATCTCTCGGATCAAAAAATTGTCATCATCTCAACTCATATTTTAGAAGAAGTTTCGGCAGTCTGTTCCAGGGCGATGATTATTAACGCAGGAGAGATTGTCCTGGACGATACGCCCGAAGGACTTTGCCAACGTGCCGAAGGACATCTCTCGGTCAGCTTGCGGATTAACGGGGTGGGCGATGAGGCTCTTAGTCAGGCGTGTTCAGAGCTGCCCCAATGCGGTCGAGTGGCCTTGATTGATGGCGGTGGTGTTCGGATTTACCCGGCTGAGGCATTGAAAGATCCATTGGCGGCGCTGCAAGAATTGATGAAAGCCAATCACTGGCAGCCTGAATGGATTCAACAGCATGAGGGGCAACTCGATGAGGTTTTCCGCAGCGCAACAGGAGGACGCTTGCAATGAAAAACATCACCATTATTTTAAACCGCGAATTCGCCAGTTACTTTACGACGCCGGTCGCCTATGTCTTTATCTTGGTATTTTTGGTTTTATCGAGCGCCTTTACGTTTTACCTCGGCCAGTTTTATGAACGCGGCCAAGCTGACTTGCTTCCTTTTTTCAACTTCCATCCTTGGCTGTACCTGTTTTTGGTCCCGGCGGTCTCCATGCGGTTGTGGTCGGAGGAGCGGGCATCGGGTTCGATTGAACTGTTGCTGACCTTGCCGATCACGTTGTGGGATGCAATCCTCGGCAAGTTTTTGGCCGCCTGGCTGTTTACAGGGCTTTCGCTGCTGGGCACCTTTCCGCTATGGCTGTCGGTTAACTACTTGGGAGAGCCTGATAATGGCGCGATCGCTGCAAGTTACGTTGGTAGTTGGTTTATGGCCGGCGCTTTTTTGGCAGTGGGGTGCTGCCTCTCCGCGCTAACAAAAAGCCAGATCGTTGCCTTTATTCTGACCGGTACGGTCTGTTTACTGTTGGTGCTAGCGGGTTTCCCGTTGGTGCTCAACTTTTTCCAAGATTGGGTGCCGGCTTTGATCCTGGATCTGATTGCCGGTCTCAGCATCATTGCGCATTTTATGGCGATCTCAAAAGGCGTCTTCGCGTTGACAGATGTCATTTATTTTGTCGCGATGATCGGGCTTTGGTTGTCCTTAACGCGGCTGGTGCTGCAAGCCAAGTCAGCAGATTAAGGAGGGCTTATGAACTCAAATTTAAAACAGTTATTTAGCGCGGTGGTCGCGGTTTTGGTGTTTGCGGTCGTGCTCTTGTTTAGCAGCGCATTCCTCAAAGGGCTTCGTTTGGATATGACCGAACACAAGCTGTTTACCTTATCCAGCGGCAGCCAGCGCATCATTGAATCAATTGAAGAACCCATTCATTTGTACTACTTTTTTTCTGAAGAGAGCAGTCGCGAATTAACACAACTGAGAACCTATGCCGACCGAGTTGAGGCGCTGCTGGATGAGTACGTGTCATCAAGCGATGGTAATTTGATCTTGACCCAGATCGACCCAATGCCTTTTTCTGAGGCGGAGGATCAAGCGGATGGGTTTGGTCTGCAAAAGGTCCCAGTCGGTAGCGCTGGTGAGGGATTGTATTTTGGATTGGTCGGTAGCAATGCGCTGGACAACACGGAAGTGATTGGTTTTTTTCAGCCGGATCGGGAAACCTTTTTAGAATATGAAATAAGCCAACTTCTGTTCAGACTGATTCAGATAGAAAAGCCGAAAATTGGTCTGATTTCCTCCCTACCCGTTCGGGATCGAGTCAACCCTGAAACCTTTAGGTCAGAACCAGGCTGGCAAGCCCTGAGTGAGCTAGAACGCAACTTTGAGGTTGTTGATATTGCCGCGGATGCCGAGCGCATTGATCCAGACGTGAGCCTTTTGTTAATGATTCATCCTAAAAGCGTGTCCGATACGCTGCAGGCATCCATTCGAGCGTTCTTGATGCGGGAGGGCGCCATCATTGCGTTTGTTGATCCCTTGGCGGAGATGGATCAGGCAGCACCGTCGCCAATGATGCCGACCTTGCCCCAAGGCCAAGCCTCCGATTTGAATTGGTTGACCGAGGATTGGGGTGTTGCACTCCGCGCCGAGCAGATTCTCGGTGACGCGCAATTAGCGCTCAGTGTCACAGGACAAAACGGCGCGGCTACCCGCCACTTGGGTATATTGGGCTTGGGTCCGACAGAATTAAATCCTTTGGAGGTCCCAACGGTCAGTTTGGAAAGCATTAATGTTGCAAGCGCAGGTCTGATTGATGTGTTTGAGGCAAAGCTTGCGGTGACGCCGCTATTATCCTCGTCAAATTATGCTGGCGGCATGGATGCGGCGCAGTTCCAGTTTTTGCAGGATCCAAGCGACCTTCAGAAAACGTTTGTGCCCGGAAGTGAGGCGATTTCGATCGCGGTTGCACTCAGCGGTGTCTTACCAGCCTCAGAGGTCCTCGCGGATCCGGCTGCAGGCGCGGCGCCGGTCGGGATCAATCTTATTTTGGTAAGCGACACCGATGTATTGTCAGACCGACTCTGGGTACAGGTTCAGAACTTTTTTGGCGAGCCCGTCGCGACCGCATGGGCGGACAATGGGAGTTTTTTGGTGAATTCAGTAGAACATCTTGCCGGCAGTGCTGATTTAATCAGCATTCGAAGTCGAGGCCGCTACACTCGTCCTTTTGATGTGGTTCAGGATTTAAAACGCGAGGCTGAGGCGCGTTATTCACAGAGCGCCGCGTTGTTGCAGGTTGAGCTGGCAGAGACAGAGCAACGTTTACTCGAGCTTGAGGCACAGAAGACGACGGATGGCTTGCTGACCTTAAGTCCGGAGCAGGCCTTGGCGCTCGAGGCGTTTCAAGATCAAAAATTGAGCATTCGAAAGCAGTTAAGAGAGGTTCGTCATGGTTTGGATCGAGATATTCAGGGTTTGGGGGCCAACCTAAAGCTGATCAACATTGCCGTCATGCCGGTTTTACTGACGGTGTTGCTCGGACTCTATGTGGGGCTTCGAAGGGTTCGGAGACAGGCGCTTGCCGATGCGGAATAAGGTTCTAATTTTGGGTTTGTTACTCGGAATGGGGGTTGCGGTTGTCGTGGACCAACGACAACGATTTGAGACGCCTGTCATGCGTTGGTTGTACCCCGGATTTTTGGAAAGCCTGCCATTGGTGACTGGGCTTCGCCTATCTAAGGCCGGCGATGGCGTTGACCTTGTCTTAGACAATGGGGTGTGGGTCGTTGCCCAACGATTCAATTACCCGGTCAATGACAAGCAATTATTTCAGTTGCTTGATCAGCTGGGCAAGGCGCGCCTGATCGAGAAAAAGACCACATTGTCGAAACACCATGCTGCGTTGGGTTTGGTGGAAGACTCGAGTGATTCAGCATCGGTTTTGATGTTTCACGGTGACAACCTATTGAAGCCTGTTGTGATCGGCCAACAAGCCAGCACTCGGCAGGGAACATTTGTCAGGTTTCAATCCGATGATCAAGTTTGGCTTATGGATCAGGCGCTTGAGGTGAGTGGCGCGGCGGCGGATTGGCTCGCACCCAATCTGCTGACGATTAACAATCCGATAATCGAGTCAATTGAATTGAGCAACCCCGGTGAGGCGAATTATCGGGTCGTTCGGGATGAGCGCGATAACTGGGTTTTAGCCGCGACCCCGGAAGGACGAGCGCTACGTTATGAAACGGTGCTGACGCCACTTGCGACAACGGTTGGACAGCTGCGCCTAATAGATATTGCGCTGCATGATCCGGCGCGCTGGGTGGGGGCTGGCGCTGCGGTGTATCACTTGACTTCGAGCCACCGATTGATCTTGAAAACAGTGGCAGCAGATAAAAGCCATTGGTTACGCATCGTGGTAGAGGCGGATGAGGTGGGTCATTCAGAGCCGCTGGATAAGACGCCTCAGTCGCAGGCGGTTGAGCCGCTGCGGTCACCGGCACTGGATCAGGTGTTAGGCCCGAGTCGTGAGGCGCTCGCTCGATTTGACTTTAGGATCGCGAAACGCAATTTTGACGATTTGAATCGCCCGCTCGAGAGTTTCTTAAAACCTCAGGAGTTGGAGGAAAATGATGGCTGAAGACGTGTTAACAACCCAGCGTTCGAATGATGTTTTAATCTTAACCTTAAACCGTCCGGAGGCGCTCAATGCGCTTAACTCAGCGCTAATGTTGGCCATTGAAGCCTTTGGTCGATCGATGCTCAACGACCCCGCCAGAGTGCTCGTGATACGCGGCGCGGGACGTCATTTCTGTGCCGGTGCCGATTTGAAAGCGCCTGCCTCAGACGCGTCTTTGGTTCAGCGAAGGCGGGACGCGCAACTTGGCGGCCGCATGCTGCGCGCCATTATTGATATCCCGCAAGTGACTATTGCGGCGGTGCACGGTGCGGCTTTGGGGGGCGGGCTTTGTATCCCAACCGCCTGCGATTTCAGAATTGCCGCCGATACTGCGGTAGGCGGCTATCCAGAAGTGAACCTGGGCATGAATTTAATGTGGCAATCTGTTGGGCTCTGCACGCGTTTGGTCGGGCCCGCACGGGCGAAGCGAATGATTATGTTGGGCGAACGATTGGATGCGCAAACCCTTTTAAGCTGGGGGCTTTGGGATGAGGCCGTGCCGGAAGAACAACTGATGCCTAGGGTGCTTGGGTTGGCCGACGCCTATGCGTCGCAACCGCCTATTGCGGTTCAAATGATAAAGCAGACCATTAATCAGATTTCAGGCGCCTTAGATCAGGCCATTTTGCACATGGATGCCGATCAGAATTTATTGACCGCCAGCAGTCAGGATCGTGCTCTGGGCATCCAGGGCTTTTTAGCTGGAACCGCCCCGATGTTCACCGGCGACTAATCGAGCTCGATGATCGCAAGATCCTGATCTTCATCGACGGCATCACCCGGGGCGACCAAGATCGTTTGAATGCGCCCGGAAACAGTGCTTTCGACCGGAATCTCCATTTTCATAGACTCCAAAATCATGAGCTCTGATTCAACTTGGATGGCGTCCCCCTCAGCAAGCAGGATTTTCCAAACAGTACCCGTGATTTCTGATTTGATTCGCTCAGTGGCCATCAAGGAATCCTCTTATTGATCAAACATGATGACATGACGCGCTTCTTCGCCGCTCTTGAGTGCATGGAGCGCCGTATTAACGTCTGCTAACTTGATGTGCTTTGAGATCATTTGATCGAGATGGAGCTTGCCACTCAGGTAGAAATCAACGAAGCGCGGCATATCAATTCTGAATCGATTGGAGCCCATGTTAGAGCCCTGTATTTTTTTCTCCATTAAAAAGTCAACGCCATGCAGCTCAACCATCGTGCCGACCGGAATCATGCCGATAATGGTTGCCGTGCCACCGCTGCAGAGCATTTGGAAGGCCTGCTCGGCAGTGGCCTTTAAGCCGATCGCTTCGAAAGTGTAATCGCACCCGCCTTTGGTGAGTTCAAGGACCTCACCAACGGCATTGCCTGAGCGCGCATTGATCGTATGGGTTGCACCGACGGCTTTAGCCAATTCGAGCTTGCTGTCGACCATATCAACCGCAATCACCATGGATGCGCCGGCAATTGCGGCGCCATTAATCGCCGCGAGCCCAACACCGCCGCAGCCGATCACGGCGACAATAGAGCCGGGTTCGACGCCCGCTGTATGAAAAACGGCGCCAACGCCGGTGGTCGTGGAGCAGCCAATCAAGGCGGCTCTATCCATCGGCATATCCTCTCGAACTTTGACCAGTGCATGCTCGTGGATCAGCATCAGCTCGGCGAAGGATGATAGGTTCAAGAATTGATGGACGGTTTCTCCGCCAATGCTCAACCGAGATTCGACTTCAGGTGCTCGAGAAACTTCGGGACTCTGGCAAAGCGATAAATGGCCTGTTAGACATTTATTGCAATGTCCGCAAAAGGCTGAGAGACAGGTAATGACATGATCACCCTTTTTAACATAGGTCACATCTTTGCCGACTTCTTCGACGACACCCGCGCTCTCGTGGCCTAAAATAGTCGGCAGCATGTAAGGGTAGGAACCGTCTAAAAAATGCAAATCGCTATGGCAGACACCCGCCGCAATGGGCCGAACGAGGACTTCTCGTGGACCAGGCTTTGAGATTTGAACTTCTTCAATCTCCATGGGCTTGTTTTGTTCTCGCAATACAGCTGCTTTCATGATGAGTCCCTAGCGCGAATGAAAAACGAAGTTTAAAATTAACACAAAACGAAAGCTGTGCGGGCTGAAACTTGAGAAGTTTCAGCCCGGGCCAGGAGGATCAATGCGGGAGGTTTTTGTAGCGCTTGGGAGTAATCTTGACGTGCCGGATCAGAATGTCTTAAGGGCCATGGCGCGTCTGGCGCAACAATTTCCGGAGGGCTTTCGGTCCTCCGAGATTTATCGCACTGAACCGGTTGATATGGCCGCCGATGCGACGGACTTTGCGAATGCGGTGGTGGCGTTTCAAAGCGGTCTGCCACTTGAAACCCTACTGTCAAATCTACAAGCGCTTGAAGCGGCGTTTGGTCGCCCAAAAGACCATGGTAAGAACACGCCGCGGACTTTGGATCTTGATTTAATTGCCGCCGGAGACGAGACCCTTTCGACGCCTGCGCTCACCGTGCCGCATCCAAAGGTTTTGGATCGACGCTTCGTACTCCAGCCGCTCCAGGATATCGCCCCGGAATTTCGATTTCCGGGGATCAATGAGCGGTTGACGATTCTGATTCAGCGCGCGCCCAGTTTGGGCATAGCCCTTTGGGGCTAAATGATCAACGACGATCGATTTTCCCAATACGGCGCACGAAGTTTTGCTTTATAGAGCTTGCCGGTGGGGTGCCTGGGTAGGGCCTCGATGAATTCGATGCTCTTAGGGCACTTGATATGGGATAGGTTGGCGCGACAAAACGCGATCAGCTTTTCGGCGAGGGCCTCCGATTCTTGGGTTTTATAAAGCGGGTCAAGCTCAACGACAGCTTTTACCGCTTCGCCGAAATCCGTATCTGGGACGCCAAATACAGCGGCATCGAGGACAGCTTCATGGCTCACGAGCAGATCTTCGATCTCTTGCGGGTAGATGTTGACGCCGCCAGAGATGATCATGAAGGACTTGCGATCCTTCAAATACAAGTAGCCAGCATCATCCAGATAGCCCATATCGCCTAATGTTGTATAGCCTTGGGGCGATTTGGCGTCGGCAGTTTTGGCCTCGTCTTTGAAATAGCTGAAATCAGTGCCGTTTTCAAAGTAGACGCTACCGATGGCGCCAGCAGGTAAGACATTATAGTGATCGTCCAAAATTCGGAGGGTGCCATGAAAGGCGCGGCCCACACTGCCTGGATGAGTGAGCGACTCGGCGCTGGTAATGGCGGTTGATCCGTTCGACTCGGTCCCTGAGTAATACTCGTACAGAATGTTCCCCCACCAGGCGATCATGGCTTGCTTGACTTCAATGGGGCATGGGGCTGCTGCGTGGATTGCATACTGAAGGCTACTGAGATCCGCACTGTCGCGAGCTGATTGGGGAAGCGCCAGCAATCGGTTGAACATGGTTGGGACCCATTGACTGTGGGTGATGCGATGCTGCTCGATGAGTCTAAGGGCCTGCTGGGCATCAAATTTTCGCATGATGACCGACGTGCCGCCTAGGC
>MDSX01095654.1_pt1 | contig 11154 bp, 9 predicted proteins | sample 811141 | NCBI WGS metagenome assembly MDSX01 (sample SAMN05326642, study PRJNA326480) | marine metagenome | isolation source: seawater | place: Atlantic Ocean: South East | collected 2010
AATCGACCTGCTCCGATCGGTCCCGGACGACGAAAACGCCGTGTTACCTTTCCCCGGGTACGTCCTGGTGCACACGAAGCTGACGCAGACGGTTTTGAATTCCTTGGAGGAGATCTACGGCGTCAAAGGGTTCGCGTCGAGCGGCGTGACCAAGTACGGTAGCACTCGAAGGCAAACTGGGGAGAAACCTCGGCGGGTTCCGGCGATGCAGCTGGAGACGATGATGAAGATGTGCGACGTGCGGGTGGTGAGCGACGCGGAGCACGCGGTGATGGTGGAGGCGTTGAAGAAGCAGGCGGAGGCGGAGGCGAGGGCGGAGGCCATGGGGTCGCTCCCCGACGCCGACGACGCCGAGATCGTCGATGCCATGCCATCGGCTGACGCAGGTGACGCGGTCGATGCGTCGGAGCCCACGGTGAGCGCGGAGGCGATGGCGATGCGTGAGGCTGCCATCCACGGGGGTAACAAGGCCCCGGATGGTGCCACGCAGATCGAGGTTAAGGTTGGCCCGTTCAAGGGGTTCAAGGGATACCTCACGAACGACAAGGGCGACGACGGCGCGGACGCTAAGCTCGTCATCTTCGGCCGCGAGACGGACGTCACCCTCGAAGCCGGCGAGTTTGTGACGCTGTAGGTGCGACTAGTCTATCATACGGGTGTCGTTTGAAACGGTGATTTACGCCAACTCTAATCCTAATTGCGCGGCTATCGAGGGTCAGTCCCCGTCTCCGTCCACCACCGCCTCCACCTTTTCCTCGCCGAAGTCGATGCTCTCCTCGGTGCCGTCGTCGTACGCGATGAAATGTTTTTTATCGGCTGGATCGAACTTCTTGACGTTTGCACCATACCAGGCGCTCTCCCCGTTTGGCTCCATCCATAGGACCCGCACCCTCCTCCCTGGCAGTAGTACTGCGTCGGCGTTCACAGCTGTGAATTTCTTCCCTGCGTCCTGGTCCGGCGCCGCGTCTTGCGGCAGGGACGTCCCGTCGAGGTGTCTTTCCCACTCGAGCATTCCAGTCTTTTCGTAGTTTTTACGCATGGCGAAGGAAGCTGAGGTTTGGCCGCTGAGGTCTTTCCCGTTCGCGGCTTCCCTGCACACGCGCATCCAGAGCTTCTGCTCGCATATCTTGGCGTACCCGCCCAGCGCCCGGACCTTCTTGAACACCTTGCGGAATGGCAGCGGGATCCCGAGGAAGATCGGCGAGTACAGATCGTGTCGCGACCTAAACTTGAGAAAGTGCGCCAAGTCGTCCCTGAAATCTCGCTCGTTGTCGTCGAGGAACTCGTCGTGGCCGCCCGCGGGTCGTTTGGACATGGTCGTCGCCTCGGCGATCGGGACCGCGCCGAGCGCCGGCCCGCTCGGCGCATCCGCGCGGTGGGCGGCAGGCGGGGGCGCGCCGCCCGTGCGCAGCTCCACCAACGCGGACCGCTCCGCCCGCGGGGGCGGTGGGGCGAGCTGCTTGAACTGATCGGCCCAGTTCGGGTCGCTCCACGGCGCGCCGCCGGCGTTGGGCCTGGGTTTCTTGGACGCGGGTTCGTCGTCCCCGGCGGCGGGCGCCGCCGCCTTGAACGTGATCTTCAGCCCCGTCGTCGCCATCGCCGATACGAGGTGTGACCCGCGCGTCCCCGCCCGCGTGGGTTTCAAACTAAATCCCTACTGTTTGCCGCTGCCGAGAACTCGCTGACTCTGCCAACTCAGCATTTTCCCCGCCCCGGGGGCGTCGACGCGCGCGAAGGCCCCGGGGGTTGGAAGCGATATCGAATTTGACCACGCTGGAACGTAGTCGACTGCGATAGGATGGAGAAGCTCCTGAAGAAGCTGCCGGACCCGGTCATCTACGTCGCCGGCGCGGTCGCCGCGATCGGCGCCCTGCTCAAGTTGAAAGACATCGTGACCGGGGACTCGTTCGAGGCGGAGAAGGCGAGGTACAGGCGTTGCAACCGGTGCGGCAAGAAGGGCGCGGCCGTCCGGTGCAACAAGTGCAGGCGGGCGTACTACTGCTCCAAAGACTGCCTTAGTACTGCCATCAGGCTCGAGATATGCGACTGCTGCTGAGAGAGAGTTGAGGGGGCGTCCAAATAACCAAATAACCAAATAGCCAAAAGTAACAATGCGAAACCACGCTCACTCTCGCAAAGCTAACTCTATCTCGGACAAGGTCCTCGCGACCACCCCGGGCGTCGTCTTCGTCCACGTGTCGCTCTTACATATCGACACCAAACCGCCATCGCCCAAAGTTTCCCACGTCCCAGCCTTGAACGCCGACTGAAGAAACAAATTCATCTTCGCGGCCAATTTCTCAGCGTCCACTTCACCCGCCGGCTTCCGCGTCTTTAACCTCCCCACCCAACCGTACCCGGGCTTCTCCCACTCGTACGTGTACCTCTTATCCTCGTCCGCGGTTGCACGGAGCACACGGAGCGCGGCGTCGTCACCGGACATGCCGCACGCGTGGTGGGTGTCCCTCAACTCGCGATGCAACGCTCGAGAATCTATTCGACTCGAGCCAATCGGTTGAGTGACAACCGCCACCGGCCCGGCATCTTCCCCGACCTTGATGACCTCCACCGTCGCGACACCGCCGCGGATCAGGTCCCACGATGCCTGGATATCGTTCCAGTCATCACGCCACAGGTGTTCGTGCGCGTTTATGTTCTCCAACAGAGAAGGCGCCATCGTCAGCGCCGCGGCGTACCCTGAGTCTTCTAATGAATCATCCCCGAGGGCGCCGATGGCCAGCTCGAGCTTGACGCCGTCGTCGGAGCTCCACTCGCCGAAATCTCCCGCCTCCGCCGCCGCGATCATCAGCGCGCGGTGCGTGAGCGCGTGCGCCGGGTTCACGCACGCGTAGACGGAGAGAACGCCGTCGACGTCGTAGTGGTTGTTAACCACGACGGCGTCGTCGTGCTCGCGCCACGCGGATTGCACGGCCCGGGCGTGCGCGAAGTTCAGCGCAATCTCCGTGGACGTGTCGGCGTAGATGGAATCCGGGGTTTCGTTGTTCGTCCAGTGCGTCAGGTCCATCGTCGTGCCCGGGACCTTGCCGTCGCACGACAGCGAGGGCCAGGCTGGGGAGCTCTCGCCGTAGGGCACGAATTGAAACTTTCTCTTCAGGGCGGTCTCATCGGACACGGCGACGGCGGCGACGCGTGTATCGAGAGGACGACGACGGATTCGCCGCGTACGGTACGTTGACGTCGACGACACGTATGCTGGGAGAGTGGCGGCGACGCCCCGCGATACGGTACACGCCATGGTGCGCCGGCGTCAGTGACAGGCGATGCGGGATTCTCGGACACTCACTTAGTCTTCTCTAACACGGTTGATTGTATTAAGGTTACGTCGCCCTCACGGCGTCCTGACCTCCCCACACGACTCCTCCACGACCCCACCCCCGCCGCCACCACCCACCACCTCCCCACGCTCCTCGTTCGCCGCCCCCAACAGCCGGTACAGCGCCGCCGCCTCCTTCGTCCGCATGTTCTCCACGCAAAACTGAGTAACCTCCGCGGCGACGTCGGTGCCGCGCAACAGTCTCTTCTTCCGCACCAGCAGCTGGAGGAACATGCACACCAGCCGCACCATCCGCGAGCCCGACGATGACCCGCTCGATACGGATGGTGACAACCCGCTGCTTCCGCCTCCAGTCAACATGCCATCCCCGCCCGGGCTGGACGTGGGCGTGGAGGCTCCGTCTGCGTGAGGTGAGCACGAGGCTACGCATCCCGACACGTACGCCCTGATGAACTCGTCCGGCAGCAGCTCGCTCGCGTCGGATACCAGCCTGTTGACCACCTCCATGGAGTGCAGGCTGGTGGGCATGGACACCAGGGCGTCGAAGAACGCCGGGAGGTTGTTCGACGGCGCCGGGTGATCGCGCGCGAGGCAGAGCACGAGCTCTATCGCCACCGGGGGATTGGCCTCGACGAGTGAAGGGAGGACTTCGGGGAAGACGCCGCATCGATGCGCCAGCGCGGGTCTGTCCCGGAGGAGCTCCAGCACCCGCTGCTGCCTGTTCGGCATCAGCGGCGAGTCGATCGCGCTCTTCATCTCCCCGCGAAGCTCGCGCAGCGCCGCGAGCATGGCGCTGAGCTCCACCGCGTTCTCGTCTCTCGGCTCGTTGTTTGTTGGAGAAGTCGGCGCGTTTGCAATTTCATTCGCGTCCGCCGCGTTGGGTTGGGCGGGCGCGGGTGACGCGTGCACGTCCTCCGTGCTGTTCGCGGCGCCGCACATCGCGTGAGTAGGTGTTCGCGGTGACCCGCGCGCGATGCCCCGCCGCCAACCCCGGCGTCCCAGAGGCCCCGCGGCGGCTCGTTGTGCCGCCCCCAATCCCACGCGGCAACTTTTTGGATAAAACCGCTTTTGGACTTATTCATCAGGGTTTCCTGAGGTGACAACATCGCCACAACGAGAGACACGTCGGCGGCGGCGATGCTCGGGGCGTTCACTTCCATGTTTTGGGGCGGGGAGTCTCCAGGGTCCGAGGAGACGACGGCGATCGACACGATCGACCGGGAGGACGAGGCCGGGGCGTCCGGATCCAAGCCCGGCGACGGCGCGGCGGTGGACGCTGATCTTAACGATGCTGAGAAGAAGACCAAGGAGGGTGCCGATGTGAAGAAGAAGGCCGAGGAGGGCTCGAAGGCCGGCGAGGAGGAGGAGGAGGAAGAGGAGGAGGAGGAGTGCGGGTTCTGCAAGTTCATGAAGGGCGGATCGTGCAAGGCCACCTTCGTCGCGTGGGAGGACTGCGTCGACGCCGCGAAGGAGGGCAAGGAGGACTTCGTGGAGAAGTGCGCCGAGCAGACCGCCGCGCTGCGGGACTGCATGATCGCGGACCCGAAGTACTACGGGGACATGCTGGAGGGATCCAGCGAGGACGCCGAAGGAGACGAGGACGTCCTCCCGGACTCGCTGGACGATCCCATCGACGGCGAGAAGGACGAGACGGCCGGCGACACCAAGAAGCCCGCGCCCGAGGCCAAGAAGGCGTCAAAGTAGACGATCTATCGGAATAATGAAATGGGCTGGGTACATCAAACTCATCATCATCGTCAGTCGCTGTCCGAGTCGTTGGTCTCGTCGCTGCCGAAGCCCGCGAACCCGTCACCCGTCGCCCGTCTCGCCTCCTCCTCCTTCACGCGCCTCGCCTCCCGCTCCGCCGCCTTACCCTTGAGCTTCGGCGCGGGCAACGGCGCGCGAGCCTTGGCCTTCTCCTTGCGCTCCTTCTCCTTCTGCGAATCATCCTCGAAACCGGCGAAGTGGCCTTCGGTTGCTCCCTTGTTGCTCCGTCGCGTCGCGGACCCTGGGGGCGGTAAATCGATGGATCGCCGCTGCCGCTCGCGACGCGCCGACTTCTCCGCCTCACGCCTCACCTTCTCCGCCGGGGTCTCGTTCTCCCGGCGCCGCGCGAGGGAAGCGGGCTTGGGTTTAGCCTCAGAGTCGGCCGCTGTTGACACCGTCGACACCGTTGACTCCCCCACCGCGGTGATTCCCTCCTCGGGGTTCGCGGGCGGCGACGGGAGGGTGAGGGGGTCATCGTTCGCGAGCCCCTTCTCGTCGTCAACCGCCTTCTCCGGGGTGGGAGCCGCGGATTCCGGCACGTCTTCCGAGGTGGCGAAGAGATTTTTCGCCGGAGCCGTCGCCGCGGGGGACTCACCAATCTCGCCTGCGATGTCGTCCGCCATCCTCTCCGCCGTGGGCGGCGCGGTGGACGGCGCCGGACTCGGGCTCTCGCCACCTGGCGTGTCATCCGGTCCGGGAAGTCGGTCACCGCGCCGCGGCTGGTTCGCGGGCGGCGCGCACGCCACCAGGAACTTTTCATAAAACCCGTAGCCTCTCCGCCCTAGCCCTCGTACCAAACCACCGAGGCCCGCGCTCGCGAGTCCCTCGCGGCTCGCGTCGATCGCAATCGCCTCTTTCTTGCTGAACCCCGCCAGTGAGAGCATGGGCGGAACCAACGAGTCGTCGCCGGTTTCCCAGTACCCCTTCATCAGCGTCTTGAGCTGCGCGAGATGCGCGCGTTTAACGTCGAGGTCATCCTGGACGTCGGCGATTTGCGTATCCTGCGCGTCCAGTTTGCGCAGCGCGTGGTCCTCCATGTACTGCAACTGCTCCGCCTGTAAGTTGGCCATGACCTCCAGTGCTTCCATGGACTCCTGGAGCTTCTCCTGGAGTTTGTACGCCGCAGACGCCGCGTACTTACCTTGGACTTCTTTGATCTGTTTGTCCTTCTCGCCGATCATCCACTTCTGCCGGCCGTTGTCCTCCTCTAACCGCGCGAGCTCGGTGGTGAGCTTGGACATCTGCGCGCTGTCGACACCGCCTTCGTTCCCCCCGCCGAAGAACGACCCGAACCCCGAGGAGGAGATGCGTGACCTCGCCGCTTCCCCTTCCAGCACGGTGATTCGCGTGCGAAGTTGTTTAATCTCCTCGACCGCGGAGAGGAGGAGCGCGCGGTTCACGCCGTCCTCCGTCTCCCGCATCGTCTCGACCGCCGGAGAGTTGGCTTCTTCCAGGCTTATCATGCTCCGCAGCCCCGCGTTCTCCGCCAGGATCTTTTCCTTCTCTTCCGCGTGTTGCGACACGATCATGGCCAGTTTCTCGGACTCCCAGAATTTGATACGTTCCACGGCTTGCACCGGCACCTTGACGTACGTTGGTTTCATGGATAGCCTGGTGTCCACGGGCATCCACTTGGCGGCGTACTGCATCGCCTGGAAGGACGCGACGGTCTCCTCGGCTTTGGACGCGAGCCCGTCGATCTCCGACGCGGCGTCGTTGATGGCTGAGCCGAACGCGGAGCGGACGCCTTTGACCTGCGAGGCGAACGCGAGTCGATCGAGCGACGCCTTGACGCGCTCCGCCTCGGTTTCCTCGTCATCCACGCCGGCCCTGGTGGAGACGAAGTCGAGCTTGGCGCGAACCTTGGCGGCGAGCGCGTCGGCGTCGTCGTCGCCCCCGAAGCCCCCGAACTGCGCGGGCGATGAGCTCACGCTCTGGGACGACGCGAAGGATGTGCCGCCCCGCGCGCCCCCCATGGAAGACGCGCCGCGCGCGGAGGAGGGCGCCTTGGCGGCGCTGTACGCCACGGGCCTACCCCCACGCTTAGCCTTGTTGTACTTATCGTCGTCATCGTCGCGGCGCGACATCGTCCCGGGTCCCAGACCCGCGTCGCGTGCTCTGTCCTGTAGCCACCAACGATCCACAGTTTCATAGCCAAAAGAAAAGTTTAATCATGCGAGGGCGCGAGGGTTCATACGGTATCATGACGTGTGTCCCGTGTTTCAGGTATATCGTATCGTCTATGCACGATCGTACTCGTATCGTCTCTATGCTACGTCCGCGTCCTCGAACCCGACGCCGTTCTCCTTCCGCGTGCTCCGTCGCTTCTTGAACCGAACGCCGTGCTCGTTTCTTTTGTGCCGCTGAAGCCCGTCTTTACGCTTGAACCCCCGCCCGCATCCGTCCAGGTCGCACACCTGCGGCGCCTCGGGCTTGTGAATCTCCGCGTGCTTCTCCAGCGCCTTCTGCGTCTTGAACGTTTTGTCGCATCGCGGGTCTTTGCACCCGAACGGCCGGAGGGTGCTGTGCGTCAGCATGTGAGTTCTTCGGATGGACTCGGTCTGAAATCGTTTCTGGCAAATCTCGCACGTGAATCTCAGCTGGTGCCTCTGCGCGTGCGTGCGGAGCTGGTCGCTCGTGGGGAACGCCTTGTCGCAGGTTTCCAGCTCGCACTTGAACGGGGTTTTCCCGGAGTGGACGTTCTTGTGCTCGATGAGCCGCGCGGGGTAGTGGAAGGACTTGTCGCACTTGTCGCACGGGTGCGCGCGCGCGCGCTTCAGCGAAAATGGGCCCGCCTCGCTGTCCGCGCCGCCCTCAGAGCGCGCGGGGGTGTTCTCGCGGTTGCCGTCGCTGCCGTCGCTGTCGTGTCCATGGTCGTGGCCCTTGTGTTGGTGCTGGTCGGTGGTCGCGCCAGCCATCGTGACGCCGCCTTCGCTCGCGCGCCTCACACTGAAGAGTCGAGAATTGTGGTGCGGGTGTGTGTCATGACAAACACGTGGGTGAATCTTTTTTAAAAAGTATGACAAATCAGTCTGAAATATCCCGCATAGAATCGCTCAGTTTGAATAAAATCCTGACTGGATACTCAGCATTATCACGGCAAAGTGCACCATGCTCGATCCATTCGGGGTGAAAGTTTCCTTTCGGCGGTCGACGACGCGAGTGCCGCGCCGCACACCGAACCGCATCTTAGAAGATGTCAGCCATCGCCATGACCGTCGCGCGCCCCACCGCGGGGCTCGCCTCCGTCCCGGTCGCCACCGACCGTCGGCCCGTCGCCTCGGCCCGAGGCTGCCGCGGGGGCCGCGCGTCCACCTCCGGATCGAAGTCGTCGTCGTCGTCTGCGATTCACCTCGCGCAGCGCCGCGCTGGCGTCTCCAATGGAGGCGACGCCGCCGCGATGCTCGCCGTGAGGTCGCGCGCGCCGATCACCATCGCGCGCCGCCGCTCCGTCCAGGTGCGCACACTCATCGGAAGCAACTCTTCACGGGCCCCTTCCCACCGATGGGCACCACCCAGCCCTAATAATCTTCCAAACGTTATCCCGACTTTTAGATGCACGTATGCGGACCCGTCACGCTCTCGGGCCCATCACGCGTCTCCCCCACACCCCGGCGCACCCCGGACTCGAACCCCCAACCCCAAACCACTGAACAAGCACCCCCACCGCTCCGTCACAGACCAACGCGAGCCTGTTCGGCGTGGGCGCGCCCGAAGCGCTGGTCATCGGGGTCGTCGCTCTCCTCGTCTTTGGTCCGAAGGGACTCGCCGATATCGCCAAACAACTCGGCCAGACCCTCCGGGCGTTCCAGCCCACGATCAAGGAGCTGCAGGAGGTCAGCAGGGAGTTCCGGGACACCCTCGAGGATGAGATCGGACTCGACGAGATCCGCAACGACATCGCGGGCGTCACCGCGCCAGTGCCCACAAAGAGACAAGCGCCCGCGCCCGATCCCGTGGACACAGCTGTGTCGGCACCATCGGCACCCTCGGCTGACGAGTCCGAGAACATGGTGACGGAGGAGATGAGGGCGCAGGCGGCGGCGGCGGCGTGGGGCGGTGACGAGCCCGAGCAGCCAGCGGCGCCAGTTGAGCCCCCCGCCGCAGTCACCGAGGTACCTAGCGAGCTGTCCGCGCCGGAAGCCGCCGAGCCGGCCGCGCCGGAGCCCGCCGGGGAGGAGAAGGCGTGAGTTTATGGTATGCGTTCGCGGTGGGTGTTGGACGCGACGTCCGTCTATTTATTTAATTGAATCGCATCACCCCCACACGTGCTTGAGCGTACCCTCGAGGAGCCCAGCATGTCATTTTACGACCAGACGCGTTTTCCTGGCCACGTTTGTTGAACAGGTCAGCACGTGTTTGACAGTTGCCGTCTGTTGCCCTCCCGGGGCATACCGAGGTGCGGACGCGGCCCAGCGGGTCGTGATGCACTCGTCACCGAGTGGACGGAACGGGGGGGCGGGTATCGCACCGGGGGGCAAACCCGCGGGCGATGGACCGGGCGACGGCGCGGCGGGCGCCCCGCGTGATGCTGAGGGCGGTCACCAGTCAGTCTCCGGGGGTTCGTCGGATGTGGAGCCCGTTCCGCCGTCGTTCGCCGCCGTGAACCGCCGCGGCAGCTCCGGGTCCCTCCCCGAGCTCAACGTAGGCGCGCACGCGCACAACCCCGCGGCGGAGTCCGAGGAGTCCGACGACGAGGAGGACGCCGGCGAGCAGATCGCGAGCGTGCTGCACCAGGGCGAACAGTCCGAGCAGATGCGACTGTTCGACCTCGCCGTGCGCATGAGCTCCGAGGTTGAGCTCCGGGACCACAAGCGTAACCTCAAGAAACACAAAGCGTGCTTCACCGGACGCGTCGCGGTGCAGTGGATGCTCGCCAACGGCGTCGCACGCACCGTCGACGACGCCGCGGCGATGGGCCAAAAACTCGTCAACGCCGGCCTCGTGAAAGCGGTGTCCACACACAAAACCTTCCTCAACAGGTCGTTCCTGTACAGCTTCGGCGACGGCATGGACCGCTACGTCCAAGCCGCGCGCTGGTGCATGTCCCAGGAGATGGGCAAGATCCGCGGCGAGGTCAAAGACGTCTGCGCCGTCGTCGATCGACACACGGCGGCGACACGCGCCATCAGTTCCGAACACGCCGCAGCCATGGAACGAGTCGAGCTCGTCATCTTCGAGATGCGAACGCAACTCGCGTGGACCCGAGCCGCGGTGTTCATGCTCTCATTCGCGTTACTAGCGCTGCTCGCGTCGCACGTGGCCGAGGAGGACGTCGCGGGGTTCGGTCCCGCGTGGCTGAAACGAACGCACGTGCCGGTCACTTTGGTCGCCGCGGCGTTGGCCTTCAGCGCCGGCGTCTTCGTGGTGAGTTTCTTTTTATTATCGTACGAGCAATGTGACTGACGTCGTGTTTTGTTTGTTTTACAGGTTGACCGCAAGTCGTTCGATACGGTGCTGTACACCGCGGATGACCGATACTTTGAGGACGTGAGCGACGGAGAGCTCAATGATACTTCGAGTGACGGTACGCTCGACGCGGGCGCTGGGGACGGTGACGGTGGGAGGAGGAGTGTGAATCGGGACGACTTTCTCGCCGCGCCGGGGAGTGTAAATGCCATCGCGGGATTGCGGCGGCGGCTGCGACGAAGGGGAGGCGCCGCGAACCTCACCGTCGACGTGAGTAACGTTTTTCACGATTCTCACACCGGCGACGATGCGCACACGCCTCGCGGGCCGGGTTTACGGAGCCTGAGCCAACGCGAGGGTTTCCGCGACGTCGACTCCCCGCGGGGCCCTGGGCACGGTACGTCGGGAACGCCTTCGGGCTCGGGGAGAAGGCTTGTTCGTTTAACTTCGTTTCACAGATTTTTCGGCGTCTCCCCTCGGGGTGCCCGCGGGTCGGGTCCTTTCGGTGACGGTTCATCTTCCGAGCCTACGCCGCGGCCGGAGGACCAGGCGCTGCCCCCGCCCCTCGCGTCGTCGACGGTGTTCAAAGACGCGGGGGAAAGGACGCCCGTGGGGGTACGGTTAAGCCCGGAGTATCCGCGGCAGTGGATCCCGGGAAGCGTGAAAAACAGGCCGGAGGACGG
>MDSX01021791.1_pt1 | contig 11151 bp, 8 predicted proteins | sample 811141 | NCBI WGS metagenome assembly MDSX01 (sample SAMN05326642, study PRJNA326480) | marine metagenome | isolation source: seawater | place: Atlantic Ocean: South East | collected 2010
CATAATCATTTATTCCAACAATTACAGGAACGCCAAATTTACTAATATTTTCAATATGTTTTCCTAGATTTTCACAGCCCTTTAAAACAGCATCAACATTTTCAGAACCTAGATCATCTTTTTTAACACCACCATGCATCTTTAAAGCTTTTGTTGTAGCAACTAGGACGACAACATCTGGCCTAAGTCCGGATTTTCTGCATTTAATATTAAAAAATTTCTCTGCTCCAAGATCTGCTCCAAAGCCTGCCTCAGTAACAACATAATCAGCTAATTTTAGAGCTGTTTTTGTTGAAACCACAGAATTACACCCATGAGCTATATTAGCAAATGGGCCACCATGCATGAATGCAGGATTGTTTTCTAATGTTTGAACTAAGTTTGGTTGAAATGCATCCTTTAAAAGAGCTGTTATAGCCCCATCAGCATTTAGCTCCTTAGCCCTTACGGGCTGATTCTTTTTGGTATAACCAATAACAATATTACCAATTCTTGTTTGAAGATCTTCAAGATCAGAGGCTAAACAAAAAACTGCCATGATTTCTGATGCAACTGTAATATCAAATCCACTTTGACGTGGAATTCCATTTCCAGTACCTCCAAGACCGCAGGTGATATCTCTAAGTGACCTATCATTCATATCAACAACTCTTTTCCAAGTAATACGTCTTGGATCAATATCAAGCTGATTATCCCAATGGATATGGTTATCTATGAGAGCTGAAAGTAAATTATGAGCAGCGCCAATTGCATGAAAATCTCCAGTAAAATGAAGATTTATATCTGTCATTGGAATCACTTGAGCATAACCACCACCAGCCGCACCACCCTTCATCCCAAAACATGGCCCTAAGCTAGGCTCCCTTAGGCAAATCATTGCTTTTTTTCCAATTTTACATAGGCCATCTACTAAACCAACACTAGTAGTTGTTTTACCTTCTCCAGCTGGAGTGGGTGAAATAGCAGTTACAAGAATTAACTTACCATCATTATTTTTTGATAATGAGTTAACAAAATTATGAGAGAGTTTAGCTTTGTCTGCTCCATAGCTTATTATGTCTTTTTTTTGAATATCTATTGAATTTGCAATCTCGTCAATTGGTTTTTTATTTGCAGCATTTGCAATTTCTAAATCGCTTGGATACGTAGCCATATTCCCTCCATATACCCCTAAAATTAAACTTTAGTATACATAAGCACTAATGGGTAAACTAGAAATATTTTATTAATTTTTTGCTTCATTGAAAGCGTCTATTGCTCTCAATCTTGATTCTTTTAAATCTAATATTTGAGTTGGATAATCGCACATGGATCTGATTTCATTTGATGGATCATGTATATCTTTTTTTTCTACATCTTTAAGTTCATCCACGTATTTTTTAATGAAAAGACCTTCACTATCAAAGTTTTTAGATTGGGTAAGAGGATTAAAGATTCTAAAGTATGGTGCTGCATCTGTTCCAGTTGAACTGCTCCATTGCCATCCACCATTGTTAGAGGAAAAATCTCCGTCTATAAGATTTTGCATAAAGAATGCTTCTCCTAAGCGCCAATCATGAAGCATATTTTTAGTAAAAAACATTGCTACAACCATTCGTAATCTATTATGCATCCATCCCTCAGTTTTTAATTGTCTCATCGCAGCATCTATAAGAGGAAAACCTGTTTGACCATTTTTCCATGCATTGAATTCATCCTCATTGTAGCGCCATATAATTTTATTTGTGTATTCTTGAAATGGTTTTCCCTTGCTTACTCTTGGGAAAGAAAACATTATGTTTTTGTAAAACTCCCTCCATACTATTTCATCTATCCATTTAGTTATTCCTTTTTCGCCGGAATCTAGTTCAAAATTATTTTTTTTTGAGTGCCTCTAAAATACACCTTTTTGGTGAAAGAATTCCAAGAGATAAATATGCAGACAGTCTGCTTGTTCCTTCAATAATTGGATCATTTCTATCCTTTGCATAATCGAATATTTTTTTTTTGAGATATTCATTTAATCTTTTTAAGGCTTCTTCTTCGCCCACTGGCCATAGACTCATATCAACTGAATGATTTTTTTCAAAACAAAAATCAAAATCATTTATATTTGAGGATATATTTGTTTTTACTTTAGGGGTAAACTTGTATTCAATATCGAGAAGGTCGATATTAAAATTTTCTATCCATCTCTTTTTGAAAGGTGTAAAAACCGAGTAAGGTTTACCCTCTGCTGTCTTAAAAGTTCCTGCAGGGAAAACTACATGAGAATCATATGAATAATAATTGATATTGGTATTTTTTAATAATTCTATTACTTCTTCATCTCTGGTTTCTTCATCTGTTCCAAATTCAGAATTCCAATGTATATCTGTAATTGATCTTTCTTTAAGTAAATCAAGAATCTTTCCAGGATCTTTGCTAAATCCATCAGATCTAACAATTGTTAAAGGAATATTTAATTTCTTCAGTGAATTTTCTAAGCTTTTGAGATTTTCAATCATAAATTCAATCTTACAGTTAGCTTGATTATGAGATTTCAATTGATTTTCAGAATATATATATAATCCATGAACTTCTTCTGATTTAGAACAAGCAGCTCTTAACGCTGGATTGTCATCCATTCGAAGATCATTTCTAAACCACACTAAACTTTTCATTTTTTATATCTTTGAATTAGAGAATACTACATCAACTTGAAAATTTTCTTGCATATTCGATATTTCTGCGAGTCCACCAGCAGCGTTCACAATAGCAGCTCCAGCAACTACATCCCAGAAAAATATTCCATTTTCTTTATATAAATCACCTTTTCCAGATGCTACATAACACGATGCCATTGCTGCCGAACCAATCATTCTAACTTTCTTCCATGACTGCATATCATAAAGCATTTTACTTAATGCCTTATCAGAATAATCTGTGGCATGTGGTAATCCTGTAATTAGGATTCCGTCTTTCTTTTGATCGATGGCCGAAGCAGATATTTTTTTATCATTTAATGTTGCTATTTTATTAATATCATTTCCAACATATAAATCATCATTGTTAAAATCATATATAATTCCTGCCACTGGCTTCATATTGCTTACCAGACCAATAGAGACACAACAAACCGGAATACCTCGATTATAATTTGCTGTCCCATCCAAGGGATCAACAACCCAGAAAATCTCTCCTAGATTTTCATCAGACTTTCCACTTTCTTCAGCTAAAATTGGAAAATCTGAACTTGATGTTATTATTTCTTTTATTAAATTCTCAGATTTTACGTCAGCTTTTAATTTTAAATCTTTAGAAGTGCTTGATGTTTTGTGGTTTAATCTAGCTTTATCCTGTGATAACAATTTGCCAGAATTTCTAGCTGCTTTTATAGCTATATTAATTTCATTATCTAAAATCATTTAGCTATTATTTTTATACTGTACCTTATATATTACATCGTATTTATCATCAGAAATTAGCATCAAACCACTGCTTGTGATAAATGGTGAAACAGGCCTTCCCCAATCTTTTTCATTTTGTAGCCATCCTGTAATAAAGTCCTCTTGATAAAGATAATTTCCTTCAGAGTCTAATTTAACAAAGATTACTTTATAACCTGACTTCCCGTTATATTTATTCCATGACCCATGTAACGCAATAAAAAGACTATTCTTATATTTTTGTGGGAATTTATCCTTATCGTAGAATGCAATACCAAGAGGGGCTACGTGAGCACCCAACTCTGCAATAGGATCAATGAAATCTTTGTTAACAGATGGGATAAGTTTGCCAAATTCTGGATCAATGACATTTTTTGCATGCTTATATGGATAACCAAAAAAGCTGCCCTCTTTGTCTAAAACATTTAATTCGCAAGATGGTGAATTATCACCTAGCCAATCTCTTCCATTGTCTGAAAAATACAGTTTATTAGTAATAGGATGCCAGTCCATACCAACAGAATTTCTTACTCCATCTGCAACCATTACTAGCTTATCATTTTCATACTTATGAATTGCAGCAAACCTTTTATCTTTAGTCTGAGGTTCTAGGCAAATATTGCATGGAACACCAATTGGAATATAAAGATTATTATCTGGCCCAAAACTTAAATGTCTAAATCCATGCCAAGTCTCAGAGGGAAGACCATCTATATATATTTCAGCTTTTGGTGGATTTGGACCTTCCATTAGTTGTTTATCTATATCTTTAATTACAAGAACTTTTTCAATTTCTGCAAAATATAGATCACCATCATGATAAGTAACACCTGTAGGGTTTTTCAAACCAGATGCAACAGTCATTTTTATTTCAGCATATCCATCTCTATCTCCATCAAATAGAGCAAAAATTTTATCTCCATTTTTAGATCCAACAATAATGAAACCACTTTCAGTTTCTGTAATTTGTCTTGGTGATTCAAGTCCATCTGCAAAAATGCTTATTTCAAAACCTTCAGGCGCTTTGAGCAAATCAGAATTTTGAGAGTTTATGAAAAATGATAAAAATAAGAACAGGGTTAATACAAAATTATATTTAAAATTCATTGTTTCCATCCTTAAAGCCCTCTACATATATTTTTAAGATATCTCTTATTTTAAGAACATTATTATTACTTGATGCATTATATAAATCATCAAGAGCATTGGTCAAAATTTCTTTTGAGGGATATTCTTCTAAAGATTTAAATATTTTTGTATTTGATGTTGGTAGTTTTTCACCAGATATTAATAGCTCTTCATAGAGTTTCTCTCCGGGTCTAAGTCCAACCTCATGAATCTCTATGCCCTCACCTTGCCCATCATGACTGATATTTCTTCCAGATAAATATATTAACTTTTCTGCTAAATCTAATATTTTTACTTGATCACCCATATCTAAGATAAAGACATCTCCACCATCTGCAAATTCACCAGCCTGAATTACAAGACTAGATGCTTCTGAAATAGTCATAAAATATCTAGTTACTTTGTTGTGTGTAATTGTTACTGGACCTCCTTCAGCAATTTGCTTTCTAAATAATGGTATTACAGAGCCAGAAGAATTAATAACATTGCCAAACCTTACAATACAATATTTAGTATTTTTTTCTTCAGCATCAATCGATTGAACAACCATCTCTGAAAGTCTTTTTGAGGCGCCCATTATATTTGTAGGCCTAACTGCCTTATCCGTAGAAATCACAACAACTTTTTTTACCTTACATTCAGCTGCAACCTCACAAAGAGCTTGTGTTCCAAATACATTATTTTTAATGCCTTCAGAAATATTTTCATAATACTCAACTATTGGAACATGTTTATATGCTGCTGCGTGGTATATATAATCTACTTTATGATTGATTATTATTTCTTTTAATCTTGATTTGTTTTTTACATCGCCAAGAACATATATCAGATCAATTGAAATATTTTGAGCTTTTTTAATTGATTCAATTTCTTCTTGAATAGAGTATAAATTGATTTCTGATAATTCAAATAATACTATCTTTTTTGGTTTTCCTAATAAGACTTGCCTTACCAATTCAGAACCAATAGAGCCCCCTGCTCCAGTTATCATTAAGGTGAGTCCAAAAAATGAGATAGAAGAGTTCTTTACTCTATTTCTAGGCAATATGTCATCTATTGATAAGTCTTGCATTTCTGCTAATTTTTTCTCATTTGCCACTAGCTCATTCAAGGCAGGAATTGTTCTTACAGCGAGTTTATACTTTTCTAAACTAGAAATTATCTTTCTTCTTTCCGAAAGACTCAGACTTGGAATGGCTAAGTAAACTTCCAAGTCAGAATATCTTTTAGATAGCTTCTTTAAGTGTGAATCCTTTCCATAAATTTTAATTCTATTAATTTCTGCACCACTCAGAGCCTTAGAATTATCGAAGAATCCTATAATATCTAAATCGGCATCATGTTTAATGGCTTGATAAAGATCATTTCCTGCAGATCCTGCTCCATATATTAATACTGGCTTACCTTTGGTCTTTATCTGTGAAGATTGAAGTAAAATCCTAGCTGAGTCTCTTGATATTTGTAAAAATGCATAAAAAACATAAGATAAAAAAATTGATTTAAGTATCGTAGTAAATACGAACTCTCTTCTAATAATTTCATACTCAGCCGCATAAACTAAACCCCATGATAATCCAAATATTAGAGCCCCTTTAAGGGCTCTTATAATTAAATCTTTAGATTCTGAATATCTTATTGATGATCTGTAAAAGCCAGAGTAAACAAAGTAAATAAACGTTAAAAGAGTTGGTAAAAGAAAATTAATATAATTCTGTGTGATAATTTCTTGAAGGCTAAGTTGAAAGTTAGATGCTGCTAAAGCTGTAAAAACCGGACCAAAGATAATCCAGCATGCAAAAGCTGTTAAAAGGTCAACGGATAAAAGAATAAGAAATTTATATTTTCTAGATAGGCCTCTTAACAAAATAAAATTATCAAACATTTGCTAATTTTACTTTAAAAAAAGATATGTATATATAAAATTTATATTTATGAAAATTATTGCGATAATAAAGAAATATATTTATTTAAAGAAATAAATAAGCAACTATTTAAAAAGGTAAGTTATGTTTAATTTTTTTAAGAAAGAAAAAGATACGTCTAAACAAGAAGAGGCATCATTTGAAATTGAATTGACCGCAGCAGTTTTGGCGTATGAAATAGCAAGAATTGATGGGGACATTAGTAAAGATGAACTAAGTTTAATTATGGAAGAGATTAAAGTAATTGCAAAAAAAGTTAATAAAAATGAATCTGAAATACTAAAAATTATAGAAATATACTCTAAAGATAGTATTTCTTTTTTTGATTTTGTAAAAGATATCAACAAAAACTATACAAAGGATGAAAAATTATCATTGCTGGGTTTTATGTGGAGAATAGCATTTGCTGATGGTAATATAGATGTAAATGAGGAAAGACTGATTAGACGCCTGGCTGATTTGATTAAAATTAAAGATATTGATGTCTTAAAGTTAAAAGATATATCAAATTTCTAATATTCTATAAAACTTGCATTGTCTTTTAAAAATTTTTCAGAATCACTTCTTTCACATTTTTCAGGATAATTGATAATATTTTCGTCATATAGGTCATCTCCAACAAATGTAAACATCTGCAAAAGAACAACACATTTTTCTCTTTTAGTAAGTCTTGTATCGATGATTAATTCCTTTGTTAGAGATTTAAAAGAAATATCATCTATAGCCATGGCTAGATTCTTTTTATTATCTAAAACAAGATAATATGAGGCATCACTTTTTGATAGATATGGTTCCCATAAAACTAAATTTGATGAATCGCCTGGGGCGCCAGTCTTTGCAAAGTATGCCCAGAATTTCATCATATTCTTTGATAGATATCTTTTTGAATAACTCGGAGGATATATAAGGTCAGATAACGGATAACCTCCTACTAAATCCATATTTCCAGTGAGCAATGGTATTTCAGTTGCATGCGCTGCTCCAATAAGTTTTTTAAAATTTGCTACAAATAGTTTTCTATGATCATCCCAATCATATCTATATGCGTACAGTTCTTTATTTCCAGCAATGCTTAAAGATTTAAGAGGAGTATCTACGCCTCTTATTTTCCATGCTGAACTTCTATAGTAATTAAAAGCTTCATAAGAAGCTTCATTACTAAGTTTGACTTTTGGCACTCCTAAAATAGAACCAAAAAAAGAGTATTTTAAATCAACGAAATACCTCGCAGATGCAAGCCATAATTTAACCTCATCTCTATTAGAACCTGCAATAGTTGGTACTATATTCACATGTTCTTTTCTTGAAAGAGCTTCTTTTAACCCAATTAAAGGTATTACAATTCCATCTGCAGTTAGAAGAGGTAATTCTTCGTATGATTCTCTTTCTGCGTAGATTTTAAAGAAATCTTCAGAAGAAATATCTAATAATGCTTCTCTAATTTGTTCATAGTCATTAATCTTGATATTTTTAAATGTTTTATGAATATCAATTAAATTTTTTACAACTTGTTCACTTGAATAACGAGATGTTACAGATTTATTGAGAGGTTTATATGCATCTTGAAGTGAAATGGAAGTTGTATATCCTGACATTGATATTGCTTTGTGAAAAAGACCTTTTGCTTTTTTTGAGGCTAAAAGAGAAAGCACATTATGACCACCAGCTGATTCTCCAAATACTGTTACATTATTTGGATTTCCACCGAATTTTTCAATGTTTTCATTAACCCATCTTAGAGCCATAATTATATCTAGCGTTCCAAAATTTGATGATCTATCATCTTCTTTTTGATAATTTTGAATTGCGGGATGAGTAAACCATCCAAATGGTCCAAGTCTATAATTTATTCTAACTACTATAACATTATGTTTTGAGACCATTTTAGAAAAATCATATAGATCTTTAAGCCCCGAGGTATTTCCACCACCATGTATCCAAAACATTACAGGCAGATTTTTATTTTCAATTTCTTTGGGTGTAAATATATCAAGATATAAACAATCCTCTGTTCCAACATAAAAATAATCTCCATCAGCGCCACCTAAATTAGAGGGTCGTTGAATACAAAAGTTATTTTCTTTGGGAAATATTTTTGACGATGATGTAATCTTTCTTGGCGCTTTCCATCTTAAATCGCCTACTGGAGCTTGAGCATATGGAATGTCTTCATATTTAATTACATTATTTTTTTTGATTCCAGTAACATCACCACTAGAGGTTAAGATGTTCATTTCACCATTAGCAATTGCAAAAATTGATAGTGACAGATTTATTAAAAATATAAAGAATAATTTCATTCTAATGATTAAAAGTTATATAGAATAGTACATTGTTTAGACCTTTATTATATATGATTTCTCGGGATGTAGCGCAGTCTGGTAGCGCACTACACTGGGGGTGTAGTGGTCGTCGGTTCAAATCCGGCCATCCCGACCATTAACTTCAATTAAAATTATTCTTTACTGAATTTGAAGCTTTGAAAACTAACTTTTTTTGTTTAGGTATCACAAACTCTTCCATGGTTTTAGGATTTCTTCCAATTCTTTGTGGTGAGTAGTGTAAGTAAAACGAGCCAAAATTAGATATTTTAATCTTTTTTGAAGTATTAGATTTAATAATATTTATAAAAGAATCTAGAAATGCCTTGCTAACCTTTTTTACAAAAAAAGCCTCGGAAGAGATATTGTCTGCAATATCTTTTTTTCCGAGGCTCAACTTTTAATAATCTATAAGTTTAAGAGCTAGTTCCAGTACCTGTGCCTGTACTTGTTCCAGTGCCTGTACCAGTACCAGTACCTGTACCAGTACCTGTATCAGTTCCAGTACCTGTGTCAGTGTCAGTGTCAGTATCAGTACCTGTTGTACTTGTATCTGTATCAGTAGCACCTGTAGTACTTGTATCGGTGTTTGTATCCGTACCTGTTCCGGTAGCGGGATTATCGTCTATACCACCAACATCTCTAACTTTAACTGTGATATCTTGTGTTGCTGCATTGGAATTTGCATCTGTAGCAGTGACAGTAGCTGTTATGTCCATAGTAGCATTAGTATTGTAACCATCAAATGTCATCATATCGTCTTGTTGACTCTCGTAATCTGGAGCAACAATAAAAGATAGTACACCATCAGATGTAATCTGTAACACATCACCTGAGATCGTAAACGTAACTGCAGTTATATCTGTCGCAGTAACTGTACCAACTTCTGTTTCATTTTCATCGATTGTGAATGTAGCTGCTGAAGTAAATACAGGAGCTGTCGTGTCTGTTACATTAACTGTTCTTGATGCAGTACCAATGTTACCTGATGCATCAGTTGATGAATAACTTATTGTGTATGTGCCTACTGTGTTTGTATCAACTGTTCCAGAAGAAACTACACTTACTGAACCAGAAATATCTGTAGCAGTTGCTCCAGCATCAGTGTATGTGCCACCTAACTCTACAGTTGCAGGATTATCACCCACAACAGTAACAACTGGAGATGTTGTGTCTACAACATTTACAGTTCTTGTCGCCGATGCAGAATTACCACTTTTGTCAGTGGCTGAATATGAAATTGTGTATGTGCCTACTGTATTTGTGTCAACAGTTCCTGAGGATGTAACTGGTGTATCACCGTGGAACGCATCAAAAGCAGTAGCTCCAGCGTCAGTATATGATGAACCTAACTCAACTGTTGCAGGATTATCGCCAGATATTGTAATCACAGGAGGAACATCATCACTATAACCGTCATCAGTTAAAGCAGATATTGCTCCAAGCCCAGCTATAGCTATCAAAGCTTTTTGAATTGTGGAGAGTTCAGCAGCAATTTCCTTTAGTCTTCCTGAGGAAGCTGAACCTGTTGAACTGTTAAGTTCCTCTTGCTCATCAATCAACATTGAACGAGCTGCATTCAATTGTTCTAAACTCATTGAGTTAACCCTTGTTTCAATTTCTTGTAATTTTTTATCTGGTATTCCAAATTCATTAGCTTGAACATTTGGTATCGCCAAACAAAAAACTAAGGCTAAACTCAGAATATTAATGTTTTTAAAATTTTTCATATTTTTTTTCCTCTACTTCCCCATAAAGACTTAATATTATACAAAGTCTATAGCATTTTTGATACATATTAAACCATATACTGTAAATATGTAAATTAATAACACATACTCCGACTTAATGGATTAACATTATACACAATTAAATATAAAAGAAATTATTTATTTCTCCTTTTATATCTAGTTAATTGGTCTAAATCTTACAAGTAAATCATGTAATGTATGTTTTCTTAATAGTTGAGCTCCAGGATCTTTTGTTAATGGTCTCCATGTATAACTAATAAAATTTCTATATATAGGTATATTAAAGAATAAGCCTTTATCAAAGCTTCCTTCACCAAAATCCTCTGCCGAAACATCAGTAAATGTTGCAAATGCTCCAAACCTCACTCCATTATCATATGTCCTCGATATTTCAATAGTTGCTCCAACATCACCAGCTAGATATTCACCAGCTGAGATTTTCAAATCAAATGGTATTAATCCATAATTTCTATAATATAAATTTGCATTCAATACAGTATTTTCATAATCTAAATGCCCAAAACCCCACTCATAATCTCTTTTTCTTAAATTAAACAGTTCTAGACCAAATGCATAATTTGAATTTTCTTGATAATACAAGTACTCCATACCGTATCCTGAA
>MDSX01047815.1_pt1 | contig 11151 bp, 9 predicted proteins | sample 811141 | NCBI WGS metagenome assembly MDSX01 (sample SAMN05326642, study PRJNA326480) | marine metagenome | isolation source: seawater | place: Atlantic Ocean: South East | collected 2010
CATTGCTTAAGATTAAATTCTCATAACTAGGAGCGGTAGGAGCAGTAACAGGAGCAGTAACAGGAGCAGTAACAGGAGCAGTAACAGGAGCAGTAACAGGAGTAGTAACAGGAGTAGGCATACCGCTTGGTTTAACCTGATCTGTGTTCGTGTTAATCTGAGGCATCATCATCTTTACAGCTTTGTTCATCTCTTTAAGAACATCAGTTAACTCAGAAGCTTTCTTCTCGTTACTTTGTTGTGCTGGTGGTGGGGTGGGAACAGGAGCTTCAGATGGAAGTGGGCCTTCTCCAGTTCTTCTATCAAAAACTTCTTTTGCAGCGTTAAGGTCTTGCTCGATTAAAGAATCCATTTCCTCAATCTCTTTAAGCTTTTTATATTCAGGATCGCTTTCTAGATTAGTTTGATAGTTCTTTGCAAAGTCTTGTGCAGCTACAATAGGAGCAACAACAGCGGGAGCGGTAGACATTGGAGGAGCAGGTAGTTTAGCTTCATAATTTTTAGCCCTAGGATCTACATACCCAGCCTCAAATACTTCTGGCCCTTCAGCTAATGAAGCAAGCTCAGGATTGTAAGAGATATTATCCTCACCTTTTCGGGATTTCCTTCTTGCGGCAAGCTCACCCAACCATGCCATGTGTCCTTTTTTAAAAGCCATTTCAACTTACGCCTGAATAAAAATCTTGATAGATATCTTCCTTTTGACCTGGAAAAATATTCTTAAGTCCATCCGTTATATCTTGCATACCACCTGTCTGCTTATATGCACCCTTCATTAGATTAGCCATTAACCCTCCCTGCCCTGCGGCTGAAGTGTCAGGTCTAATATTTGTTAAAGCTGTAGCCATTGGCCCTTGATACCCTCTAATTTTATGTGGTGATAGTATACCTGATCTCATTAACTGTTGTTGTCCAACTTGAGATTGAGGGAACACTGAAAAATTAGATGCCATCTGTGCAGTCTGAGTGCCAAGTGACGGGTTCTGTAATTTAATATTCCTTATAGCATCCTTTAACCCTAGCCTTCTTGATTCTTGCCCTACATTTAAAGCACCTGTTCTGTTTGCCATTCTCTCAGCCGTAGCAAGTTTCATTTGTGCGTCTAATCTTCTTTGACCTAACCCTGTGCTTGCAGAACCATAGTTAGCTAGGTTTGATGCCCTCATCTGGTTCATTTGATTTGCTCTTTCAGTATCAAACGCATCTTGTACTCCAGCTAATTGATTTAACTCAGCTTGTTCAACTGCCTCTAGATCTGATAGCTGATCCTGTAACATCTGACCGCTAAATAAATCCTTAACAACCTGACCACCTGCTTGAACTGTTGGATCGTACTCTTGCTTGATCGCTTCGGCTCTTGCTTGCATCTCTTCTGGAGTTCCGAATGCATCATAGGCTGCGATTGCATCCCTCCCCATTCTTTCCTCAAAAGGTTTAACTGCTTCAGGTTCTAGTTGAGCGATTAACTCTTCTCTGTTAAGAACCTGCTTGGCTTTCTTTCTAACTTTAGTCCCACCAAAAAAGCCTGATATACCTCCTCGTTTTTTAAGTACAGTATCATATTCAGTTCTGTAAGTAGGGCTAACTCCATATTTATCAGCGACACGAAGCAGTGCCTCATCGCTCATAGAATTAAGTTGTCCAGGTTTATATTCTCCTTCGCTTAAGTATGTTGCAAAGTTAGCAAACCCAGCATTACCAGCAGCCATTAAGCTCTGAAGCATATTATTATAGAATGCCATCTGCTGATTCGCTTCGTTCGCAGCTTGAGATACCGTGTTTGCGTTCGCGGCAGATTTCCCCGCTTGGTTTGCCGCATACATTTGCAGCCCCTTAGATACTAATGCCATTATCATATTAAATAACTCCGTAAACTTCTATGTAATCCAGTTCAGCTTTGTAATCAGCACTGGCTCCTGTTTTATAAAAGTAAATTGTTTCTGTTTCAGGATTATTGCCGCCGAACTCAGCAACAAATGTTTGCCAAGGCGCATACTTAATATCTGTTGTAGCAGTTGCCGCTCCTCCTCCGTAGGTATTGCTAGGCGGGACTTGCATTTGCATAATGTCGTATGAAGGAGCAACACTGACTGTTCCCTTAAAGAATTGTGCTTTTAGATCTACACCATACCCTGCAATGATCCTTGCTGTGGCCTTAATTATGATCTTTGAATATGAATTACTAGCCAAAGAATAAGAACCAATTTGAGCGGTGTCTGTATTAGAAGTATGAGTTGATGAATCAGATTCAACAGTAGCAATTTTAAAAATACCAGGATCAGCGGTAGATATATTACTTAACAAATGAAAGACACTGCTACCTGCGTAAACAACTGCAATGATCTGTGTGTTTTGTAAATCACCTGTTGCTAGATTCGCTGTGCCATTCTTTTTAATAATTCCAGAAGTTGTAACACTACCTGTAGTTACATTTATAGTAACAGAACCCGTGTTTGTTCCATTAACCTTTATATAGAATACACTTCCTACTGCTGGAGCTGCGGTTAATTCACTTACAGATACAGCAAGAGTATTAACATCTGTTGCACTGTCTTCGGCATAGAATAAAGCAGATAACTTATCGTACCCAACTGTTCCCGCTGTTAAAGCACTTCCGTTAACTGTTCCCGCAGCGGTTTTAATATCACCATCAGCATCGTGGGCTACTAGAAACTTTGTGTGATCTCCTGTGATACCTGTTGCTAGGTTGGTGAGGTTGGCATCCATCTCGGTAGCCGTGAGAGCGGAACCTTTGACTAATCTTTTAACTAGAGTAATTGAACTTGGCATTAGCTTAAACTTGGTTGTCTTGTTTCACTTGTGCTTTTGACCATGCTAACATCGAAAGTCCGAGCAGCTAGTCTTGCATTTTTATATTCTGTTGCTGTCACCTCATCTTGAAACAAGTGGCTTCTAAAGAAACAAGGTACTAAATTTCGTGTCGATGGAGTTGTTATCTGAAACCCATTAACTAATGTAGTCGGAGTGCTGTAAGGGTTTGCATATCCATAGATCTTAATTGTTATTATAGCGTTCTCTTCTTGTTGGCTGGCTAATTGAAGTAAGTAACCTCTGAAATCTTTTTCATTATAAGCATCACCAAAGTTAGCAAGACCACCTTTGATTGTACTTGGGTAAGCAACTTGTGTAGTGGAATAAGAATTAGTTCTTCTGTAATAGATAGCTTTCTTATTGCTCCATTCAGAAACAGTTTCGTTTGCCAACCCGTATCTAAATAAAGTTCCTCCTGCTGTTCCCATTACAAACCAATCTTCATTAGTTAATGGTGGCTTCTTAATACTTGCTGCTGCTGTGAATGCCCCTGATGTAGTGGATGCTGTTCCGTTTCTGTAATCATAACATATAGCTGAGTCATCTGTTAGTGATGTGAAACAAAACCAAACCTCATTAGTAAGAACATTGTCAGCGGCAAATACAGAGTTAGTTGCTGCAATCTCATTCTGTTTATAGAAAATATCCTTAACACTAGCTAAAGCACTTATCTCTTTTGGCCCTCTGCTTGTCAGATCGAACGAATAAAAACTGTCACGACCTGCGTAGATATGAGTGTTCTTTACAGAGATTAAAGTGTGCTTGTAATACAAGGCTTGGGTACTAGGTATTGTTATTACCCTAAACTTAAACGGAATATTAGTGTTACCTGTGTATTGACCAATGAAAATTGATGTGTCCTTGTAGACTACTAAATTATTCTGAAGCGAAGCCATGTGAACAATCCCAGATCCATCTCCCATTAAATCTTCAAATCCTATAATACTACCGATCTCACTTGTCTGAACTACAGAGCCATCGCTTACTGTTGTTGAGGCTTCTGCATCTAGGAATATTGTTTGATTGTTTGTTATCCCTGCAATGTTAGCTGTGAAGTTACCTCCATCAGTTCCAGCACCAACTATAGTAATCTGATCTCCTACTTGATACGACTTTGCTGGGTAGCTTAGTGTTAACGTCTGCTCTCCGCTTGAAATACTTCCTGTTGTAGTAGCTGCAAATTTTAAAGGCTCCCTAATCTGCGACCAAATAAGTCTATTATTAAACTTGGTTGTGTTTGCAGTAACCACTCCGTAAGCAGATCCACCTGACATCCATGTTTTTAAATCATCAATTTGATCTATGTCGGCAAGCATTAGGATACCATTATAAGCTGTGATTGATCCTACACTAGCGACACCGTTCTCTCTAAGTTCGTACAAAGGAGTAACCTCCAGGTGTTCAACTCGATATGAAACAGGCAAGTCAACGCCATTATTTAAAATAGTGTACCCATTTAAATTAACTGCTTGCCACCTGTTACCACTTGAACTGAATCCGCTTCCTATAGTTATCCAGTTATCAGGTGTATTATCAAAGTAATCTGTAACATAATCACCTGACACATAGGTTACATCATCGCTCTTTTGGTATCTGTAAAGGTGAGTCTTGGTTCCAACAATGATTGCCACCTCTCCATTAGGGCGGCGTACCATGTGTACTAAATTAATTTCACTGCTAGTAGGAACAGCGTTACCAGTTACGTCACTTGATCCTGATGGACTAAAGTAATCGTACCCTTCACGCCTTACCTCTTGATCCAAGTCTCTACGCCAATCGAGCTTCTGAACATAGTTAGCAGGGCCAGCAAATTCATGGGACAATGCACTAAATAATTGCCCTCCATCAGTTGGCTTTGCCGTTATGTGTTTGTATCTTGCCACTAGCTAATGTCGTAGATTGCACCCCATCCATCATTACCAGATATAGGGCCATCATCATCAGATTTGTTTCTTTTACCAGCTCCACCAGAGCCGTACCCTTTAGCTGATGTTTGAGTGTTGGAAGACCCAATAGAACCTAACGCTCCTGCCCCCTTGAATGACGAGCCACCATACCCTCCTAAACTGTTACTCGCCTGTGCGGATTCTCCGTAAAAGGCTTTTCCTCTGTCGCCACCATTCTGCCCATTAACACTCTTTGTATAAACGCCTCCTGTACCAGCAACTCCTCCAGCCCCCCCTGTTTCTCTTGCACTTCCAGTTGGTATGGCCCCGCCTAATGCTTCGGCAAGTTTGGTCGTGTTAAGTGATGATCCAGTTGTCCCTGTTAAAGATCTAAATTCAGTATTACCCCCAACGACTCCTGCTGTCCAAACAGAACCGCCGTTAGCTACATATCCTCCGTCACCAACAGTAATTTGATAAACTTGATTTGCTGTTACCGTGTGTTCGGACTCTGTGTAAGCACCAGCCCCACCACCTGCTCCTGCTTGGGTTGAACTGTCCGTAGCTCCACTTGCCCCGCCACCTTGCAAGCATACTTTAATTTTTGTTACCCCACTAGGGACAACCCAATGACTTCCAGTATTACCAGACGAAGTTATTTCCAGCATCGGAACCATTGATGTCTCACTCTCGAATGTAGGGGCAGCGTTGTTTCCATTAGACTTGAGAACTTTTCCTGCTGAATTAGAGTCTGCTGTAATAGCTGCGGCTGTACCACTAGACCCATACCCTAGTACTCCTGCTGATGAATGCCCTTTAATGTGAGAAACTTCTACGCCAGCAGATTTAATTGAAAGTGTGCTACTCGATAACTCTAAGGAAGTGGTATCAGCTACGTTAGCGTTAAGCATCGAGCCTTCAACCGCACTAGCAGCAATTGTAACAGCACCAGTGTTTGCCATGGTGACATCACCAGATAGAGAGGCCGCAGTAAATCCTGTGCCATCCCCAATTAATAACTGTGTGTTACCTACAACCTTGTCACTAGCTGAACCAGTGGAGTTTGCATCACGAACTTTAACGGTGTTAGCTGGCATATCTGCCATATTACCGTTGGAAATGTTTGCACTATTTATCTTAGCAAATGGAATATCACCATCAGCTATAGACAACTTACTGTAAGGTATGCTCCCTGCTAATTTAGCTGCGGTAATACTCCCTGCCAGATCAGCGTTAAGAATTGCTCCTGTAAGATTAAGTTTACTGTAAGCAATAGCAGCAGAAGTATTAACCATAGCATTAGTAATAGCATTATTCGCTACACTTCCTACGGTAACAACACCTGCATTAGTTATGGTAGCATTGCCACTCATTGCGACAGCCGCACCTTTATTACTGGCATTACCTACAACAATCTTGGAACTGTCTATTGCTATATCATCTAAAGCTACATCACTTTTCTCCTGCCATTTAAGATATGTCCCATCACTTGAAGCGTCTTCGTTCCAGATATAAAACTTAGCTTCACCAGAAGTACCCAACCTTCTTATCCAAATATAATCTTTCCATGCCACTGTCTTTGCAGCATCAGGCACGTTTGGACTTCCACTATCCGTATCTGTGGTATTAATTAAACTCATTGTAATTTACGAGGTAGCACAGGCTAAACTTGTAGACCCCGCTGGAGGGTTGGTTCTTATTGCCTGTCTCCCAAAGCTATTGATGTAAAGTTCCTGCCTCTTCTTTTGAAATGTTCCATAGTAAGACTGAAACAATTTTAAATCCTTATCCACTTCTCTAGTTACCTTAGCTTTCACATATTCCCCCACACATTCAGCCATTGGATCATCGTAAGGAACCGTATCTGAGTCAGCGTGATCTGCTGTGAATCCATCCCAGTGAATCTGAAGTACTTCGTTCCTATCTAGCTGTGGGTATATGTAGAAATCTCCTGACTTACCTATGGCTATAACAGATGCCCCGTTGCTTATTAAAGGGTGGGCACATATTAAATCATTTCTGTTTGAGTAAGGATAATTAACAACAGGTGTACGATTGCACCCTTCATTATCAGTGGAAGGAGTGGCGGCTACCTCTGCTGTTGTATAAAAAATTCTGTACGCTTCTTGTGGCCTAGCCTCTGATGGTAATTGTCCCAGACTTGAGTTTCCCTCTGTAGTTAAAGGCTGAAATCCATCGGGGCCAGCTAGGTTATACTTGGTGATGTTACCTTTAGTGTAATGCTCTACATGAGATAGCACCTCGATAACACCTAGCTTAATCATCCGATCTACATACGAAGTGATACCCTGCCTAGTACCATCAACGGTAATAAGTTCTTTAACTGCTGTTTTAAATTGTAACCAAGTCATCTTAATCTTAAAGCTGCGTTCTTCGCTTGTTGTCTACGCCTCCTCATTGCTGCTTGCCTTTGCTTTATTAAACTAGAATTCATATTAACCTTCCTTCTCTTACCGAAAGGCATTGGCTTCCGTGGTTTTCTAGGTCTGCTCTTTGGCCCGAATGCTTTATTAACCAAACCAACTAAAGGCTTTGATATTAATTCTTCCGTAACTTTTCCCGGCACTTTAGATACTGGGCCAACGACAGGAAGATCTCCTAGTTGTGGTAACTTTGTGCGATCTGCAACTTTACCATAAGCCCAACCCCAAGGGTTAGTAGTAGCTCCGTAAATTTCTGACGCTGCTTTTAATAAGTTAGCCATTATGTTTTAGATTTCTTCCACTTTCTTGCCTTTACCATTAAATCCTCTGCTAACTCTGGGTAATTACGTTGATTGCCAATGGCTGCTGCCTTGCATTCACTATAAGTTGGGTTGTTTCTTTGTAGAATATCTAACCCATGCTCTCTCCAGAACTTACTTTTAGCTTCTCTCTCTGCATGAGATTCACTTCTTCTTTGATTTTCTAGATTTAGGTTTAGCAACTTGTTTTACCTCAAGTACATCATCTTCATCTTCGATTGACTGCTTGGGAGTTTGACCCTCCACACGATCCGCAACCTGTTGGTCTGACACGCCTTTCAATTGAGGAGATAAGTTCTGCCTCTCTAATTTTTTTTTTGTGCAATCGTCATACTGCTGCTTAGTAAGAGAACTTACCTGACCTTTACTTACTAGCTTATCAAGTGCGGTTTGTTCTGATGGATCGTCTGTTGAGTAAACGCCGTACCAATTTCCAGCGGTTATATCTACTGCTTCAAAGGTAAAAACATAACCGTCCATAACTTTTCCGCTCGTAGCATTTCCGCTATAGAATTTCGTAGCCATTAATAGAAAAACTAAATTTAGTGTCACACAAAGTCAAAGAAAAAGGGGCCAGGGCATGACACCCCGACCCCAGTAGCAGAGACAGAACAGGTATGGAGCAAAATTAATTACAAAGTAACTGTAGCCCAAGCCCCTTCTTTAAGAAGTTCGTTCATGTCTACGATTTCCATATAAACTTCTATCTCTCCTGCTGTTAGTTTATCTAGCTTTTCAGCACCAGAACTAACAGTTGCGGTGAGTGTTCCGCTCAATATGACATCGGTTGTTGCAATAAAGCCATAACCATCACCGTCACCTTGAGGAGTGTACGCATCCCAAGCACCAGCAGTTGCTACAGATTGAGAGTCAATGAACTTATCAGTATCACCTGTGATCCCTAAATCAAATACAGCACTAGCCTGATTAGCAATACCAGTAAAAGCTGTCTTTGTGTAAGCAACTACATCTCTAACAACATATCCTTTTAATAAGCCCTTAGCCTGATCAGAAGCATTCTTAGCTAAAGAAGCATTGACCGCCGCTGTTAAAGCATCATCAGTTGGAGTGTAATCAGTATGTGACCAAGTGATTTTATGAGTAAAGTTGTGATTCCTTACGCTATTTTTCAGGTCAGAAAATGTAGCACTTAGTTGTGTTCCAATTAATTTTTCTACTTTCATTGTGATATAAATTAAAGGCAGGGGCCATTCAGACCCCCACCCTAAGTGTTAACAATTAAGATACAGTCACATCAGCTCCAGAGACAGTCACACTAGGTGATGCATCACTGAAGTTTTCGACCATTGCGTGGCGGTTGGTATTACCTACACGAACCTCGAATGTCTTACTATTCAACTGATAGTGGGAGACATTTGGCTGGATGACACAGTTATATATATCATCAGCGGTGTTAGTCTGACGCTTAACGCTCGCAGTCTTAAGGACGTTGATCGCAATATCAGACCAATCAATTAACCAGAGTTGACGGGCTTGATTCTTATTAGTAGTAGAACCATCATTAATACTCATTGAAGCACCGATCTTATCATCGAAGAATGTATCAGTGAACACAGCCAAGCTGACACCTTGATCAGGTAAGTCATACTTATTGTACTCAAATACAACTTGTCCATTAAACGAGATCTGTTGCTTAGGCTGCATGAACAGTGTTAAGTCAGCAGAATATTTGGACTTATAGTACTTGGTCATTAAGTCGCGGATCTTAGCAGCGGTAAAGCGGTCAGTCATCGCGTCGATTGTATCAACAGTACCACCTGAATTTTCACGTTCCCGTTTAATCATGTAGCAAGATTCAAACAAGACATCTAGATTCAGGGCATTTCCTTGGTTATCCCAAGTGCGTGAACACTCAGCTAACTGTGTACGAATACCAAGAGTGTTGGCTTTGTACTCAATTGTTGGAGCAGTAGAACAACCAGCATCATTATTAGGATCAAGAACAGTTGGTAGACTTGTGTAAGTTTCAACCTTTTGATTGTCATTGATTCTATCGCCGTAGAACACTGTGTTCATAAAGGCATTCTGGTGATATTGCTCTTGTTGCTTGCGTTGTTGAGCGAGTGGCAACTGACGGAACTTCTTAAAGTACTCAGATGTAAGCGGTGCTTGCAAAGCCTTTAAGTATTCTTCGTTGTACTGGTGAGTCCAGCGTTGGGTTTGCTGCCAGTATTCGATCAAGGTTAGATCGTTGACTGCTGGCCCTTGGTGACACCACTTCTCGTAATCAGAAACAGAGTTCCCCATTATCATTCCAGAACCTAGAACTAGATTATATCCAGCGTCAGCTTTTTGAGTTGCAGTTGCAGAACCCCATGCTGTTTCAATCGAGTCACTTGCTGCACTAGAAGCATACTTGGAAGGTGCTACTACGATGCGAGCTTTTTCAACTCCACCAGCGTTAGCATTCTCAGCTGCAAAAACTTTATACTGAACATAAGCTATATCAGCACCCGCAGCAGTAGTATTTGTATCATTGCCACCACCTAGTTGCCGTCCATTAGTCATAACAGTTATGTATGAACCAGGATGGAAGTATTTCTCAATGTTTTGTACCTGACTTTTATTGAAGTTAGTCTTAGACAAGTTGTTTGCAGCAACAGTAGCGTCACTAGATTGTGAGCCATCTGTACCAGCATTCACTGTGAGAATAAGAGCAGAGCTAGGTATGTAACCGTAAGTACCATCAGTTGCATTAAAGCCGCTTATAGCACTTGTAAAATGTGCAGGTGTAACTGAGCGAGCTTCAACTTGAAAGTAGTTAAAGTTCAAAGTGTTGCGGCGTGGAACCAAAGTAAATGGTGCAATCACAGACTGCGAACCACCACCAGATTTCTCACCTAGGGCAACGTGCTTTGAAAGTAACAAGTCATACAGAGATTTTTCGTGCATACCAGCAAGGCGAGCCTCAGCGGTCTGTGCTATTATTCTGTCCATTCCGACTTCCTTAGCTGCTTGAGCTTCAAAGTCGCTGCGTTTAAAGGCAGTTATATTTGCCCTTGTTAACGTACATCCTTTACTCTCATCAACGAGGATGTGTCGAGGGGCACAATTGTATACGCGATTATCTGTGCCGTCGCTATCATGTAGTGTAGTATTAGTAGCCATATCAGTACTCCTAAAAGAACAAAGATATAACTAATTTTAAAATCTCAAAGGAATACAGTGAAATACACTAAAATAAATTAGTTTTAGAGGTGAAGAATTTAATCGTCCAGGTTGACGAATTTAGAAATCTATACCAAGTCTGTTTAATATATCTTGTCCCGGCGTGTCTACTTCCTCAACACCATCTGAATTGGGAGCAGCTCCGGGGCTTGGACTATTAGTAGCTTTAGGAGTTCGAGTCGGCTTAACCTCTTCCTTTTTCGCTTTGGTCTGCGATTTATTTTTAGTTTGCCGTGTGAACCCTAGTTTATTAAGGCGTTCTTCCTCTATTTTTACACTGTCTTTAGCTCTGGTAGAGAAGTAGTTACCCATAATTTCCATTACGTCTTTACTTGTGAATGTCCAGTGCTTGCTAGGATCTGCATGGGCGTACTCGGATGGAGGGACAAACGCTTTATTATCTCTTGTTAAATGTTCGCCTCCATGTTTCTGGAAAGCATCTGATTGCTGAGTAACGAAATCAATTATCCAAGAATGAAG
>MDSX01067860.1_pt1 | contig 11149 bp, 7 predicted proteins | sample 811141 | NCBI WGS metagenome assembly MDSX01 (sample SAMN05326642, study PRJNA326480) | marine metagenome | isolation source: seawater | place: Atlantic Ocean: South East | collected 2010
TCCAACTATTATTATTCCTGATATTGCATTAGTAACTGACATAAGCGGAGTATGTAACGCTGAAGTAACAGACCATACAACGAAATAACCAACAAATATAGCTAGAATAAATATAGTTAAATCTATAATAAATGGGTCTATCATATTATTTTCCTTCAAATTTATATATTAAGAACTTTGCCATCATAACTTACACAAGATTTTTTTAATATTTCATCTTCCCAATCAATTTCTATTTTTTTCTCTTTAACCATTAATTGAACAAAATTTAGTAAATTTTTTGCATACAAATTACTAGCATCTTGAGATAATTTACTCGGGAAATCAGCATATCCAATTATTTTAACTCCATGTTCAATAACAATTTCATTTAATTTTGTTAGTTTACAATTACCTCCAGCTTCAGCTGCCAAGTCTACAATTATGGAACCTGCTTTCATATCTTGCACCATAGAATTAGTAATTAATTCTGGAGCTTCCTTTCCAGGAATTAAGGCCGTAGTTATTACTATATCTTGACTCTTGATTGTTTCATGTAATAAATCTTGTTGTTTTTTTTTATAATCATCTGACATTTCTTTAGCGTATCCAGATTCAGTTTCATTATCATCTTCTGAAGCTACTTCAATAAATTTTGCGCCTAGACTTTCAACCTGTTCTTTAGCTACACTTCTAACATCAAATGCGGAAACTATTCCTCCTAATCTTCTGGCTGTTGCTATAGCTTGTAAACCTGCAACACCAGCACCTAGAATTAAAATTTTTGCTGGGGCTATGGTGCCAGCAGCAGTCATCATCATAGGAATAGCTTTTGAAAATTCTGAAACTGAATCTATTACAGCTTTATATCCAGCTAGATTAGACTGAGATGAAAGTGCATCCATAGATTGGGCTCTACTAATTCTTGGAATCAGTTCAACAGAAAAAGCATCAATATTATTATCTGCTAAATCTTTAATTTGGTTTGGGTTTTGTAGAGGTTTTAAAAAACCTATTACTTTAGTTCCTTTATTATAATTATTTATATCGTCAGCGCCTTTTCCATCTTTATGAACTGAATTTACTTTTAATACTATGTCTGCAGAAGAGATTATAGATTTTGTATCAGCTATAATATTTGCCCCTGCATTTTTATAATCTTCGTTTGAATAAAAAGAATTCTCTCCTGCACCGTCTTCTATATCAACTGAAAAACCTAATGATATGAGTTTTTTAACTGTTTCGGGAGAAGCAGATACCCTTTTTTCTTGTTCTTCAGTTTCTTTTACAATAGCAATTCTCATATATATTCTCTTTTTATTAATTTAATGATATTAGTTTAAAATTAGTTTTTAGAAATTTTATAACTTTTATGATAATGGTTTCCATAAATTACTTTATTTTTTCCTATTTATTACTTCTCTAAAAGAGACAACAGTATATTATTTATTTTTGAAAGACAAATTTATTTTTTAGTTTGCCCAAATAGGAATTTTATTTAATTCAACACCAAATACAGGACCTAAAATGAGAGCAATAATAATTCCTATAATTATTAAGGATATTATATTTAGCCATATCCCTGCTTTTACCATATCAGAAATTTTAATATGACCAGAGGCATATGCAATTGTATTTGGTGGAGTTGCAACAGGCATCATAAAGGCGCAACTGGCTCCTAAAGTAGCAGGTATAATTAGTAAAAGAGGGTCTTGTCCAAGACCCAAAGCAGTGGCACCAAAAATTGGAATAAATGTTGATGCTGTTGCAGTATTAGAAGTTAATTCTGTTAAAATGATTATTATAGCAACGCTTAAAAGTACAATTAAAATAATAGAAATACCATCAAAATTGCTACTTAATGCTCCAATCCAGGCAGCTAGCCCTGATGAACTTATTACACTAGCAAGGGCTAAGCCACCTCCAATTAATATCAAGGCTCCCCAAGGTATTCGTTGCACTACTTCCCAATCAATTAATCTTTTTTTATTTATTTCATTAGAAGGTAATATAAATAAAACTATTGCAGCTAATATAGCAATTGAAGAGTCATTTATAGCTCCTATTGGAATTATATTTTCTAATAGTGAAGAGATCCATTTTCTGGAAATCCATAAAAAAGCAGTAATTATAAAAACTACTCCTACTAATATTTCATCCTGAGAAATTTTACCTAACTCTTTTATTTTTTCACTTATAATACTCTCTTTCACAATAGTTTTAGAATCAATAGGAAAGCATAGGTAAGTTAGAATTACCCAAGCAATAGGTAATAATATAATTGAGGTTGGTAAGCCTATTTTTAACCAATCCACAAAGCTTATTTCATAATTATATAATTCTGATAACATTGCAGCCATTACTGTATTAGGCGGAGTACCAATTATAGTCGCTATTCCCCCTATAGTTGCAGAGAAAGCAATGCTTAATACTAGCGCCTTATCAAAATTATTATTTTTAGGATTAATTTTATTTTCATTTAATACTGTAATTATAGATAATGCAATTGGTAACATCATTATCGCTGTAGCACTATTACTTATCCACATAGATAAAAATGCAGTACCGATCATAAAACCAAATATTATAGATCTTGGCCCTTTTTTAAATTTAGATATAATATAATAGGCTATTCTTTTATGTAGTCCGGTATGCTGCATCGCAAGACCAATAATAAATCCTCCCATAAAAAGAAATATAATTGGGTGACTAAAACCCTGAGCAGTTTGTTTTATAGAACTTATGTTTAATATTGGAAACATAACTAATGGAATTAAACCAGTAGCTGGTAAGGGTATGGCTTCGGTTAACCACCAGGTAGCCATAAGTAATGCAACTCCTAAGGTAAGCCAAGCCTCAGAATTTAATGAATTAGGAGCTGGAAAAAAGCATGTTGCTAAAAAAAATATTATACCTATTAATAAACCTATATATTTTTTTTTATTTTTTTTTATATTATTCATATTTTTATAAAATCAGCTATATTATTTCATGTTATATATCTATAAATTAAATAATGAAAGTAAATATATTGTGTAAGTGGAGATTAAATATATATGAGTGATAAGTATGTATTCGTAATGAAAGAGTTAAATAAAACTTGGCCGGGCGGCAAACAAGTTATTAAAGATGGTTGGTTATCCTTTTATCCTGGAGCAAAAATAGGAGTATTAGGATCAAATGGAGCTGGCAAATCTACTTTATTAAAAATTATGGCAGGAATAGATAAAGAATTTTCTGGTGAAGCATGGGCAGCAGAAGGAATAAAAGTAGGATATTTAGCTCAAGAACCAATATTAGATAATGATCTAAACGTTTTTGATAATATTATGCTAGGGGTTTCCGAAGTTAAAGATGCATTGAAAGAATTCGAAGAAGTTAGTTTAAAGTTTGGTGAAGTTTTAACAGATGATGAAATGAATGATTTGTTAGCAAAGCAAGCAGAACTTCAAGGAAAAATTGATTCTATAGATGGATGGGATATAGATAGACACATAGAGATAGCTATGGATGCTTTGCGATGTCCTTCTGCAGAAAGTAATATTAATGATTTATCTGGTGGAGAAAGAAGGAGAGTTGCTCTCTGTAAATTACTTTTGTCAAAGCCAGATATGCTTTTACTAGATGAACCAACCAACCATTTAGATGCTGAATCTGTAGCTTGGCTAGAAAGAACATTAGCAGATTTTCCTGGCACTGTAGTAGCTATTACCCATGATAGATACTTTTTAGATAATGTAGCAGGATGGATTCTAGAAATTGATAGAGGAAATTTAATTCCTTTTGAAGGAAATTATTCTAATTGGTTAGAGCATAAACAAAAGAGACTTCAGCAAGAAGCTAGAGAGGAAGTCTCAATACAAAAAACAATTGCTAATGAATTGGAGTGGGTTAGACAAAACCCTAAAGCAAGGCAATCCAAATCTCAAGCTAGAATTAATGCTTATGAATCTCTGGTAGCAGAATCGCAGGCTAGAGAAAAAGGGCCATCTCCTCAACAGATAGTAATTCCTTCAGGAGAAAGATTAGGTTCTAATGTTATTGAATTAAAGAATTTAAGTAAAGGTTTTGGTGATAAATTATTAATAGATAGTCTTTCATTTAAAATTCCACCGGGAGCAATTGTAGGGATTATTGGCCCAAATGGTGCTGGAAAAACTACTTTATTTAATATGCTATCTAAAAAAGATAATGCAGATAGTGGCGGTATATCAATAGGTGAAAGCGTTAATCTTGGTTATATAGACCAGAATAGAGATTCTTTAATTGATAAAAATACTGTTTGGTCAGAAATTAGTGGAGGAGACGAACAAATTGGTCTTGGAAAGCAAAGTGTTCCAAGTAGGGCTTATGTGTCATGGTTTAATTTTAAAGGTGGTGATCAACAAAAAATTATAGGCCAATTATCGGGAGGAGAGAGAAATAGAGTTCATCTTGCAAAAATGCTTAAATCGGGAGCTAATGTATTATTATTAGACGAACCAACAAATGATTTAGATGTGGATACATTAAGAGCATTAGAAGAGGCTCTTACTTCCTTTGCAGGATGTGCTTTAATAACTAGTCATGATCGCTATTTTTTGGATAGGATTGCTACACATATTTTAGCATTTGAAGGTTCAAGTCACGTTGAATGGTTCCAGGGAAATTACGAAGCTTATGAAGAAGATAGAAAAAGAAGGCTAGGAGATTTATCAGATAGACCACATAGGCTAAAATATAAACCAATTTCTCGGTAGTTTAATTTTGAGCATTTTTATTTTCTAAATCAATTATTAAAGCGTGAAGGCCTCCTTTTTTAATAGAGGCACCAAAGTCTGCTCTTTTCGTAGCTAATAAGCTTACACCTTCAATAGCTATATCTATAATTTTTGTTCCTTCTCCTCTGTCACGAAGACGCCAATCTATTCTTAGAGGAGGAGCAGTTTCATGCTCAATATGAGATGAAACAATAGTATCTTTTTTGCCTTTCTTATAAGCTTTATCAATTATAAATAATTGATTTGAATAGACTCCAAGCTGAGAAGCATAAACTTTTACAATATGTTTATCAAATGCTTTCCCAAATCTTACTAATTGTTCTTTTGACGCGCCTCTAGCAGCTTTTCCTAGTACTGCTCTATGAATTAATTTTTTATCAAAATTATTATTAAGCATTTTTTCAAATAATAATTCTCTTTTATCTAAATTTTCAATTGGAGTTTTTAATATATTAATAGCTTGTTGGCCTACATTTTCAATATATTTGACAGCCTCTGATTCCTCTATAGCATAACTAGGTTTAAGACTATAAAATACTAAAGCTATACTCATAATTATAATTTTAAATATTCTAATCATAAAATATCCTACAAATTATTCTAATAACATTACATCTATATCTATATCGTAAATTGATGTATCCTCAGATTCTTCATTTGCAATTAACCTAGCTCGCCTTTGCAAATACATAGTTCTCATAATTGCATATGGGTCTAACGAATTTTCTCTAGTTCCTTCGATAACTCCATCTAATTCTACACGAGTATCTAAGGCTTTCGTTACTTTTGTAGCTAGTAAAAAATCTTCGTAATCTTCTCTAATTAAATATAACCCTACTGGATCTACTAGCCAATCTCCAACTTTACCCCCTAAATCTCTGGTAGAAGTAGGACCTAAGATTGGTAAAATTAAATATGGTCCGGGTTCTATCCCCCATGCGCCTAGAGTTTGGCCAAAATCTTCATCAACTGGTTCTAAACCGATGTAATTTGCTATATCAAAAAAACCTAAAAGACCAATAGTGCTGTTAATTCCAAATCTTCCTACTGCTATAACACCTCTTTCAAAGTCACCTTGTAAAGTTGCATTAATAGCACTCATAGGGGTTTTTAAATTAAGTAAAAAATTTCTAATACTATCTCTGACTTGATCAGGGAAAATATATCTATAACCGTGAGCAATAGGACCTATAACATATTCATCTGCCCCTTCATTAAATGAATATATTTGCCTATTTAATGACTCAAAAGGATCGTTTTCTTGTTTTCCCGCTGTATCTGGGCTAGAGGCACAACCATAAAAAAATATGGGTAACACCAAAAATATAATTGCTATACTTATTTTTTTCGTATTCATATTTTTTTTCCATAAATATATATAGTTATTATACTATATTTATCAAACTATCTTCAAGTTTGTTTAATTAAGTTAATTTAAACTGTTGCCTTTTTACCATAACCTCCACCACCAGGTGTTTTTATTATTATAATATCACCTTTTTTAACATTTATCGATTCACTTGAATTTAACTTCTTAATTTTTTTATTTTTTGTTTTGAATAAATTTATTCCTTTTTGGGCATTTTCTCCATAAAGTATTCCAGGTGGCGAAACTTTTCGTCTATTAGATAGAATTACAGCAGTAAGACTTTTTTCAAATTCAATTTCTCTAATTACTCCATTTCCACCTTTAAACTTTCCTTTACCCCCACTATTTTTTCTAATTGAGAAGTTATTAATTTTTATTGGATATCTTAATTCTAATATTTCAGGGTCAGTTAATCTAGTATTAGTCATATGGCATTGGACAGCATCGCTTCCATTATGTTCTTTACTAGCTCCTTCACCTCCACAAATTGTTTCGTAATAACCAAAATCTTTATTACCAAATGTAAAATTACTCATTGTACCATAGCAAGCCGCTTGTACTTTTAAAGCGCTATTAATAACATCTACAATGGTTTGACTGGTTTCTACGTTACCTGCAACAACTGCTGCAGGAAATTTAGGGCTAAGAATTGAGTTTTTAGGAATTATAATTTTAATTGGTTTCAGACAACCATCATTTAACGGAATTTTATTACTAACAAGAGTTCTTAATACATAAAGAATAGCAGACCTGGTTACAGCCTTAGGCGTATTAAAATTATTAGATGCTTGATTAGAGGACCCTGTAAAATCAAATATGGCATTTTGTAATTTTTTATTAATAGTGATTTCTAAATTAATTTTTGAGCCATTATCCATCAACATTTCACATTTACCATTATTTAATTTACTTAAAACAGTTTTGATGGATCTTTCAGCATTAATTTTAACTTGTTTCATATAAAAATTTATAGTTGGTAGGCCATATTTTTTTACAATTCTAATAAGACTATTTTTTCCTGAGTTGGATGCAGCTAATTGAGCTTCTAGGTCAGATAAATTAGATTTAGTATCTCTTGCTGGAAAGTTATTACTATTAAAAATTTTTAAAATTATATCTTCATTTAGTTTTCCATTACTTACTATTTTTTCTCCATTAAAAACTGCTCCTTCTTCATTAATATGAACAGACATTGATGGCATAGAGCCAGGAGTAATACCACCTATATCTGAATGGTGAGCTCTACTCGCAACATAAAAGTGTGGTTTTTTTTGCTTCGATATAAATATAGGAGTTATAACTGTGATATCAGGTAAATGTGTACCCCCTTTATAAGGGTTATTATGAATAAAGCTATCACCATCAAAAACATTATTTATATTTTTTTTAATAACATATTTTATACTTTCACTCATAGCGCCTAAATGAATAGGAATATGAGGAGCATTCGCAATTAACCCTCCTTTGTTATCAAATAAAGCACATGAAAAATCTAACCTTTCTTTTATGTTAATAGAATAGGAAGTGTTTTTTAGAATTGTTCCCATTTCTTCAGCAATGGACATGAACATATTATTGAATATTTCTAAACGAACTGGATCAATTTTTTTATTATTTTTTATTTTATTAAAATTATTATGTATTTTTGAAATAATTATTTTTTTATTTTGATCTACATGACAATTCCAATTTTCAGTAATAAAAATAGAGGAATCTTCTTCAAAAATTATTGCTGGACCAATGATATAGTCACCAATTTTTAAGCTTTTTCTTTTATAAGTTTTAATACGTTTAAAATTGTTATTTATAAAAGTGTCGCAATAACCATCGTTGTTAACCTTTAATTTTTTGATAAACTTTTTGGATTTAATTTTATAGATATTATTATTTATAGATGCCTCAATAGAAATATTATCTATAATAATATTTTTATTCGAGTGCAAGAAACCATATCTTTTTTTATATAACTTTTTAAAGTTTTTTACACATAAAGAAATATTATTAAATGAGACACCTATTGAACTATCTGTCTTTTCATATTTTAAACTAATAATTTTTGTAATTTTTATTTTTTCAATATTTACTGAAGAATCATTTTTTTTTAATACTTTTAAAGCAAGATCTTCAATTTTATTAAAATCTTTATAAATATTATTAAAATAGCTATCAATATTTTTCTCAATTGTCTTAGTTTTGATGCATTTTATTTCCGCATAACCCATACCAAAAGCACTTAAAACGCTAGCGAAAGGATGAACTATTATTGTTTTTAAATTTAATAAATTTGCTATATTGCATATATGTTGTCCAGCAGCAGCGCCATAACTTATTAATGCATGTTTGCTTATATCATGGCCTTTTTCTATGGAAATATGTCTTATAGCATTAGCCATATTTTCATTTGCAATATTTACGCTACCAAGTGCTAATTCATAAATTGTCATTGTCTTTATAAATTTTATTTGAATTTTTTTTAATATATTTTCTAGAGCTTTTATAGAAGCGTTAATATTAAGAGAGCTTTTGCCTTCACGCCCAAATATTTTTGGAAAATTTGAAGTCTGAATATAACCTAAAACTAAGTTGCAATCAGTAATTGTTGCTGGTCCTCCTAAACCATAACAGGCAGGTCCTGGAATCGCCCCAGCACTATCTGGTCCTACATTAATTTTTAGTCCATCAAAACTAACAAGAGAACCTCCTCCTGCAGCAATAGTATTTATATTAAGCATAGGAACTTTAATTTTATTACCTGCTATAGTATTTTCAAGAGACCTTTCATAACTATTTTCATAATGAAAAACGTCTGTTGACGTTCCTCCCATATCTAGTCCAATTAAACCGCTATATTTTTTAATATTTTTGTTTGTTTCAACTGCAGCAATTACTCCACCAGCTGGCCCTGATAATACAGCGTCTTTTCCTTCAAAGTTTGTAGAAGAAGTTAAACCTCCTGAAGATTGCATATAAAGAATTCTTGTATTTTTTATTTTATTATTAATTTTAGATGTATATCTATTTAGCTTTGGAGTTAAATAAGCATTAACTACTGTAGTATCTCCTCTACTATTTAAACCTATTAAAGCAGCAGAGTTATGACTTAAATAAATATTTTTAAATCCTATTTTTTCAGCAATAATTTTTAGTATTCTTTCATGCTTTGGATATTTCCAAGAATGCATTAATACAATTGCTATAGATTTATATCCATTATCAAATGCCTTTTTCATACTTTTCTTAGCTTTATCTGTATCAAGTTTTAATAAGACTTTTCCTTTAGATGATAATCTCTCATGAATTTCGTAGACATTACTATATAGATTTTTATTAGTAAGAATTTTTCTTGCAAATATATTGGGTCTAGTTTGATCTCCAATTTGAAGAGAATCTCTAAATCCCTTAGTTATAAATAAGCAAGTTTTATCACCTGTCCTTGTAAGTAATGAATTTGTAGCAATAGTAGTTCCAATTCTTACTTCATTAATTAGTTTAGAATTAAGTGTATTTTTTGACTTTGTTTTTAAAAAATAATTTATTCCTTCTATAATAGAATCTTTGTAATGAGATGGATTATGTGAAAGTATTTTTTTTTTATGAAATTTACCTAATGGGTCTTTAGCAACAATATCTGTGAATGTACCTCCTCTATCTATCCAGAAGTCCCATTTATTGTTAAGATTATTATTGGTCAATTAATTTCTCCTAATAAAGATATTAATATATTTCATTTTTTATTATAGTTTAATAATTAAATTATATTTTAATGAGGACAATTATATGAGTATTTGGGGAAAAATTTTAGGAGGAAGTACGGGAATGGTCTTAGGTGGGCCATTAGGAGCAGTATTAGGTTTAGCCTTAGGACATAAAATAGATAAAATTAGAAGTAGAGATACTAAATTAATAAATGAAGATAATTTATCAAACGAGAATATACCCTTTCAACAGTATAATGAGAGTGAAAAGCAGTTAGCTTTTGCCTCAGGTGTAATTGTAATAGCAGCAAAATTATCTAAAGCTGATGGTAAGGTAACTCAGGATGAAATTATAAAATTTAGAGAAGTTTTTGATTTTGACCCTAAAGATGAAGTTGCAATTGGTAAAATTTTTAATAATGCTAAAAAGAACTCCGAGGGGTTTGAAGTTTATGCAAGACAATTAGTATCAGTATTTGGCAATCAACAAGAATTATACATAGAATTTATTAATTCTTTATATAAAATAGCATTTGCTGATGGCGAACTTCATATTAATGAAGAAAAAATGATAAAAGATATCTCGATAATCTTCAATATGCCAATAGGTATTTTAGATTCTATTAAATCGCAATATACAAAAATATCTTCTAGTATAGCATTAGAAAATGATTATAAAATCTTACTTTCTAATTCTTCTGATTCAGATGTTGAAATAAAAAAGAAATATTTTAAATTGGTAAAGGAATATCATCCCGATTCTTTAGTTTCAAAAGGGCTACCCGAGGAATTTCTTAAATTTGCTAATGAAAGACTTGCAAATATTAATGAAGCTTATGAAAGAATTACAAAATTTAGAAAAGATAAGAATTAATGAGCTTATTAGTATGCAATGAGTATAAATCCCCAAATTATGATATAAGAAAAAACTTAAATCTTATTGATACAATCATTATACATTATACAGGCATGCATAATGCTGAAAAAGCATTAAATTATTTGTGTAATAAGAAGTCTAAGGTTAGCGCTCATTATTTTATTAATGAAAAAGGTAAATTATGGCAAATTGTAGAAGATAAAAATATTGCTTGGCATGCTGGCGTTTCTAAATGGTTAGATAGACAAAACCTTAATGAAACATCAATAGGAATAGAACTAGAAAATCCCGGACATCAACATGGTTATAAGGAATTTACTTTAGATCAATATAAAATATTAGAAGAACTGATCAAGTCACTAATTAATAAATATAATATTAAAATAGATAGAATATTAGGTCATTCTGATATTGCTCCTTCCAGAAAAATGGATCCTGGAGAAAAATTTAGATGGCATATATTAGCAAA
>MDSX01088276.1_pt1 | contig 11149 bp, 9 predicted proteins | sample 811141 | NCBI WGS metagenome assembly MDSX01 (sample SAMN05326642, study PRJNA326480) | marine metagenome | isolation source: seawater | place: Atlantic Ocean: South East | collected 2010
ACTTCCATTTTTAGAGACTATAAAAGAATATGATGAATCAGATATAGCTGAACCTATAGCAGGTAGATCCATGCTCTATACCTCAGGCACAACTGGCAGACCCAAAGGAGTGTTTAGACATGAAAATCCGCCTCCTTCCAAAACAGAACAACTAACTTTGGATACAGCCGCTTTCAATCCAGAAACTGATTTTAGTATTTGTCCAGGTCCTGCTTATCATGCAGCGCCCCTTGGACTTAATATCAATATTTCTTTAATGGCAGGTGTAGGCGTTTATCTAATGGATAAGTGGGATGCCGAAAAAATGTTAGAGCTAATTAGTAGATATAAATGCACTCACACTCACATGGTGGCAACAATGTTTCATCGTGTTTTGAGATTACCTGAAGAAATAAAATCAAAATATGATTTATCCTCAATGAGGTGGATTTTGCATGGGGCAGCTCCGTGTCCTGTGGAAGTAAAAAAAGCAATGATAGATTGGGTTGGTCCAATTATTTATGAATATTATGCAGCAACTGAAGGTGGAGGGTGCTTTATTGAGCCGCAAGAATGGTTAAATAAACCGGGTAGCGTAGGTCAAGCTAATGAAGGTACTGAGGTCATAATCCTAGATGAAGAGTTTAATAAAGTTGACCAAGGCAAAGAAGGTACTATTTATTTTAGTGCACCTGCAAAAGGACGATTTGAGTATTACAAGGCCAAAGAAAAAACTTCTGGAGCTTATTGGGGAGACTATTTTACTATGGGAGATATAGGGTATTGCGATGAAGATGGATACTATTTCCTTACTGGCAGAAGCGCAGATACCATTATTTCTGGAGGAACCAATATATATCCTCAGGAGATTGACAATATTTTGTTAATGAATGAAAAGGTAGCCGAAGTTTGTTGCGTAGGTGTACCAAATGAGGAATGGGGAGAAGAAATTAAAGCAGTTATTAATTTAGAGAAAGGTGCAAATAAAGACGAAGTCTTAGAGGAATTGCAACTAATGGCGGAGGAAAAATTATCAGGTTTTAAAAAGCCTAAATCTTATGAATTCTGGGAAGAAGAATTACCACGTCTACCTACAGGAAAAATACAAAGAAATTTAGTGAAAAAGAGGTTTTGGTGATCAAAGGTTAATTAAAAAGTTTAGAACCCTTTCTTCAAAAAGTTTATTAAAACCTTCCACATCAATATCTAAAGCTACTTCTGCATTTGGTTTTGGCTTGAATACTTGACCCATAATAGATTCATTAAATTCACAAACAGTCTCCCCATCTGTATATTCTCCTTTAGTTTCGACAGTCACATAAGCTTTCTTAAACTCAGCTAGTTCAGGACAAAAACTTAGCGCCATTGCAAGTGAGTCGTATAGATGAAGCCCTTGATCTATGATGTTGTGATTGGGATTAATTTTTAGCCACGGATCGACAGACTCATTTACAAACTGACAGAATGGGTGTTTGTTCTCTCCTATCAACTCAAGCTGTTTTCTGCTAAATCTTGTTTTATGACAGACATCCAGTGGAACCAAAGTACAATCTATTCCAGAACTAAATACTTTAGCTGCTGATTCTGGATCAGCCCACACGTTAAATTCTGCTGCTGGAGTAACATTTCCGGGTACCTTAGCAGCTCCTGCCATCAAGGTAATTTTTTTAATATGTTTAGATAATTGAGGATCTTCATCTAAAGCTTTTGCTACATTTGTTAGAGGTCCAATAGTAACCAGCTCTATTTCTCCAGTCTGCTCTCTGCATGTTTTAGCTATAAAAGATGGCGCAGATAGATCTTCTGCTGCTGGCTTTAGTATGGGAGTCAGTTGAACCATTTCTTTTCTTTCGCTTAGCCATTTTCTTTTTTCATTCCTTTCTGAATCATAAGTTCCAGGAACACCGGTGTGAACTGGTATATCTTTTTGAAATGCATTAACTAAGTATTTAGCATTACTGTAGCCTCTTTCTACAGGGACATTGCCCTGAACGGTTGTTATTCCCAAAATTTCTAACTCAGGAGAATTCATTGCTAGCATAATAGCAAAGCAATCTTCTGGATCTCCTCCTTTTGTTCCCATAGCTGGGTCTGTATCTATGATTATCTTTCTAGTCATTTTGAATCATTGATGTAATATTAATAACAATAACAAGAAAGAAAAAAAAGATGAACAATAAAAAGGAAACAATAACAATTTCTTCTCACCTAGGAGATATTACAGGGATAAAAAAATCTAATGGTTCTTACTTTAAAGGCATACCTTATGCCGCAGATACTTCAGGTGATAATAGATGGCGTGCTCCCCAAGAACCTGAACCTTGGTCTAAATCTTTTGATGCCTCTTCTTTTGGACCTCAATGTCCGCAATTTAGAATGGGAGAGGGTGGTTTTCGAGGAAGCATAGCTAAGGCCTATGGTGCGGAAGTTCCTGAAGCAGAAACCCCTATAGAATCAGAAGATTGTTTGCGTTTAAACGTTTTTAGTCCAGACGTCAGTCCCAAAGAAAAGTTACCCGTAATGTTTTGGATACATGGAGGTGCTCTTAGGTATGGTTCTGGGGATCCCTACCTCCCAGATGGGATATTAAGCAAAGATATAGTTTTAGTAACAATTAATTATAGATTAGGAGAATTAGGCTTTTTTGCACACCCAGCCTTAAACAATAAAAGTGATGATTGCACTACAAATTTTGGATTGTTAGATCAAATTAAAGCCTTGGAGTGGGTGAATAAGAATATAGGAAGTTTTGGAGGAGACCCGGAAAATATAACTATCTTTGGAGAATCAGCTGGAGGCTTATCGGTTGCAGCTCTTTTAGTATCACCTTTATCTAAGGGATTATTTCATCAAGCTATAGTTCAAAGTGGTGGATTTGCAAGAATGGCTTTAAATGCGTATGAACTAAATGAAATGGGCATGACTGGCAGTATGGTTGGTAAATCATTTTGTAATGCTTGCGGTGTTGAGGATAGTCCTGACCAGATAGATAAGATGAGAGAGTTACCTGTTCAAGAAATAATACAAAAAGGTATAGGATTCCCGTCTTCTCTTTATGTCGATAATATTTCTATGCTATCACCTGTTATTCAAGGATTTGAAGAAGGAATTAATCACAAAGTACCTACGATCATTGGAACTAATGCCGATGAAGGTACGGCTCTTTATTGGGGTAGTCCTTTACCTGATGAACCGCCTCCGGTAGATACAGTAGAAAAGTATTTAAATATTATTAAACAACGATTTGGAAATGATGAAGAAAAGATTCTTTCTATATACCCTGCGACTAATAAGGAAGAGATGATAAATTCAAGTAAAAGACTTTTAGGAGATTCCTTATTTGGTGCTCCTTCTTATTTTGCAGCAAAAGCAATGGCAGAAAGAGAGGAAGAAATTTACTTCTATCATTTTAATCAAAAACCTTCAGGTGAAACCGGAGAAGTTCTAGGCTCATTTCATGCTTATGAGATAGGTTATGTCTTTGGAGTAGGTGGTCTAGGACCTATAGAAGATCAAAAATTATCAGATTGCATGCTTTCCTATTGGACTAATCTTGCAAAGTTAGGTGATCCAAACAATCCTGATTTACCTAAATGGGAAAAGATGAAATCTACTAAAGATGTTTGGCATGAGCTTGGACCATACATAGGGGAAAAAGATATTTCTAGATTAGAAATATACGAATTACTTAAAAAAGTTATTTAATTATTAAGCTCACTAAGCTCTTCGAATTGATAGCCCTCCATCAACTGGCAGTGCAACTCCATTAATGTATGAAGATGCTGGTAGGCATAAATTCAAAGTTGCATGGGCCACCTCATCAGGCTCGCCATATCGTTTAAGGCCTACCCTTCGTCTTGCAAAGGTTGCTTTGTCCTTTTCATTAATTGCAGCAGTCATGTTGGTATTAATTGGCCCTGGGCAGATGCAGTTAACTGTTATTCCTTTAGGTCCAAGCTCTAAAGCCAGCGATCTTGTTAAACCAATCACACCATGTTTAGCTGCAGTATACGGGCTATGGTTAGGAGTAGCACCAAATCCTTCTGTTGAAGAAATATTGACTATGCGAGCAGCATCAGATTCAAGTAAATATTTTAAAGCTGATCTGATTAGTTTAGTTTGTCCAGTTAAAACAACGTCCATTGTTTTTTGCCAAACATCCGTATAATTTTCATCGTGAATATTGATCGGAGCTGCAATTCCTGCATTATTAATTAAATGATCTAATTGTCCAAAAGAATCTATAGTTTTAGAAATACATTCATTTATTTCAGTTTCATTTGTAACGTCGAGTGAAATTGCTAAAGATTCACCACCATCAGATTGAATTTGTTCACTTACTTTTTTAGCATTTTCTTCATTTACATCGGTAACAATTACTTTAGCCCCCTCACTAGCGAAAACTTGAGCAGTTGCTTTTCCCATTCCGCTTCCTGCTCCTGTAATTAATGTAACTCTTCCTTTAATTGATCTTGATAACTTGCTTGGCTTACTCATTTTCTAATCTTCTTATTATTTATTGTTAATCTTAATGCTATTATCTATATAAAAATATATTAAGGAGTAAATATGTCAGATAATTTAGCCACGCTAACAACAGACGGAGATGTTTCTATTATCACTTTAAATGATGGAAAGGTTAATGTCTTTTCACTAGAGATGATAGATCAGTTAAATTCTCTATTAGATCAAGTACCTGAAGACAAAGGTTCTTTATTGATAAAAGGTAAAGAAGGAATTTTCTCAGCTGGGTTTGATTTAAAAGTAATGCAAGGTGGAGATAGTGATTCTATGGCCAGATTAGGTTCAGGCGGTTTTAAACTACTTGCCAGAGTATATAGTTTTCCTAGACCGGTTATAGCTGCCTGTACAGGCCATGCCATTGCTCTAGGTGCTTTCATGCTGTGTTGTGCTGATTATAGAATAGGCATTAATGGTGAATTTATAGTGCAAGCCAATGAAACTAGAAATAATATGTCCATACCTACTCCAATATTACAAATTGCAAAGTCTCGAATAGCTAAACCACATTGGTACAGAGCTATTCTTTGTGCTGAAGCATATCAACTTTCAGATTCAGTAGACGCTGGTTATCTGGATGAGATTGTGGGTGCTGATAAACTTGATTCTAGAGCTATTGAAGTTGCAACAGATTTAGCAACATTAGGTCATCCTCATTACAAATTAACAAAAGATTTAGATCAAAAAGAAACTTTGGAAAAGATAAATTCCGCAATCGGGTAGTATCTCTTATTACAAATTGATCAAGTTTTTGTTAATCTACGCAACCCAAAGTGGGGCCATAGCTCAGCTGGGAGAGCGCATCCCTTGCACGGATGAGGTCGTCGGTTCGATCCCGACTGGCTCCACCATTTCATAAAAATATTTTTATAAACAAATGAAAAAAATATTAGTTACATTTTTAGTGTCTTCTTCTCTTGTAATTTTAGCTTGTGATCAATCTGACCCCATGAGTCACGATCACTCCAAGATGCGCGATCATTCTATGCACCATGAAGTATCGTCTGTACCTATTTCCGTAATGGAAGCAGGAACTCACGAAGCAGGCCATTTTATGATCGCCTTGCGACATATGAAAATGTCTATGGACAGAAATAGTAATAGGGGTGATACATTATCTGATCAAGAAATAATTTCTTTTCTTAACCCTTATAGCGTCAATGAAAGAATGCCTTATTTGTCAGTCGTTCCCAAGAAAATGGATATGAAAATGACAATGCTTGAGTCCATGTACGTACCAAACGATAGATATACTTTTATGTTGATGGCTAATTTTGCTAGTAAGGAAATGTCTCAGAATATGTATAGCCCTATGGGTAGTAGAGAATTTTTAAGAACCATGAACTCAGATACCTCTGACTTATCTAACGTAAGTATTTCCTCATTTATTAAATTAGAAGAAAGAGATAATTTTAGAATGAATGTGGAAATTGGTTTAGATAAATCATTGGGAAAAAATGATATTACTAAGAATGTCATCAATGCAATGAACATGAAAACTAATATGACTCTGCCTTACGCTATGCAATCTGGAGATCAATCTACTTGTTTGTTGACTGCATTTACTGTTGTGAGTAAAGGGCATAATATCAATTTTGGAGGGCAGATAAAAAAGAAATCCCCTCTAGTAAAGAAAGATTGGAATTTTGGTGATACTTCAGATTTTAGTTTTTGGTTATCTAAGAAAGTTTCTTCAAACGCTTCTGTATTGCTTAATTTAAATTATAAAAAAATTAAAAAGATTGAAGGAAGGAACCTTACAATTAATGCTCCTACTCAAGCAGCTGATCCAAGTAATTATGGTGGAAAATATACAAACCTTTCTTTTGGGTTGAATTTACAGATCAATCATAAAAATGCTTTGGGCTTTGAATATTTAGTTCCAGTGAAACAAGATTTAAATGGACCTCAAATGGAAATAAAGAATAGCTTTAGCCTTGCTTACAAACTGTCAATTTAAGGGTTTATATGGTTCGAGTATTTCACAAGTATTTAAGCTTGATCATTTCAATACAACTATTGTTATGGACCATCTCTGGAATTTATTTTGCTTTTAATAAAATAGAGCTAGTAAGAGGTGAGCAGTACATTATTGCAGACAAGTCTTCCAGTATTGAAATAGAAAATTTAAATATTAGTTTGAATGCAAAAAATATCGAAATTTTTAAAAGGCTAAACAAGTGGATTGTAAAAGTAGAGACAGATAATGGAATTAAGTACCAGGATTTATTTGGTAATGAAGTTATTGCATTAAATAATAATCAGGTCATTGAAATTGTGAAGTCAAAGACCACTCTTTCTCCTATAGATGCATTTAAGATAAACAAATCCTCAGCAAGGTCAGAATTTAGAGGAAGAGAATTACCCATCTATAAGGTCAAAACTAACTCAACAGATAATTCCAATGTATATGTTGATGTTATGTCAGGGAAAATAGTTGCTATTAGATCTGATTCTTGGAGGGTTTGGGATTTTCTTTGGGGAGCTCACATAATTGATTACAGAGAAAGAGACAATATAAACAACATACTATTGAAGATCTTCTCAGTATTGGCTTTGCTAAGTTCACTTTCTGGGATTGCTTTATTTTTTAATACTTTCAAGCGATTTAGGTAAATCTCTATTCATTCTTTTAAAAATTCACGAGGAATGGCTACACTGCTAAGACCAGCCCAACCACAGAAGTCAGGTTGAGAAGGGTTTCCAGGTTCCGGACTAAGAGGTGATAAGTTCTCCCATAAAGTATTTGTTTGCTCATACAAGATAAGATTTGCATTTACACACTTTAGTGATATCTCGGTAGCTTTTTCTCTGAAACCATTGTCTTCTAGTCCCTTGATAACCATGTAGGTGGTAGGGTGCCAACTACTCCCTCTCCAATATTTACCATCACTGGAAAAATCTGGATCATTGACAGACAAGCTAGGAACCGGGACCGGAGTATCAAATTTTTTATTATCTGACAGATGAGAAACAAACCCCTCTTGCTTTGATTTTGGAACCACTCCTGATAACAAAGCCCAATAACTGCCTATATGGTATCTAATGATTTGTTTGTCATAACCTAGATCAAAATAAAATTGATGCTCTTCATTCCAGCATTTTTCATTAATTATCTCTGCTAGTCTTTCATGTCTTTCTTTATAATGATCTGACTCTTGTTTCAAATCTATTAAGGCAGCCATTTCGCTTAGGCATTTAGCATCAAATGCCATTTGACATGAAAGATCTATCCAACGACCTTGAGAATTCCACCTAAATTGATGGCTTGGTCCTAGCTTATTTATATGAGGTCGATACATTGAATGTACCCATTCAGGTTTTAACTCTATTCCGTCTTTACTAAAATTCCATGAATTTGGATATCTCTTTAGATTATCCATTCCGCTCCCTAAGGCATCTCCTATAAAGAGTCCATCTGATGCCTGGTATTGATCTTTGCAGAAGTCATGGTGAGTTTTTAAATAAGGAAATATTTTACGAAGCCTGAAATAATCTTGAGTTATTTGAAATAAACACAGTTCTGCCCAAGTCAGAAGGGGAGGTGAAAATGCAATAGGATGATTATGATGCCATATGGGCTCTCCTTTTGAATTATACTCTCGGGATATAAAACCGTCTTCTGTTCTTGCCGCGTATAAGTTGTCCAGAGAATTCTCAATTGGTAAACAATCAAGAAAGTAACGCCCCCAGATTGCAGTAAAGGCAGTATCCCAGAAAAAAAAATTATCAAATCTGCCGCCAGTGCCCATTCTCATTAGGGGCTGACCTTTCGAGTCTGAGATGATACTCGGAACTATCTTCTTTTTAGCGATTTTCAGAGTTGATTTTTCTAATTTCGCTAAGTTCCCTTCTTTAATTTTCATTTATTAGGAATATTTATCGGCTATAAAGTGTAGAGATTTTTTAACTGCATTTATCATTAATTCTATTTCTTCATCCCCAATTGTAAAAGCAGGCCCTAAGCAAATAATATCTCTATATTCTCCCGTTCCCCCTGGATAAAGAAAGACTCCTTCTTCTAAACCTTTCATCATTATTTGAGAAGTTATCTTTTCCTTTTCATCAAAACAAACCAAACCATCCTTTTCTCTCACTATCTCTATTCCAATCAGTAAGCCTTTTCCTCTTATTTCCGCTACATTAGGATGTTGCCCTATAGCGGAATTTAACTTATCAATAATTTTTTCACTGAGGGGATTGACTCGATCACATAGCTCTTCTTCCCTTAGAATTTTAAGAACTGCTGAAGAGGCAGCGCATGATTGGGGTAGGGCTGCGAAAGTATGAAACATAACTTCATAACCCGCTGCCATTATTGAGTCAGCTATTTTATCCGTACTGTAGGTTCCCCCAATAGCTGCATAGCCTCCTCCCATTCCTTTTCCAGCAACTAAAATATCCGGTTTTAAGTTATAAAGATTACTAGCAAAGTCTTCTCCAACTCTTCCAAAACCTGTCATGACTTCATCAGCAATTAGGAGTATGTCATTATCAATTAAAATCTTTTGGGCCTCTTCCCAATATCCCTCTGGAGGACTTATTGCCCCTCCACTTGATCCGTTTATTGGTTCCATTAACAATCCTGCTATGTTTTCAGGCCTTATTTCCTTTATTACCTTTTTTAAGTTATCGAGGTAATAATCTTTAGCATCTGGATGGAAGCTTCCTATAGGGCATCTTAAGGGATAGGGCGTTTCTATCATGGGAGCTTTAGGAACATAACTCTCTAGTCCTCTTTTTCTTGCAGCATGTCCTGATATACCTGACATATTTAAAGTTGTACCATGGTAAGACAAGGTTCTAGTTAAAATAATATTCTTTTCAGGTTTTCCTCTGCTGGTTTGATATTGAATAGCCAGTTTTACGGCCGATTCGTTAGCTTCTGAGCCTCCCGACGAGAGATGAATCCTAGAAAGGTGAGATGGAAGCCAGTACTCTCTTAACTCATCTAGAAGAGATTCTCTTTCAGGAGTTAAAAAAGGAGGTAAAACATATGAATTGTTTTTAGTAGCTTGTTTTACTGCTTCGGCTACTTCATCTCTACCGTAACCTATATTACTTACTATGGCGCCTCCAGCTGCATCAAGTATTTTTTGACCTTCTTTGGTGTAAAGATATGGTCCTTCAGACCTGACTACTTCCATGCCCCAGCTTTGTTTTAGAAAGGGCCATTTAATTAAATCCATCTATATACCTTAATTTTTAAAATCCGATGGTCATATCATAAATGATTAGAAGAGCCATGGTAATTTGTAGGATTAAACTTAACCATAGAATATTTTTCGTTGTTTGTTTTGGCTGTAAATCGCTATCTAATTTGCTGATTAGATAGAGAGCACCTATATTCACTATGGGTAAGCCCATTGCAGCCCATATACCGGCTATGATAAGCAAAGTTATAGGATTGGGTAATATGAAATAAAAGATGCCCGAAAAGAAAGGAATAAAGAAAGCAATCAGTTTAATTAAATAGACCCTTGTTTCTTTTTGTTCGAAAATTAGTCCAGTGGAGATAAGGTAATCAGCAATAGTCCTAGTAAAGGCAGCAGTTCCAGATAATAAAGTTGAAAATAAAACAAAGAAGGCTAGTACTACGAATAGCCATTTAGCCCATCCCCCCAAAACAAGAGAGAACATATTTTGTAAGGCTCCTATTACATCCACATCCCAAAAAGAGCTATTAGCTAAAGACTCTTGCAATTCAGGCACATAATGAAGAACGCCAGCACCTAAAAAGAAGAAGGGCAATGTACCTATTGTGATAAACAAAACAGTTACCCATACATCGGTCTGCATGGTCTTAATCCAGGCTTTAGTTTCATTGATGTCATTATTGGTATCTTGTGCATAACCTTTTTCAAGGCACCAGTAAGTGTAGGCCATGATTTCCCCATAACTTATCCCTGTAAAACCAAATACAGCTAAAGCTAAGGGCAAGAATTCAGTGGGAAAATTAAAAGTTAATCCCCGCGAGATTTGTCTAATGCTCACTTCATATTCTGTCGTTTGCATTGAAAAAGCTATAAGAATTGTTATGAAAGAAAATAATAAGACCATAGCCAGTAATATTTTTTCTAAACTTTGATAAGAACCCCAATAAAGAATTAACCATGTCAATAAACAACAAGTAACCACCCATATTTCTATGCTTATGCTTGGTAACATTGCATTGCCGGCTTCGGCAACAGCACCCGCTAAACCTCCCATTCCAGCAACGGATGGAATGACTCCTATAAACATAAACCAAACTAACCAAGAAGTAGTCTTCCCATTGATGGTAGTTTTAAATCCCGGCATATCAGCAAAGGCCTCTAGAAAGGTTTTTCGAGTAACGACGATATACCTACTGATTTCTGCTTGTATGATAGGTTTGCTCCACATGCTTAGAAGGAGCCACCAAAGCAATACGAATCCAGCTGCTGCCCCAAGAAGAGGGGTCATCACTATTGACCCACTGCCAACTACACTGCCAGTTACTATGACACTAGGACCTATGTATTTAAGTCGTTCTAAAAAAGTCTTTGGTGCGCTTAGCATAAAAAATTTGTTTCTTTTCTAGATTTTCTCATTAATTGTGGAACAATTCCTTACTTCTTTTCCCAAAATAAAGAATTACATGAAATTTAAAGTCAGTTCTGGTTTAAAT
>MDSX01011086.1_pt1 | contig 11148 bp, 15 predicted proteins | sample 811141 | NCBI WGS metagenome assembly MDSX01 (sample SAMN05326642, study PRJNA326480) | marine metagenome | isolation source: seawater | place: Atlantic Ocean: South East | collected 2010
AGGTAAAAACCAAAAAGAAAAACTTTCTCAATTAATATACGATTTAAATCAATTAAAAAGCGTTGTGGATAGTTATGATTCATTAAGAGATGAAGCAATTCCGGTAGATACAGAAACAAATGAAAATGATGGTAGAAGGGTAAAACTTTTAACAAAAATCACACTTAGGAAATTATTGAGAAACATAAGTTTTAATTCTTGGGATGCTAACGAGATAAAGGAATATTTTGTCACAGTTAGAGAACATAAAAATGTCGCCTACGAAAAATCTTTTGAGAAAGAATGTGATAACCAACAATATTTTGAGAGAGTTGGTGGTGGTAATAATCCAGCTATTGTATCAGGAAATAATAATATTACGTTGGTAGATGAATTATTAAAAAAAGATGATAATGAGAATTTATTACCTGTTTCTACAGTCACAGAAACTATTTTTGGAAAAGTTAGATACTTACTTAGAACTGAAGCGTCACTTGAAAGGGAAAATTTAGAAGATAGTAAACTTAAAAAATATGATATAAAAACTACTCAAAATGTAACCTTAACACCTTATAATCGAGAAGGGGAAAATATTACAATATTAGGGAATACATTCATAGAAGTGAAAGATGCTAAACCAGGAGACTATCATTTTTCAGAATTTTTTGGGGTTTATAAAAATAAAAAGAAAACCGACACCGCATATAATACTATTAACACTACTGGTGATCCTGAACAAAATAAAGCGAGATATGAACAATTTGTAGAGGAGTTAGTTTATCGATTTAATGGTAATGAAGGGAAAACAATAATCAACACCATCAAGGATAGAATTGGTGGTATATTTTTTGAGAATTATCTGTTTGCTCATATTGATGATATTACGTTTAGTTGGTCACCAACGGGACAAGGTACGAGTAGAGAGAATAGAGTTTCTATCAGAGTAATTCCAGATATGAATAAATTATATTATTGGAAAGAAGGTAATTCTAATTGCGGTAATCAGTTCAAATACCCTAACTGTGAAACAGATTCAGGATGTTCACAAAACGAATCCACAGATAGAATAGACAATATAATAGAAAACTTTTTTGATACAGGAAATTTTGATATTTAAAATAAAATATTTATATTAGTAAAAAAATGAATTATGGGATGTGATGTACATATGTATGTAGAAAAGTATAATAACAACACTAAAAGTTGGGAAAGTGTTAGGGGTAAATTTATTAACACAAACTATGTTGGTATAATAGTAGATTTCATGAGTGATCAGTTGGGTACTAGTAAATCAGAATCCGCTGAATTACTCGTAAATTATTTAATGGGAGAAAAACCAAAGAATAAGTTTGAACATGGTCTTTTCACACATTTCCTACCGAATGAAATTCCTACAGAGCCTAATGATGATTGGTATACCACACCAGGAAAATTACCATACCCTTACACTGATGAACCATATCAAGGTAGAAATTATAACTTATTTGGTATTTTAGCTGGTGTTAGAACATCTGGTGTTGGAGGTATGGATAAAATTATTGAGTGGGAAAGAGGTTTACCTGATGATGCATCAGCTGATATATGTTCATTGAGTGATAATTGGGGGATGGATGGTCATTCACATAACCATATTTATATGGATGAGATATTAAAAAGTAAGTACTATAAAATGTCAGAAGAGGAGTTAAATGATATTGGGTTGGGTACTAGTTTTTTTCGTGATACAGTAAATAGTGTACTACATTTTGTGGGTGGTGACCCTAAAGATATTAGATTAGTTTTTTGGTTTGACAATTAATTGACTAAATATTTGGTAGTTTAAAATATTTGTTGTATATTTGTAATATGAATGATGGATAACGATTTAGATACTAGTCATTTTTTAAAGGGGTAGTTAACGATTTAGATACAAACTCCTTTTTTTATTTTTCAAAAACTAATTGACCTCGACCAACCCTCAAACTACTGTGTTCTGATTCTGGAAATACCGTAGTTATTATTAATTTCCAATAAGTACCATCGATATGGAGAGGAACTACACTCATAGATAAACCCCAAGACTTACCCTTAATTACGAACGGTTCATTGTGGTTTATTTCATCATTAATAATCGCTTCAGCAATTTGTTTAGTAAAAATTTTAACAAACTCCACCATTTCATTATTACTTATATCATATGTTCTATTACTTACAACATCTCTAGATGTCATTTTCATTCTATCAGTAGTATGTTTTGTTTTTACTACGTCAAAACCAATTATAATTTCCGCTTTAGCGCTAATTTGCCCAATACGTTTTTCTAATAATAGATTCTTTTTAATTATATCCCTCAATATCATAATTATAAATATAATGATAACCCTTTATATTTCTTTAAATATATTATTTTTTAATAAAAATTAAAATAAAGTGTAAAAAAGTTTGACTTTTCAATAAAAAGTTTTTATATTTGTTCTGTAATTAGTAATTAACTAAAAAAACAACTTAACAAATGGCTACTTCACAAACAGATATGGTAAAAACAGATGAGAATGTAACTCTAACCGAAAACGGTATGGTTACAAACCCAACGACACTTAATAAGTGTGTTGACCTCTTCTTTTCCATAGGTGCTATGAGAGGTAAGTCAAAAGAAGATGTTGTTTCATTATTTAATGAAGCTTACAATGAAAATCCATTAATCGCATCTAAACTTCTATTTTGGAGTAGAGATGTGAGAAGTGGGGCTGGAGAGAGACAAATTTTTAGAGATATAATAACTCACCTAGTTACTACCTCACCACAAACAGTTAGAAATAATATCGGACTGATTCCAGAATTTGGAAGATGGGACGATGTATTGGTTTTGGTTGGTACAGAATTGGAAGGTGATATGTTCACACTAATTAAAGAGTCCCTAACAAATGGAAATCAATTAACGGCCAAATGGATGCCAAGAAAAGGTATTGTTGCGAACAGACTTAGAAAATTATTCAAATATACACCTAAAGAGTATAGAAAGATGTTAGTTAATTTAACTAATGTTGTGGAAACTAAGATGTGTGCGAATGATTGGGAAAGTATTGATTATTCGAAACTACCATCTTTAGCGTCATCTAGATATCAGAAGTCATTTGTAAAAAATGATACTGAAAGATATGATGATTATAAGAAAGGTTTGGTAGATGGGACTGCGAAAGTTAACGCTGGGGCGGTTTACCCATATGATATTATTAAAAGTATTCATTTAGGTGGTGATAAAGTTGTTTCAGAAAAACAATGGGAATCTTTACCTAACTGGATGGAAAATTCAGATGAAAGGGTTTTACCTGTTGTGGATGTGTCAGGATCAATGATTTGTCCAGCTGGTGGTAATGAAAATCTTAGTTGTATGGACGTAGCAATTTCATTGGGAATGTATATCTCAGAAAGAAATGAAGGTGACTTTAAAGACGCTTTCATCACTTTCTCAGAAAGTCCACAACTTCAGTATTTAACTGGTGGAGTTACAGAAAGAATGGATCAACTTAGAAGTGCTGATTGGGGATTTAGTACAGATTTAGAAGCTGTGTTTAGTTTAATTTTAGAACAAGCTAAACTTAATGATATCCCACAGGATAAGATGCCGACTAAGATAATGATTTTATCAGACATGCAGTTCAATCAGGCAACAATTAGTGACTTAGGTTCTCAGTCTATGATTGAATCTATGTATAATGAATATGGGTATAAAAAACCAGATATTATATATTGGAATTTAAACAGTAGAGGGAGTAATTTCCCGGTGGAGTTTAATAAAGATGGGTGTGCTTTAGTGTCGGGTTTTAGCTCATCGATACTTAAACCTCTTTTGGCTGGAAAAAATATGACACCAGAATCCATAATGATGGATACTGTAAATGATGAAAGATATAGTTCTATAACTATATAAGACGTTCTTTGAAAAATTTTGTGATAATAAGGAATAATTACAGCAAATTAACCTAGATCTAAAAAGAAGGGGCTTTGATATCCTCAGGTGTGGTTGTATTTATACTTCCCCACTATTTAAAAGAGTCAAAAACGATTCCGTATCACAAAAGTATTAGATGTAAAACGAATGGTTTCTGCAACCTAACTTAAAAAATAGAAAGTAGAAACGGGTTTTATTTCCCCTTTACCCTAAAAAAAGTATAAAGGGGATAACCATAGGTGAGGTTTAAATGGGATAATCCCATCCTCTAGGTTGTAAAACATACCTTTTGGTTTTGTCACAAGTAAAAATAAGACATTCAGTGGGGCTGAGTTAACAATCTACCGTAATGACGGTCATTACGTAAAATTCATACCGAATCACCATTCCGACATCGAATTACTAAGAGAGGGTATTTTTTAATTAAAGTACCCTCTTTTTTTATATAAACATTTACAGTTAATGATATTTTATTTATAATTATAAAAAATAACAAAATATTATACAAATGAAATATGAAAATAGTTACTAAAAATTATAGTTTAACCAAAGGAGATAGAGGGTATTTAATTTACCTAACAGATGATAACGGAAACTCTTTAGAGTGTCATGACGTAACAGGGGAAGAAGAAAGAGAAGAAAAAGAAAATCAACTAAGTAAAGAACATAATATTAGTGGTTCTGATGTTGAATACGTCTCATTAGAGAAGTATAAATCACAAAACAATAACTATACACCATTAATTTTGGTTTTTTATCTTAATGAGGAGTTATTCTCAATGCAAGACGCTATTAAATCTTACGGTGAAAACGTTAGACAATATTTAGAAAATAAAGGTGATAACGTTAGGTTATTCTTCTTACCTACTAAAGAGCCAGAAAAGATAACTTGTATAAATCCTGTTTTTATTGAGGAAGAGGCTGAGTTTGATAAATTAAATGACTTAATAGAGGACATTAGTAATAAGTTTCAGGTGGGTGTGGAATAGTAAACGTCTGTTTTTTATGGTCGAGTAGACGACCTGTATACCTTATTAATCGACCAACCAGTCTTATCAACAATTTTTTTATATAATTCAGTTCTATTTCTTTTAGAAACTAAACCAGTGAATAAGATATTTTTCATTTTATCATTAGATTCGTAGAAATTTCGTAACGTAGTATATAACTTTTTAGCGTCTGATTTTGTTTTACAAGTGATGATATCAAATTCACCATCTTGATGTATTAATACTTTGTTAACAACATAATTTACTTGTTTAAGTAAGATACCTTTATGTCTTCTTAATAGAATCAATTTTATAATTTCTTTGGTTTCCATTCTTTTATCGTAACCAAATACGGTAAACTTTTCTTCGTAGAAGTACTCAACCTTATGAAGTATTGTCCACTTATCACTTTTTACGTTCACCTCTACATTTCTACCTAAACTATCTTTAGTGTAAAATTTTGGATCATTCTCTTCTTTTTCCTTTAACAGAAGTAATTCATAAATAACTGGTTTAGTTTTTTTATAGGCGTTTGTTGTTTTTGGAGTTAATACCTTATTTTTATCTTTAATTGTAAAGTATTTTTTTTTGGCATGTTTCTTATCTTCACCTTCGTAAATTAATTTTTTATGTTTACCATCTTTAGTTATAATAATTTTATACAACATAACTTTTATACTTTATTTTATGTTAAAAAATACTTATCATTATTAATAAATAAATAGAAAAATGGTAAAAGACTATTATAATATACTTGAAGTTGATAGATCAGCTTCTGAAAGGGACATAAAAAAATCGTACCGAAATCTATCTAAAAAATATCATCCGGATAAAAATCCAGACAATAAAGAATCTGAAGATAAATTTAAAGAAGTGGCTGAAGCTTATTCTATTTTATCAGATAAGGAAAAAAGGGGTAATTATGATACGTTTGGTGATCCTAACGGTCAACCACAAAATCCGTTTGGGGGTATGGGTGATATGAATGATATATTTTCTCAGTTCTTTGGTGGTGGAAGAAATCCTTTTGGTGGTAGAGGGACAAGAAGAAAAAAAGGTGGTGATATAAGAATAAATGTTCATATGACATTAGAAGATATGTATAATGGTGAACATAAGACAATAAAGTATCGAAGGAATAAAAAATGTGGTACGTGTGATGGAACTGGTGGAGAATCTACCACGTGTGGTAACTGTAAAGGACATGGGGTGGTAAATCAGATACAAAAAACCCCAATGGGTAGAGTACAGTCAACTGTAACTTGCCCAAGCTGTGGAGGTACTGGAAAAATTATTACTAACCCTTGTGGTGATTGTTCTTCTAATGGGGTAATATCATCAGAAGAACGATTATCATTCGACATACCTAAAGGGATAATGGATGGTGAAAGTTTAAGGGTTACTGGTAAAGGTAATTCAATTAAAGATGGTGTAGACGGTGATTTGTTTATCAATATAATAGAGAAAACACACCCTACCTTTAGAAGATCGGGGTTAGATATACACCAGAGAGTAAACTTATCATATAAAGATTTAGTATTAGGTTCACCTATTGAAGTAGATACTATCGATGGTAAAATAAGGATGACTGTTAAAAGTGGTACACAAGTCGGTAGTATGTTAAGAGTCCCACAGAAAGGATTTATTAGAGATAACCAAAGAGGGGATATGATTGTTGAAGTTTGGTTGGATATACCAAAAGAAGTTACAGAAGAAGAAAAAAAGGTAATTGAAACATTATAATTTGATTTTTTAAAATATTATGTTTATTATTAAAATAAAAAAATAAAATTATGGCAAAATTTGAAGAAGTATTTGAGGATACATTAACTTTATTCAATAGACACATTGAAGATAGTTCTATACCCAGAGTGGTAAAAATTAAAATCTTATCCAATGAAGGGATTAAAAAAGGATTTGGTAATGTAAATAAGACACAAGAATTTGTTAAATTTATGACAGATTACGATGTAATTATACAGATTAACGAACCTATATTTGATCAGTTAGAAGATAAACAAAAAGAATATGTGGTAAAAGATTTATTAGGTAAAGTATTTTATGATGTCGATAAGGATAAAATAAGTATTTTACAACACGATATAACTACTTTTAGTGGTGTATTAAGTAAATATGATATTGACACATATCTTTCGATAAAAGAGAGTATTGTAACATTATTAGAACAAAAACAAATTCAAGAAGACGCAAAAAAATAAATTATGGAAATTAATAAAGATGCAACAGCAAAGGGGTTAACTACTCAAGATAAGAATTGGGAACTAATGAGTGTATTAGGAATGAAATGGTCAGAGACTACTAATCTTACGGAAGAAGATAGGGAATTTCTATTAACTAAAGTGGAAATAGTAAAAAATCATATAAAAAGGCAAGGTCAACCCAGTGAGTTACTAAAATAGGTATATGCAACTTAGAGCAAAGACTGGATATTCTTTTGAACGTAAGGTTAGAAGGGAAGAGGGTTTTGAACGTTATATAAAGGCACCAAGAATTAAATGGTCTGGTGTTGGTAGGAATAACGTTCAAAAACTTCTAAGTTTAAATAAAAACCCTGAATTATTTAAACCTATATTTGAAGAATCCAGATTCATTAAAGCAGATGCTAGATCAGAAGACGGAACATTATACGAAATTAAAAAGTATAGTAAAAGTCAAATGAATAAGTTTAATCTATATTCTGAACCTATAATAAAGGTTGCACCCACTAGAAGTGAATGGGGTGTAGGCAACCCTTATTACGATTCTTTTGATGGTTCTGATGAGTATAATGATTTTATTCGTAGACTAACAAAAACTAAATGGTGGAGAAAGTATAATAAAACCATACTTGAGAACATATATAAATCCAACAGTGGTATTTTTTCGAAAGACGGATTTATTCCTCATAATGAGATAGAATTTAAATGGGTTATAAATGAGGGTGATTATGCTCCTATATTCGAAGGGTATCATAGGTTAACCATTGTTTTTAGGTTGAAACAAAAATTAAGTTGGGGAGATAAAGTGTTGATTTTTTTAAAAAATGTTGGTATACTTAATAAATATAAATAAATAGATTATGATAAGTTACATTGGTGGGAAGGCTAGAATAAGTAAATGGATAGTTCCATTCATACCTAAAGATATTGAAACATATGTGGAGGCGTTTAGTGGCATGTTTTGGGTATTTTTTAAAATGGATTTAGAATTATACCCTAACCTTAAGACAGTAGTTTACAATGACTTTAATGGGTTAAATACTAACCTATTTGATTGTTGTAGAGATTATGATAGGTTATGGGATGAAATATCAAAATACCCTTGTCAACAGTTAGGGGTAGAAGAAACACCTTCAGAATATAGGGAAATGTTCGATGAGTACCAAAAAGAAGTATTTCATAGTGGTGTGACAATAACTCAGGAGAATAAATATGAGGTAGCGGCTAAATACGTTTACGTATTAACACAAATATTTTCTGGGTCGAAACCAGAAACATCTTCGTATATAGATTATAAAGGTAAGTATCGATGTAAAGTTTTAATATTTTTAGATAAGTTAAAAAATCCTGAATATAGAAAACATTTTGATAAAATTACCTTTGTTGAAAATTTAGACTTCCAATCTGTAATTGAGAAGTACGATTCTGAAACAACATACTTTTATGTTGACCCTCCTTATTGGAAGACAGAGAATTACTACTCCAATCACGATTTCGATAGGGGTGATCATGAAAGGTTGGCTAAAACTTTACTATCGATTAAAGGGTTGTTTTCTTTAAGTTATTATGATTTCCCATTATTAAGGGAATGGTTTTCACCATATGAATATGTATGGGAAAAGAAAGAGTTTGCAAAGGCAGCCGCAGCTAAAAGTGGTAAAAAACAAAACATGGGTGAAGAATTGTTAATCATGAATTATGGTGAGAACAAAATTACTAAACCTGTGAGAGGAGAACAGTTAGATTTATTTACACATACATTTATATAATATGAAAATTCCAAAAAGAAAAAAAAGTAATGATCAAGCATTGTTGTTTGATTTAGAAGAGTACACTACAGGTACTACAGAAGAATTATCTGTCGACAATATATTTGATGATATTGAAGAGTTGTTTGAAGAAACAAACCCTACTGATGTCGGATTAGTGACAAACGAAATTTATTGTGGGGATACTGTTGAAACTATGAAGAAGATTGATGATAACTCAATCAATTTAATTTTAACGTCACCACCATATTTGGCGTCAATTAGGAAAGATAATCATAAATATCCTGGTGCGAAAGATATTATTAAAGACAACCAACCAGTAAAGGAATATTTAGAGTGGTTGGTGGATGTTTTCAAAGAATATGAGAGAATATTATCAGACGATGGTGTAATAGTATTCAATTATAGTTATACAACCTTTAACCCTTCGTTACCTTATATATTAATTAATGAAGTTTTTGAAAACACTTCACTACAAATATATGATACCGCATCTTGGAAGAAGAAAAATTGTGTACCCTTAAGTGGTCACCCAAATAGAATGACTAGAATTGTTGAAATGGTTTATGTGTTTGCTAAAACTCCAAAATTTAAAGCGAATAAGAAAGTTTCATCAGTTTCTAAAACAGGACAAAGATATTTTAAGACTTATTATAACTTTATTGAAGCTAAAAATAATGATGGTAAAGTAGAAGGTCATGAAGCAACATTTTCATCTGAGTTTGCTAAATATTTCATTGATTTGTATTCAGAACCAAACGATATAGTATTGGATAATTTTTCTGGTACAGGTACCACACCATACGCAAGTTCTAAAATGGGTAGACAATATATTGGTATTGATTTAGTTGAAGATTATTGTGACTATGCTAGGGATAGGATGAATAGGTTGTACAAAGAAAGAGTTGAATAATCTATAGTACCTTTTACTATTTTAAGATATTTATATGGAAGAACTAATAAATACTTGATTTAAAAAAATCAAAGTTTTAAAGTTAGGAATTGAGTAATCATTAAAAAAAACAATATGTTGGAAAATGATGAGAAAGATGTTAAAAAAATAGAAGATGAGATTAAATCATTAGAAAAAACAATCGATGAGATACAATCAGAGTGTCCCCACAATAAATATAGTGTTAAATATGTAACAGGTACCAACTCCCCAAAGAGAGTGTGCGATAACTGTAGTAAAGATATTGGATATGCCGATAGTAAAGAACTAAGAGATGAAGGTTTTACGTAATAAATTTGTTTAATTAAATATTTTTATCTATATTTGTATTATTAATAATAATTTAAAAAAAAGTTATGAGTACAACATTCGGAGTAGAAATCAAAGACGATGATGGGATAGGTGATGTGGTTGAAGTGGCATTTAGAAGTAATGGGATGAGATTTATCAACCCCTTAGCACACTTATTACCAGATGATACACCCGTAATTGCTTTAGATAATACACCACAAGATGTTTACACGATAGGCGATATTAAGAGGGTAATTGAAAAAACGGACTCAACAGCAGAATATTGGAGAACAGTAAAAATATAAAATGATGGAAGGAATTGCGGCATTTAGTTGGGCATTTGCCCTAATAGTGATAGTTTATTTATTATTTAGAAGAGTAAATAAAAAATGATGTAGATGAGTTTAATATGAGTGAAGAAGAAATTAAGTTCATAAAAGATAGAATTGTGGAATTAGAAAGATACCAAAATAAAGGTGTTAAGGAAATTGCATTCCCACAAGATAGAACCTTTTCAATAAAGGTTATGAAAGACGTATTTGAAAAAATATTAAAAACAAAACAAAAATGAGTAACAAAGAAAACATACCGACACACGATCCACAAACTGGTGAATTAAACCCTTATTATCGAAAATTAACTGGTGATCAGAACCCGTTAACTAAACAATTAAGGGTAAAATACCCGCCACTTAGATTCGATAAAGAACACATATCAACAGATGCCATAATGAAAGGGTTAAAAGTCCCACCATCTAAAGATAAAGATTTAGATAAGATGCCCAATCAAAAATGGCATCAGATAATATCCTTCATAAAAAGTGGTATAAGGATAGTGGGGTATATAATAATACCATATGATTTAGTAATTGCTGCTTCAGTATTAGTATTTAGTGAAATAATTGGAATTGTAGAAGAACTGGTTTAATGAAACACTTAAAAACAATATTTATTGTAGTAATAGTAATAATTCCATTCATACATGATTGTCAGACAGACAGATGGGAAAAGGATAGAAT
>MDSX01019261.1_pt1 | contig 11144 bp, 12 predicted proteins | sample 811141 | NCBI WGS metagenome assembly MDSX01 (sample SAMN05326642, study PRJNA326480) | marine metagenome | isolation source: seawater | place: Atlantic Ocean: South East | collected 2010
AAGGCTCTTAAAGCAACTACAAAACTTGTTTGTGATAAAGTATTAAAGCCTCCAGTGATGAAAAAGCCTGCAAAAGCAGCTAGGATTCCCGCAATAAACCAAACAAGCCCAAAAATTCTTCCAACATTAATACCCTGAGCTAAAGCAGCCTCTTGATCAAAAGATGTGGCTCTCATAGCTATACCATATTTTGATTTTCTAAAGAAAATATTTAAAGCGATGATGATTAATATTGCCGTAGTTAACGCAGCAATCTCTAAATATTTAATAGTCACACCTGACAATTGTGTTGAACCAAAATTTCCAAATGTTGGAAATGGATCACCCATATATCTCGGGTTTAGTCCTATCCAGTTGTCTAAGTTGGTTCTCAATAATATATCAATACCTATTGTTAAAATAGCTACAGAAAATACGGGTTCACCCACCATTGGTCTTAAGAAAGTTCTTTCGACAATAAGTCCTAACACACCAGTTAATGTGATTCCTAAAAAGAAAGCTATCCAAAAAGGTATGCCTCTATCAACAGCTAGTGAACTTATTAATCCTGCTCCTACAACTGCTAAAGCTGGTTGTGCAAAGCTTAAAACATCCATTGCTTTGTAAATTAAAACAAAACCTAAAGCAACTAAAGAATAAATAGCAGCCAAAGATAGTCCTTCAACAGTAGCTTGCAAAAATATTGTCAAGAATACATCTCCTCGATTAAATCACTAAACTGATCTATCAAAACATTTCTTTTTACTTTTTGTGTAGCTGTAAGTTCTCCCTCTTCATGATCTAGTTCTTTAGGAATCATTCGAAATTCTCTAACTTCTAAAGATGATGTCTTCTTATTAGCCTTTGATATTTCTTTCCATACTAAATCTCTTACTTCTTTTTTTTCAGACAAATCCCTATACGTTGTGTGTGGAATATTTTTTCTTAAAGCCCAATTTGATACAGTATCAAATTCTATTCCAATAAGGACAGAGAGAAATTTTCTTCTATCGCCAATTACAAGAGCTTCTTTAATAAATGGAGAGACTTTAATTTTATTTTCTATTTCTGAGGGAGAGACATTTTTTCCACCACTTGTGATGATAATATCTCTTTTTCTGTCGACGATTTTTACAAAATCACCTTCATAAATTCCTACATCCCCTGTGTAAAGCCATCCATCTTTATCAATAGTTTCATTTGTAGCTTGTTCGTCCTTGAAGTAACCTTTAAACACTCCACCACTTCTTATTAAAATTTCTCCATCATCAGCAAGCTTTAATTCAACACCATGGGCTGGAATTCCGACAGTGCCCATTTTTATATTTTCAGGACTGTTACTTGTTGCATAAGCACAGTTTTCAGTCATTCCATAAGCTTCGAACAGAGGGACACCGATGCTCATAAAAAATTTAAGTACTTCTGGTGCAATCGGAGCTGCACCTGAAGCAGCAAATTCTGCTCTTTGTAGTCCTAGTTTTTTCCTTAAGGTTCTGAAAGATAAAATCTGACCAATTGATAAAAGAATCTTTGCTAATAAGTCATCAAAATTTTTGTTTAATTTTCTATCTACTGCAATATCACCCAAATACATTGACAATTTAAATAATATTCTTTTTATAAATGAAGCATCCCTCATCTTAACAATTGCACTGGTGTGCATCTTTTCTAATATTCTTGGAACAGCTGGAAAAATAGTTGGCTGTATTTCTGCTAAGTCTGTTTGTACTGTATCTATAGATTCCGCAAAATTTATAGTTGCCATCAAATGAATTCCAATTAATAAATCTATTAAGCGTCCAAAAACATGGCATAGTGGTAAATATGATAAAAATTGTGAATCACCTTCGCTTAAATTATTAGATATTGGAAAAAATGGAAGTTGGGTAGCTACCCAACGTAAATTTCCGTGTGTTATCATTGAACCTTTTGGAGGACCGGTAGTTCCAGAAGTATAAACCATTATGGCAACGTCATTATCTTCTAATTTTTCTGTTTCATTTTCAACAAATTCAGGAAAAGATTCATACTCAGTTTTACCAATATCTATGAATTCAGAAAAAGTCATTAACTTAGGGTGGTCATAGCTGTACATTCCCTTATTTTCAAAATAAACAATTTTCTCTAACTGAGGAAGTGAATCAATTACTTCTAATGCTTTATCCACCTGTTCCTGATCCTCTGCAAATAAAATTTTACTTTCAGAGTGTGACAGTAGATACTTGACCTCTTCAGCAGGATTTGTAGGGTATAGGCCTACGCTTACAGCACCAATAGACTGAGTACCAATATCTGCAAAAAACCACTCTGGACGATTTTCAGATTGTATAGCAACAGCTTCACCACTTTCTACACCAAAAAATCGCAGTGCCATTGATACATAGTTTGATTTCAACCAAAAATTTTTATAAGTAGTTTCTTGCCAGATTCCAAACTCTTTATATCTCATTGCTATTTTTTCCGGATAATTTTTAGAGATTTCCATAACTTTTACAGAAGGCGTTCTGCCACCATCTTTTTTTAAAATTTCATAAATATCATTCATTGTTAGTGCCATAACTACTTACCTCCTAAATATGCTTCAATCACATTTTCATTTGAAACTATTTCTTTTGGAACTCCTTCAGCCAATTTTTCCCCAAAATTTAAAACCATCACTCTTTGAGCAATATCCATAACCATATTCATGTCATGATCAACAAGTATAATTGTCTTTTTTCTTTCCTCGTGTAGGTCAATTATAAAACGTGCAATGTCCTCTGTTTCTTCACTATTCATACCGGCAGCTGGTTCATCAAGTAAGACAATATCCGGATCCATCGCTATAGCTCTTCCTAGCTCAACTCTTTTTTGTACACCATAAGGAAGAGAAAGAATATAAGAATATCTGTACTGTTCAATTTCAAGAAAATCAATTATATCCTCTGCAATTTCCCTTGCTTCTCTTTCACTATTTCTTACTTTTTTAGTATAAAAAAGGCTTGAGACTGCTCCATAATTTAATTGCCTATGTGCACCAAACAAAATATTGTCAATTACAGTCATGTTTTCAAAAAGTTCAATATTTTGAAAAGTTCTTGCTATACCGAGGTTAGCAACTTGATCAGGCCTTAATTCCACTAAAGAATTTGATCCATAAATGACTTCACCTTCTGTAGGTCTGTAAATTCCGCTTATACAATTAAATATTGAAGTCTTTCCTGCTCCATTTGGGCCAATTATTGCGTAAAGTTCACCTGGCTTAACGTCAAAACTTACTGAATTAAGTGCTGTTATCCCACCAAATTTTAAAGTAACATCTTTAAAGCTTAAAGTTTTGCTCATGATAACCATCTCTTTTTTCTTTTATAATGTTTAACATCTTTGAAAGATTTTCTCTTTGTTCCTTCAGCATTTAAGCCTAAATAGAATTCTCGAACATCTTCATCGTTAAGTAGTTTTTGGCTGTCGTTGTCCATTACGATGTTTCCTGTTTCCATAATATAACCGTGGTCAGAAATATTGAGAGCCATATTAGCATTTTGTTCAACAAGTAAAACTGTTACACCTTGTTCATTTATTTCTTGGATTAATTCAGCAATTTGATCAACTAACTTTGGCGCTAAACCTAAACTTGGCTCATCTAATAACAGATACTGAGGATCAGACATTAATGCTCTTCCAATCGCTAACATTTGTTGTTCACCGCCTGAGAGATATCCAGCTTCTCCTTTTTGACGATCCTTTAATACTGGAAACATCTGGAGAACTCTGTCAATATTTTGCTGAATGTTACTGCTATTGGTATGACCACCTAGACGTAGATTCTCGATTACAGATAATTCTGAGAAAATTCTTCTTCCTTCCATTACCTGGGCAATACCTTTCTCAACAATTTTAGAAGGATTCAAATTAGTTATGTCTTGCCCGTCAACTGTTACGTTTCCTTTAGTGATATCCCCATTCTGAATATCGAGTAATCCTGTAATTGATCTAATTACTGTTGTTTTGCCAGAACCATTACTACCTAGTAAAGCGACAATTTTCCCTTTGGGTATTTCAAAAGATACTCCCCTGAGAACTAAGATTACATCTTGATACACAACTTCTAAATTTTTAACAGATAACATTTACGTATTCACTTTAAGGAAGACAGGAATAATTTTCAACTAATAGGAAATTTAATGTAAAAAAATATGAAACCTTTCAAAAAATTTGGTTTGAAATATTGGTTACACCTAACGTCTATTTAATATGAATATATGGAAAAAGATAATTACTCACAACAAGAACTCTTTGAACAGAAAAAGTATATTTCTGATTTAATTGAAGAAAAATCTGAAAAGAAAAGGAGTTCATTAAATGTAGTTATTGGGTCGTCTTTATTATCAAGTGTCATAATTTTATCTTTTTTGTTTTTATTTGGAATATTTGATGAAGAAGAGATTGTCCTTCCTGAGCCAATAACAATTACAGAAACCATTAAAGAAAAAGAGCTTGTCATGCCCCGAGTTGACTCAACTGAAGTTGTTTCAATTGCTGAATTAGCGACAAAAACAATTGTTCAAGTTCAGGTTGGAACTCTTTCTGAAGATGGAGAATTCTTATCTGCTGGAGGAGGTTCAGGAGTAGTAATAACTGATGAAGGTTTAATAATGACCAACCATCATGTTATTGATAATTCAACAGAAGTTCGAGTTATTTTTGAAGACGGAAGATTATACGAAGCAACGATTATTGGGTCTGATAAGTTAACTGATATTGGGCTCATAAAAATTAGTGCTGCTGATCTTGTTCCTATTTCAATTGGAAACAGTGACAAGATGCTAGTTGGGGATTTAGCAGTTGCTATTGGACATCCTTTAACATTGGGTGCCGCTCCTACTGTAACTACTGGAATCGTTTCTGCACTTGAGAGACGTCTAGATGTTGGTGGAGACACAATGGGGTCAGCTGTTACATTGTTTGGGTTGATTCAAACAGATGCTCCAATAACAAGAGGATCAAGCGGAGGGGCTTTGATAAACAAAAATGGTGAACTTATCGGGATCACAACTGCAATTGCAACTGCAGACGTAGGAGCCGAAGGACTAGGGTTTGCTGTACCTGTAAATTTAGCTTTAAATATTGCAGAAGATTTGATTAGTGATGGAAAAATTCTGCATGCATTTCTTGGAATATTAGGAGCACAACATTTTGAGACTGCAGAGGATGGCGCGAGGGTATTTTCTGGTGTATATATACAAGAGCTTTATGGTCCAGGAGGAGAAGTATTTGCAATTGGTAAAGCAGGTGCTATTCCTGGTGATGTAATCAAAAAAATAAATGGTAAAAAAATAAAAACACTTGATGGACTAATTACTATCTTACGAACCAAAAGAGCTGGAGATGAAGTTGAAATTGAAATACTTCGTGATTCACAATCCATTAGCTTAGTTTTCCAATTAGATTTACGACCATCTGATGTCTAATGTCTGACGATATTTTCTCTCAGCTTTTTAATCTATTTAATAGTGACGATGAAAATGTTAACTGGAAACTTGCTGAGCAAATTAGCAATCATATTAATAAAGAAAGTCAAACTGACTACCTTCTATCTAATCAAGACCTCAATTATCAAGAAATTTTTAGAGTGATTCAACTAAGTGATGAACACAAAGGAGAACTTAGTGATACACCAAAAGAAGTTGCTGTTCTAGATTCTAAAGATTACGGTAATTGGTTCTTAAATTCAATTAAACATTTTGATTTCAGTGATTTGCAAATGATTGATGGCAATGCGTTAGGAATGGCCGCAAATCAGTCATCTTTAATAGGAATGCAGCTAGGGAACATTGCAGGATTTTTAAGTAAAAACACCTGGGGCCTTAGCCACTTTGGTATTATTCTTCCAAAAAATGATAAATTAGCAATAAATAAGAATAATTTTGATTTACGTATAGAACAGTTTGAAATTGATAGCAAAGAGGCAACCATGGCATTGATGCTTCTCGAATTTGTGTCTTTGTCTTTAGGAGAGTATTCAGCTCCGTTCTCATATGTTGTATCACAAATGAAAAAAAGTAATGAGGAGCTACTTAAGCAAATAAAAGATATTGAACCTAATTTTGATTCAAGTAATTTTTCAAATCCTGAAGAAATTATGCAAAATATTCCTCAACTAAATAACTTTGATATGGAGTCAATGTTAGACGTTATATTCGCACCCCTAAGCTTTTACAGATCGATAATAAAATATTTAGCAAAAAATACTTTGGATATCCTCGATCCAAGTGTTATTGACTTGGTAATGGATTTAGGATTAGTTTCAAATCAAGGACCTACAAGTGATTTTGAAATAAAAATTTCAAAATATGATGATGCTTCAGATTCATTTATAAAATTTTTAAACGAATCATCTAACCAACTTTCACTTTATGAAATTATTGCAGATATAAATTTAATACCAACAGTCGATGAACTTAATGATCCAATTTCCTGGGCTGCAAGAACCTCCTTGCCACCTATTTAATTTAAACCTCGCTATTATAAATTTAATAAGAAAGGACTAAATCATGTCATTAAATATTGGAGATCAAGTACCAGAGTTTGAATTGTATAACCACGACAAAACAAGGCACAGTGATAAAGATTTTTTAGGTCAAAAAACAATGTTTGTTTTTATGCCATTCCCATTTAGTAGTGTTTGTGATAAAGAAATTTGTGAACTTAGAGATTACCAAGATTCATTTATAAAAAAAGAAACTAAAACTGTATTAATTACTGTTGGTGCAAGTCCAACCAATAGAGCTTGGTCTGAGCAATATGATATTCAATTTCCAATCTTATCTGATTTTTGGCCACATGGTGAAGTTGCGAAAAAATTTGGATGTTTTCATGATGGATCCGGTATTTCTTTGAGATATACATATATAACAAATGAGAAAAATGTGATAACAGAAATAATTAAAAGCGATGAAATAGGTGTTGAAAGAGACTTCAGTGAATATTCTGAAAGTTTTAGTATTTAACCTACATCTCTAATATCAAATTCAGCAGCTCTCTGTCTCTTAATGCGTCTTCTCTCTCTTTCAGATAGGCCACCCCAGATTCCAAACTTTTCTGAATTTTCTACAGCGTATTCAAGACATTGATCTTGAACTGTGCATGCCCTACATATCGCTTTGGCTTTACGAGTAGAAGCACCTCTTTCAGGAAAAAATAGATCTGCATCTGCACCTTTACAATTTGCCTCTTCTGTCCAAGATGGCATTCCGCCGATTAGCTCTTCTACAATTGATTGTTCCACCCGTTCTCCTTATTGTAAATTACATATGTGTAATTTATAACGACTCCTTTCAAATGTCAAGGGGTGAATTGTCTAATTAAGTTAGGATTATTTTCTTAATGTAGGATAATTAAATTATGCAAAATCAAAATATTGTTTCTACTGGTGGGGTTTATAAAGGTAGAACAGGCATGTGGCTTTATCTATTTCATCGTATTACTGGTGTTGCATTATTTGGATATTTACTCCTCCATATAATTTCAACTGCATTAATTCTCGCAGGCCCTGAAATTTATGAAGGTGCAGAAGCTATTTACAAAAACTTTTACTTCAGATTAGGCGAAGTTGGTTTAATGGCTGCTGTCTTAGCTCATGCTATAAATGGTCTTCGTATCATTACAGTAGATTTATGGAGCAAGGGATCTGATTATCAAAAAAGTTTAAACATCGTAGCACTTCTAATATTCATTGGTATTTTTGTTCCTACTACATACCAAATGATCACTTCATATTTTGATATTTGTATTGAAAAGAGTTCAGCCGGTACAACCATTGTTGACTGTATGGTTAGGCCATTACCAGATTGGAAATCTAAATGAAAGACACAACGAGAACTGATTGGGGTAGACGGCAACCTCCAGTTAGTAGTAGTAATTTTGAACTTTATGCATGGTTTTTTATGAGAGTGAGTGGCTTATTCTTAGTGCTTTTAGCTGCAGGTCATATGTTTATCATGCATGTTTTTAATGATACTTTAAATTTAGATTATGAATTTGTAGCAGCTAGGTGGGATACGCCATACTGGAGAACTTTTGATTGGTTGCTCTTGGCGCTTAGCATACTTCATGGTACCAATGGACTAAGAATTGTAATGCATGACAATATCTCAAATAAGCTTTACAGACAAATAGCTTTATATGGTTTATATTTTATTTCTTCTGCATTTTTTGTATTAGGTACATACGTTTTAATAGCATTTGTGAGGGAAGTATGAAAATTATAAGACATTCTTTTGACGGAGTTATTGTTGGAGCGGGTGGAGCTGGCCTGAGAGCAGCTATTGAAGCAGCGCCGCATATGAAACTAGCTGTAATAACAAAACTCTATCCAACAAGATCACATACAGGTGCAGCTCAAGGTGGCATGAGTGCAGCATTAGCAAATGTTGAAGAAGATAACTGGAATTGGCACGCTTTTGATACTGTTAAAGGATCCGACTATCTTGCAGATCAACCCGCTGTAGACATTCTTTGTAAGGAAGCAATTGAATCTGTAGTTGAATTAGAACATTGGGGCCTTCCTTTCAGTAGATTAGAAAATGGAAAAATTGCACAGAGAAGATTTGGTGGTCATACTATTAAGGAAGGTGAAGCTCCTGCTTTTAGAGCCTGCTATGCAGCGGACAGAACTGGCCATATGATTCTCCAAACCTTATATCAAAAATGTGTTTCTATGGGAGTAACTTTTTTTGATGAATTTCAAGTACTAGATATCAAAATTGACGACGGTGTCTGTAAGGGGGTTGTGGCTTATGAAATTGCAACAGGTGATATTCACATATTTGAAGCAAGAGCAGTAACTTTTGCGACTGGTGGATTTGGTAAGATTTATAAAGTAAGCTCCAATGCTCACTCTTTAACTGGAGATGGACCCGGGATGTTATATCAAAAGGGAATACCTCTAGAAGATATGGAATTTTATCAGTTTCATCCTACCGGTATTTATAGACTTGGTATTTTACTTTCTGAAGCAGCAAGGGGGGAAGGTGGAATTTTAAGAAATAAAGACGGAGAGAGGTTTATGGAAAGATATGCTCCGTCAATCAAGGACTTAGCTCCAAGAGACATGGTATCAAGAGCAATTGCAACAGAAATTAGTGAAGGAAATGGAGCAGGTCCCAACAATGACTTTGTTTATTTAGACTTAACCCATCTTGGTGCTGAAACAATAAAACAGAAGCTTCCAGACATTACCGATTTTGTTAGGACATATGTAAAAATTGAGCCAATTGATGAACCAATTCCTGTTCAGCCAACTGCGCATTATGCAATGGGAGGAATTCCTACTGATGTAGATGCCAGAGTCCTCAGTGATGCTCAAGGAAGTATCTTGCCTGGAGTGTACGCTGCAGGTGAGTCAGCTTGTGTTAGCGTACACGGAGCTAATAGGCTTGGAACTAATTCACTTTTAGATATAGTGGTATTTGGTAAAAGAGCTGGTCAAAGCATGGTAGATTATGTATCAAGTACAAAACCTTTTACCCTTTCAGATAATGCTGCAGAAGACTTAAAGAATAAAGTTTCAAGCTTTATCGAAAAAGATCATGATCCCAATTTTTCAGTCCCAAAGATAAGAGAAGAGCTACAAGACTCTATGGAAGAAAATGCAAAAATATTTAGAACTGACGAGACCTTAACTCATCAAACTAAAATTCTTTCAGATTTAAGAGATCGTTATAGTAAAGTAACAATTTCTGATAAAGGAAAAGTTTTCAATACAGAGCTATTAGAAGCAATTGAACTTGAATACTTACTAGATATGTCAGATACTACTGTTGCAAGCGCTCAAGCAAGGAAAGAAAGTAGAGGTGCTCATTCAAGAGTTGATCATGTTGAAAGAGATGACAAAAATTGGCTTAAACATTCCTTTGCTTTCAAAAATGGAGACTCCGTTAAACTAGAATATAAAGATGTCGAACTTGGTAATTATGAGCCTAAAGAGAGAATATATTAATGGATATTAAGCTTAATATTCTAAGATACAATCCTGAGACTGACAGAAAAGGTCACTGGGAAGAGTATCTTCTTAATGCAGATCCAGATGAAAGAATTTTAGATTTGCTTCATAAAGTTAAATGGTTTGACGATGGTAGTTTAGCATTCAGAAGATCGTGTGCTCATGGAGTATGTGGCTCTGATGCGATGCTTGTCAATGGAGAAAACATGTTAGCTTGCCAAGTATTAGTCAAAGAGGTAAGTAATCCTATCAAAATAGAGCCGATTAGAGGCCTTCCTGTTATAAAAGATTTAGTAGTAAATATGGACTCATTTTTTGATTCTTATAAGAAAGTTATGCCATATCTAGTCAATGAAGAAGAGCCAGGAGAAAGAGAAAGACTCCAATCACCTGAAGATAGAGACCGTTTTGAAGATACTACAAAGTGTATTCTTTGTGCCGCATGTACAACTAGTTGTCCTGTTTTCTGGACAGCAGATACATATGTTGGCCCTGCAGCAATCGTTAATGCTCATAGGTTTGTATTCGATTCGAGAGATAATGCATCTAAACAAAGATTAGAAATATTAAAAGATGTTAACGGCGCTTTTAGATGTAGAACTGCATTCAATTGTACAACAGCATGCCCTAGAGGAATCCAGGTTACAAAAGCAATTGAAGATGTTAAGCGAGAAACTTTAACAATTAATTGATAGAAAATTTACTTAAAGATTTTAAAAAAAGATTAATTGAAGCTAATTTTAATATAGAAAATATTTATTTTTTGTTTACCGATTTAGAAGAAACATATTCATTAAGTGAAACAAAAAAAATAGAGAAAATTGTTAAGGAAGAAAAATATTTAATTTTTAAAATTTCAAGCTTAGATTTATTAGAAATTGTAAATGGAAGAATCCATCCAGAAGATTTACTTTTTAATAAAAAAATTAAAATTTCAGGTGATATTAGTTTACTTACCTAAGGCCTTAAACAAGAAAAGACGGCTATTGCCGTCTTTTCAAACTAGTTAAAAGAGCTTTAGTTCAAAGCGTCTTTTAATCCTTTTGCAGCTTTAAAAGCTGGGGCATTTTTCGCAGCAATTTGGATGGTTTCTCCTGTTGCCGGATTTCTACCTTGTCTTGCAGCCCTGTATCTTGACTCAAAGTTACCAAAACCAGCGATACTTACTTTATCGCCATTTTTC